>ERZ772820.1404-NODE-1404-length-18962-cov-6.337970_pt1 | contig 18962 bp, 17 predicted proteins | sample MGYA00511377_ERZ772820 | MGnify/ENA primary metagenome ERZ772820 (study PRJEB29015, sample SAMEA2737684) | human gut metagenome | biome: human gut; feature: human-associated habitat; material: faeces | place: China | collected 2012 ...
CCCCTTCGGGGACCGGAGGTTACTTGCGAAACTTGAATTAATAATATTTATATTATTAGCACTACGTCCTAGCACATTCAAGTTATTTTTTCGCTATTCCGAAACACAACGAACAGACATCGCTATAGAACGGCTATTTTTATTCTTCTTCTGTACTCCTTTTGATATCGTGAGATTATATACCTTTCCTGCTTTAAACGTAAGATTCTGGATTTTATCAAAAATTTCATCAGAAGCATTAATCCTATTACCAGGAACATCAAACATCTGGAATCCCGTAATCTTACCCGGCAAGATAAATACGGTAACAGAATTATTTATTATCAGGTTTTTGTCTCCATATTTATAAAAGACAGCATCAATATTCGTTTTATCATCAACTTGCCAATCGGGGATTCCACCATCTAATGTTCCAGAGAACCTACCAGTTTTGTAAGCCGAGACTATAACTGATCCGATTTCATCCGAAAAGCCGTTAAAACTAATTTTCACCTTAGCCAAGGCATGCACCATCCAGATCCGTACGATATCTTTACTTGCACAATCACGATTGGTAGCTAAGCCATACAACAGATCTTGTGTCAAATTATTTTCATAAGTCATCCTCTTCTTTTCTACGTCATGGTGAATAGAGTTGTATGGATTGCATGGATAACTGGCAAAAAAATCTAGCACTCCCACTTTAGGCCAGAAACGCTTGGGTGAATAATTCCAGTCTTTACCATTATATACTACTTTCTGACCTGTCGTCGGATCGCCTACCTGATACATAAACGGAACATTCTCAACCGCATCTTTAGAAGGTTTATGAAAACCGAAAATCTGAATCTCGTCATTTGGGCCAAATTGCGTTTTATCATTCGAGCGAGTATTGGGAATTTCCTTCCAATCTGATTGCACAGAAAACTCGATAGGCTGACCAGATACAGGAATAGCATCCTCCACTTGATTGGTACAGGCTGCACCCATCAAGACAAAGGAAATCATCCATAACTTACTATAACTATAAATATTCCGCTTCATATCCCGATTATCCTTATTAAATCGTTATTTCATCTGTCACCTCATCCCTCTTCTTGCCATCAACCGTTACGCTGAAATCGACAGGATCAAGTGAAAGTATCAAATGAAAGACATACGCTTTTCCTTTTTCAAACGTAAAAGACGGATTAGGAACTCCTGGCTTACAAAGAACATCTAGCAGATTTTTCTTTACCGTCACCTTATCCACAAAATCTCCCTGCTTTACCGTATAAGTTATCTTTAGATGAAACTTTTCGTCCTTCGTCTGAGGGATTATAAAGATATAAGAATTGGGATCATTTGTTATTATAGGAGTTGTATGGTCTAACTGAGATGCACTTAACTTTTGACATTTTTTTTGGTCATCTTCTTTGCCATCGTTGCCATCTTCTTTGCCAACTTTGCCAGTTGGTGTCCAAGCATAATACCATCTAGTTTTTTCATTGTTGACGACATGCCAGCCTCTCGTTTTAAGATTCAGATAGCCCACCATATCAAAGACGCCTTTATAATCTTCGGGGCCATATAGATCCACCTCTTCAACTGTTATAACTGCACCATTTTTCTCTAATTTCTGATTGGCTTTGATATCTAAGCCCAAACGAGCCAAAGCATGCTTGAAAGTAAATTCAACAGGGTTGTCAGTCTTTTTCTGATTCTCAGCATTAGCATACACCAAATCTATAGGAGACACATTAGAAGGAAAATATATATAAGTTTCGTCTTTACTATCAGGGTTGTTGACCAGATAATCAGGTAGCTTGCCCATTTTTACGGCTCCATTATAAGGCGCAAAGGCATAGAAATCCACAGATCCTTCACTTGGCCAAAATCGGGTATTTGTATATTCCCAATGATTTTGATCTTTATTCCAGGTTACGTGTTCAGTATCCAGCAGAGATATATGGTTGTATCTTGCAAAGACACCAAATCCAGCGTTATATGTCCCCCCTTTGAGAAAATTAATATCGGTTACACTAGAACGGCTTGAAGCATTCCGACCCACATAAGCATCAAAGTTGATTTCAGAAGATGAAGAAGATGAAGTTTCTTCCACAGCTTCGCCGGCACAACCAGATAATACCAGCTGTGCTACCAAAACATAAAAGGCTAAACGAAGAAACTTCATCTTATTATAATTTTAAATTCATTATTTTTATTTATCCCAAGGATTGGTTTCGGAACCGATATTGATATTTTCATCTGTTCCCCAACCTTCAACAACATCAACATCGAATTCGATTGGAAGACCAAGGGTCAAGTTAAGCATATATGCCTTACCCTGCTTGAAGTTAGTTGTAAGCTTCTTATAAACCGTATTTGTCACTGATGGCGTTCCATCAGTATAATTTATAGTGTACTTTACGTAAACATAAAGTGTATTTCCTTCTTGAGAGAAATCCTGTGGAATTACAAACAAATATTCTTTGTCAGATTTAATTCCATTTTTATCTAACGTCTGATTAGAGACCAAATCAAAATTTTGCTTATTAGCATCAGAAGTTGCTGCTTTCCAAAGGTTTTGTGCTTCATTTGCCAGAGCCAAATCTATAGTTCCCTTTTTATAGAAAGCGTTTTTTGATGTTCCATCAGGAGATCCTGCCAATGTAATCTTATCCACTGTAAAAGTTGCCTTATTAGAAGAATAATCTCCATTTCCATATAACTTTACAGTATAACCAAGTCTAGACAAAGCATGATAAAAATGAAAATTCACTTTTTTTCCTGTAATATTATCCTTCGTCTTATTCGCAGCATTAGCCCACAACAAATCTTTCTGTTTAGCAATCTCTTTGTCTACATTAAAATCAATACAAGATGTATTTTTTGACGCAGTTCCAGAAGCTTCAGTTATCTTTTTTAACTCTGTATTAGCATCATAAGGAGCATACGCCAAGAAATCAATATGACCTTGTGTTGGCCAAAACTTAAGAGGAGAATATGTCCAATTTGCACCTGTACTAGGACAAGTTACCGGCTGATTGTTGAACAAATTAGCTTCAAAAGACTGCTCTGGAGTAGAGTTATGATCTGTAGCAGAGCTATTATAGTAACCAAACACACCAAAACCTTTACCTTCTCCAATAAGCGTCTCCTTCGTCTCCACGCTACCACGTGAACCATTTACAGCAACTGCACTTCTTCCCAAATAGCCATCAAAGCTGATAGCCTCGTGCTTAGAAGAATTGTCTGAAAGACTATTCAAGTCATCGCTTGAACAACTTACCAATGTCAACGCTGCCATTGCAGCAATACCCATGAAAAAATTCTTGTACATATCTGTTTTGATTTTTAAATTAAACTAATCTATTATTACTCTTTTTACTATTTTTATATGCTTCTTATCACTTTACTATTTCTACAGTTCCATATCAATATCCTCAGGTTTACCCCAATCCTTGATCGTGACGTCAAAACCGCCAGAACTTCCTTCCGAAGGCTTCACCTCAGGTAATGGTTTCGGCACCTTAACATCTACATGGAGAGAAATAACATAACCTAACTCCGATGAATTTTCATCTTTCTTAAACTTATCTCCTACCGCAAACTGATGATCTACCTGCGTCTTTTTGTCTATCAACAAAGCAGAAAGGGACAACTTATTGTTTTCAGCATCTGAATGGGTGGTTTCTGGTAGTCCAAAACATTTAACCGATGTCTTCAACGTTCCTAGTGTCGCGTCATTCTCATCTATCGTTTTCGTCCAGGTCTCCAGAAGATAAGTCACCTTACTCTGAAGCGGCTTCCCCTGTCCCAGCAGAAAACCTTCTGAAATACCAGTTAAGGATCCTCTCGCAGAATACAGGTATCCTATACTTGGAACTTTCACGTTGACCTGGATATGCGAAAGCACATTCCTTGGCGTTAAAGTAGCCTCAGAATAGTCTCCAGAAACATCGAATTCATCGAGTTTATCAGAGGCAAGCCACTCGGGCTGAACCCCAATCAATTCATTATCTCCACGCGAGTACCAGCGCGATGTTGTATGCTGTACCACAGCTCGCGCTGTCTCGTAAGAGTCCATTCCCTGAAAGTCGAGTGTACCAAACTCGGTCGTACTTTGGTTGAATACCAGTACATGATATTTTCCAGGTTCTAAGGAAAAGTCGGCATGAGTTATCTCATTAGTCAAGACTGTATGCGGAGCACCACCTGACCAGGGAAACACCATGACCGTCATACCAGTAGGCACCTCTTTATCAAACAAATGCCAATCCACATTAATCCGCACCATTTTACGGCCATCCTTTTGCGGACAACCGGAATAGTCTTCATAAATGCAAGAAGTAAACAAAATGATAAGGAGCCAACAGTATAAGAATAGTCCTATACATCTTTTCATGAATGCTTCATATTTATAAAACTTCTTTTCTAGTTATTATATTCATTTCAAAATTTCGGGTGCAAAATTACAATATAAAATTGATTTAACTCTTAAATAATGTTTAATAATAATTAAATGATAAATGAGATAAAGTTTATGTTATAAAAGAACTATGAGGATGTGTCACAAGTACATGGCACATCCTCATAGTTCTTTTTCTTAAGGCTAAATTTATTTTCCCTTAAGGCTAAATATATTTTCTTCCAAGCATGCAAATCCGGCGGTACGTCTAGCGGGAAATATAACGAAATTCAGAATGCCAGAACGGCAATAGTCTTTCATTTACCCCATCTTGACGAATCACGGTATAGGCAGCCTTTATCTTTCTTAGTTCTTCTTCAGAAAGAGTATCCTTAAATTTACCATTTATCAACACAAACAAGGCACGAAGTCTAAAATCAGGTGCCAAACAATACCAGAATATTTTCTTGTCATCATATTCATTTAAGGACCAACAGACATTTAAGGCATACCTTTCGGTAGAATCATAACGGGCAAACACATAGTCGACCCAAGCTTCAGGTTCCCTATCGTTCAGCCATTTTGCCACAAACTTCTCTGCCTGTTCTCGGGTAAATTCCAAAGTTGCCTCTGAGCCCCAATCCCAGAACTTAACCTTCATCAAACTATCCTCTACGGTTACTCCTGCCCTATTATTAAGCGAAGTAATATCCATCGTAAGATCGTTATGAAAACGCAGTTTCATGCAAGAATCTGACTTTGCATTTAGCTTTGCAATTTGCTCACAGAGATTATCCAGCAATCCCTGCCTTGAATAACGAATGCCATCGACCTCAATATCACCATCCAGTTCATTAGCATAAGTATGACAGGATTTTGTATTATTAAACACAAAAAGATTATCTAAAAGAGGCTTATTGTTCTGTTTGAGTGTATAATCTGCCGCCAATTGATACCCCTTGATACTATCATTGCTTAGAGTTGGCCTGAAAGAGCCATGGATATCATCACCCTCAAACTCTATTTCATTTTCCTTCGGAGAAATCAAAACCGTAGTATTTATCCCTCGATTCTCATAAGGAACCAATCCATATATCGTCAGGGTGTAATAGGCAGAATCCTTTCCTCCCCAACTTTCGAACTTCAATGTCACGTCATTAGAGGAAACTTCCTTACCATTCAACTTAAACATTCCTTTCGAAGCCACAAAAGTTCCTTCCATCAGGCTTCCCCGCAGAATCGTAGGCTGCGGCACATCGTCATCCTTGCAAGATGAAAGCAAACCCAAAAGAGTCACAAAAATAATCAGTATACGTTTCATAAGCCACTACATTAAAATTGAACGATGCAAAAGTATGAAAAATAAATCAAAACTCAAAGAATAAGAATGTGCATTTTGTGTACAAATTAGAAACTAGGCTTGTACATCCATTGTACAAGCCTAGCCAACAACAACTTACATATCATCTATAATTTTGTCCCAATCACCAGGACGACCTTCCTTCTTGAACGATTTTACATACATTCTTCTGCGAGATGCCGTTATAGCCTCTTTGGAACGATTCGTAAAACCCGCTATATCCACAGGCTTCAAGTGAATTTTCAGCAAATAACAAACTTTAAGTCCAAGCTCATTCGCTATAGGGAAATTGTCGAGCTTTCTGCGGAAGTCCGGATATGCCTCATCAATTGCCTTGAAAAGTTCTACCCAGTCATCATCCGTCAGCTTATACGTTCTATGATTTTTCTCCTTCAATACATGTTGATAGATGGACGAATCTTGAAGCTTCTGTTCCTTCACCACTTTATCACAATTTGCTACTTCATCATACTTTTCTATCTCCGTTTTATACTTGGCAACAATCAATTCCAGCAACATCTCCCTTTGCTTTGACTTTTCTATCTTTACTTTATAAAACTGCATTATAGACAACAGCAACAAAACAAATATAACAACACCGCTCCCCATCACCAGACGATAAATAACCACCCTCAGATTCAATTGTTTATTTTCAGCATCTTTCAAAGAAAAGTTGTAAAGCTGTTCTATCTTTTTTACCGCCTGAGTATTTTCTATATCCTGTATCGTATCACTATATTCTTTATACTTTACAAAATAATGCTTCAGCTTGTCGCTATCATCGGTTTGCTTAGCCGTTTCTATCAAATATCGATAAGCAGCCTGTTTACCCCAAACATTACCCGAATCCAAAAGCCACTTAGCATAAAGATCAGCATTTTCAGGTTCATGAGTTTTTCCATATACATCCAAAGCTATTATATATAATCCATTTCTGCCATCACCTATGGAATTTGAATCACGAAGACAAAACTCCAGATGTTGCTTGGCTTTCTTATAGTCACCCTTTTCATAGAAAACAGAAGCCAAAACATGATGGAAAGACTTCATCATTACACTATCCTGGTATTCATGAGCTTTAGACAAACCGTTTTCCAAATAACACTGTGCTGCTTTATAATCTTTGCAATATATAAAACACTGTCCCATATCGCGTAAGTCAAATAGGACATTTCTTCTATTGCCATCCAAAGAATCTGCCAAATATGCTTTATCCAATACCTGCAAAGCTTCATGTGGAAGATTACAAAGACGATAGATGTTTGCCATTTGACAATAAATATCACCTTGCAAAGCATAGTTATCCTCTGGCACAAGGCTTACTGCCTTCTGATAATATTGCAAAGACTGAGGAACTTCACCATCTTCAAAGCAGATTCTACCTGCATAAAAATACACCTCTGACAAGATGCCATCATCTTTGACATTATCAAAATAACAGACCAATGAATCCATAAGACACTTGTAGCCTTTTATATCCTGATACTCTTTATCTTTGACCTTAATACGAAGCAGACTACCATACATCTGTTCTGACTTAGATAATCCTTCTTGAGTCAAAAGACTATCTAACATAGCTTTTCCTTTCACCAAATCTGTAGACAACAAGGCATCTGTCTGGCGAAAAGAAGGAGAAACAGGCTCTTCACATGCTGCCAACAAAAGCAGCATGAAAAATATCAATATTTTAAATCGACCCATCATATTATTAGTTTTTAAGCAACAAGACCCTCTAACTAAACGAATATGTTTAATTAGAGGGTCCTGAATATTTTCTTTTATTTTTTATCTTCCCAACCAAGCCTCTGGGTTGAGCTTGGCAGTCTCCTTGCGAAGCTGGAACTGGAGAATGTTATCAGAACCCACGGCACCCAATGCCTGGCGGGTACTTACCTTCTGTCCCTTATGAACGCTTACCGATTTCAGGTTGCAATATACTGAGATGTAGGCACCATGACGAACCAATACGTTCCACATGCCACCATAGCCGAATACGGCACTCACCTCACCATCGTAGATGCTGCGAGCTACACAACCCGGCTTGCCCTGGATGTTGATACCCTTGTTATCAAGCCTAACACCCGTCAAGCCCTGCACGTTATACTGACCGAAATGGCTCACGATGCGATAACCTCCACTGATAGGCATCGGCAGACGACCACGGTTTGCCTCGAAACCACCATTCAGCATACGGTCTACCGAACTCAAGGTTGCCGCCTCCTGCGCCTCCTTCTTGGCAGCAGCAATCTCACGAGCCTGACGCTCCTCATCCGCCTTCGCCTTCAGCTCGGCAGCCCTACGGTCGGCTTCAGCCTTTCTTGCAGCCTGCTCAGCAGCAGCTTCACGAGCCGCCTGTTCTGCGGCAGCACGCTGTGCCGCCTCGGCAGCAGCACGCGCCTTAGCCTGCGCCTTGGCCTTCGCCTTCGCCTCCGCCTGGGCAGCAGCTTCTTCCTGTGCCTTTCTTGCAGCCTCGGCAGCAGCACGAGCCTCCTCGGCAGCCTTTCTTCTTGCAGCCTCGGCAGCAGCCTCACGGGCTTTCGCCTCAGCTATTCTGCGGGCATTCTCTCTTGCGGCAGCCTCGGCAGCAGCCTTTTTGCGGGCCAATTCCTCAGCACGCTTCTTGGCTGCAGCGGCAGCAGCAGCCTTGCGCTTAGCTTCGGCAGCAGCACGGGCACGAGCCTTTGCCACTTCCTGCTGAATCAGACGGTCAATCTGCGCATTGATAGCTGCATCCTTCTGGCGCTGGTCAGCAATCACAGCCTGAATGGTCTTCTGCTGCTTCTGCAGTCCCTGCACCATCTCCTTCTGCTGCGTCTGCTTGCCTTCCAATGCCGTCTTCTCCTGCTTGCCCTTATATAATAAAGTGTTCTTACGACCCTTTACGTTCTTCAACTGGCGATGCTTCTCGTTCACCTGCTTCTGCTTTGCCTGGATGGCCTGTCCCTGCACCTTCTGGTAGGACGAATACTGGCGGATGAACGAAAGGCGGCGATACATCTGAGTCAGGTTCTTGGCGCTGAAGATAAACATCAGCTTATCCTGCACCGTATGGTGCCTGCTCATATAGCGCATAGAGCGGATATACTTGTTCTTTCTGTCCTGCAACTGCTGCTGAAGAGTCTTCAACTGCGCCTGCAGAATACCTATGTTTCCGTCGATATGGTGGATATCTTTCTGGATTCCATCAATCTTCTTCTGGCTCTGGTCTATTTCGCCGTTCAGAGCCATCAGGTCTTCCAGTCGCTTCTTCACGTCGGCCTGATTCTTGCGCAACGCCTGCTCCTGTTCCCTGATTCGCTTCTGGATACTGGCACGCTGTCCCTGCAATCCCCTGATGTTGGCATTGCTGTAGGTGGCAGCTCTGCGTTCTGCCTTCGTTGGAGCCTTGGTAGAAACCTGCACATGCTGCTTGCCCCTTCGGGCAGGCGCCTTGGCAGCCGGCTTTTTTCTGTTGTGCTGTTTGTTTGAGGCAACGGCAGTCTTCTTCGCAGGTTTCTTCTGCACATGATGCTGTGCAAAAGGTGCCAGCGAGAACGTCATTGCCAATATGAATAATATGATTCGCTTCATGATGAATAGGAATGATTTCTATGTTTATTTCCAGCAATCATGCGATTACATGCTCATGAGTTTGCCAAGTACATCTTTAGGTGAAACCTGCTTGTACTTACCCGATACCTCGGTCTGCGCATCCCACTTGTCATCGGTCTTCACGCTTTTCATCTCGATGTTGAGCTTTGCCTCCTGAGGCTTGTTGTTCAGGATGGTGGTAAGCGTCATGCGCTGGGTGGCAGGAAACATCTTCACGCCCACACTCTTGAAGTCGCTATACTTCAGGTTGAGTCGCGAATCGCCGTTGCCTTTATCCTTGTAGGTAACGTTGGCTTCAGCGATTCTTCCGCTGTTTCTATTCGCCTTCCACTGGTAGTTCATGTTGCCATATCTGATGGAAACAGGCACATTTTCGGCGGTTTCATCGAGATTTGCCGAGAATTTCTTCAGGTCGGAATCTGATACCTTCTTCACGCCTGGCACGAGCAACTGGTTCCAGAAGAGTGCCTGGAGCGAATAGAAGTTGATGCCCTGCTTCTTGAGGAAATCCACCTGCGTATAGTCTGCCTTGATGTATTCCTTGTGCATGCGGTCTACGATGAGCACATAGTTTGGGGTAAATTCCAGTCTGCCCACCTCGGAACCCAGTATTGGGATAAAGAGCTGGATGCGGATTACCTCGTCCTTGCGCATGCTCAGCTTGCCCGGCACGGTGATGTCCTTGCCTGCCGCCTGCAGATTAAACGTCATATTGCCCACGATGTTCTTGGCATACACCTGGTTGTCGGCAACCTTCTGCACGAAAGCCAGGTTCTTCATCGAAGCCACCTCTGCTGCATCCGCAGCCTTGGTCTCGGTCTTCCTGTTCTGGGCATTCACCTTGCCCGTTCCTTCCATCTTCTTGGTAGAGCCGCAAGAAGCCATCAGCAGAAGAGCCACGGCAGCCACTGCCATCTTCAAATTGTTCATCACTTTCATTTTCTTCTTATCCTTTCTTATTTCTTTCTACCTCTTTTTGTTTTTCTGCCCGTAGCCTTGCCGGTGGTTTTCTGCTTCTTCACCTCGGCTACAGCCGGATTCATCCTTTTCTGGAATTCTTCTTCAGAGATATATTGTTTGTTCTTTATTTTCCAATCAAGCGTAGTCGACGGGTTATCGTCGGTATGGGCTTTCTTCCAAAAATCCACGGCTTCATCGGTGATTCCGTTCATGGCGTAAATATCGCCGGCATGTTCAAGAACCGTACTGTTATTCTCGGTGGAATCGCGGTTTTTCAGCGCTGCATCGATATAAGTCTTGGCATCTGCATAGCGTTCCTGCATAAACAGAATCCAGGCATAGGTGTCAAGATATGTGCCGTTGTTCGGCTCCGCCTTGATAGTCTTGTAGCTCATCGATTCTGCCTTGTGCAGGTCCTTGCCCTGCTCGCTCAGATAGTAGGCGTAGTTGTTCAGCGCCATCACGTTGTCGTCCTTCCATTGCAGACAGGAATCGTAGGCTGCCATCGACTCCTCTGTTCTTCCTTTCTTATACAGGATGTCGCCCATCACGGCATAGAGGTCGGAAACCAGATCCTTGTTCGACTGTTCGTTGAGCTGCGCCACTCCCAGCCGGAACTCGTTGAGTGCATGATCTTCGTCGTTCTCCTGATAATACGCCATTCCTCCGAAGTAGTAGAAAACCATTTCCTCGGGATTATACTGATGGGCTGCATGCGACTGGGTAATGACTTCGCCATACTTGCGCTGGTTCCAGAGACTCTGGATAAGCTGCAGGCGGGCGTTCACGTTGTCCGGTGCTATGTCGAGCACCTTCTGGAATGCCGCATTCACCGTATCGGCAGGCATCTGCTTCAAACTCATATAGGCAGCCCTCAACTCGGCAACCTCTGATGATGGTTCCGGCTGGTTGAGCACCTTGTTGAAGAGGGCGAGCACCTTGGTAGAGTCGCCTCCCTCACTCTCGTTGGTCTGGATATAGGAACGGAACATCATAATCCTGGTTTCGGTATCCGTCTTCTTGCTCATCAATATCTTGTCGAGCATCTGGTGCGCCTGTTCCTCCTGCTTGGTGGCATTATAGTAGTCGTAGAGCGACATCTGGGCGTAGGCATTGTCCGGCTCTTCCTTCAGGGCATCGGTAAAATACTTGAATGCCTCCTTCTGCCGGTTGTGCTGCATCAGCCAGTTGCCGAGCATCGTCTTATACACCATGTCCAGGGGATGCTGCTCCGACAGCGTCTTCAGTTCGTTGTAAGCCGCCTTCGGGTCGTTCATCATCTCGTAAATGCGCATCTTAGTCAGGGTAAGCTGTTCGCTCTCGCCTTCCTCCGTCTCCAGTCTGCCCGCGGTGTTGAGCATCATGCGGTAGTTTTTCTGCTGCTGGTAGAGCTGCGCCAGGATGCGGAGGGCATCGGTGTTGCTGTGGTTCTTGGCATAGAGTGCCTCGTAAGAACCGATGGCCTTGTCGTATTGTCCCATACCTATATAATATTGGGCAAGGCGCTCAGCATAGGTCAGGTTGTCGGGATTCAGGGCTATGGCCTTGTTCATGCACTCCAGCGCCAGGGAATCCTTCTTCAACTGGGTATAATAGAGCGACTGGTAGAAATATACCTCAGCCGCACGAGGGTCTATCTTCCGGGCATGCTCGAAGAGATCGAAGGCAGCAGTCAGGTTGCCCGCCGCATGCTGTCGTGCCGCCTCGGTAAAGAAGTATTCAAATCGCTTGCGGTCGTTGGGTGAAAGCGAATCCACCCAAACAGTCTGCTGCTTCGCTGGCTGCACCTTTTTCTTACGGGCCAACGAAGGCAAGGCCATCACGCCTGCCAGCGCCACAGCCACCCAGAAGCCCTTATTTCCATAAATTCTCTTCACGATATCTTTCCCTTTCGCTTTCTCTATTTTTTAATGTTCTGTTCTGATGTTATTTCCTAATGAAATCCGTTATTTCACTCCAGTATGTCCGTATCCACCGGCACCACGCTCGGTTTCATCCAGCTCTTCTACCTCGATGAAATCGCACTGTTCGTGCTTGGCAAGCACCATCTGGGCGATGCGCTCCCCGTCGTTGATGACGAAGTCTTCCTGCGAGAAGTTGATGAGCAGCACCATGATTTCGCCGCGATAGTCGGCATCGATGGTGCCCGGCGTGTTGAGCACGGTGATGCCATGCTTCAGGGCAAGACCGCTGCGCGGACGTATCTGCGCCTCGTAACCCACTGGCAGAGCCATGAAAAGACCCGTAGGAACCAGTCGGCGCTCCATAGGATGGAGCACGATGGCTTCGTCGATGTTAGCACGCAAGTCCATGCCCGCACTCTGAGGTGTGGCAAACGCAGGGAGAGGCTGATGCCCCTTATTGATAATCTTTACTTTCAGCATAATTCTAGAATTTTCTGCAAAAATACTGCTTTTTAGGCGAATAATCGCATTTTATAAGTGAAAATGATATAATTTATTGTTTTTTATTTTGATTTATGCGCACTTTCATGTATTTTTGCGCATCAGAAATGAAAGGATAGTAAGAATCACTTATATAGCAGATGGATTATGGAATGGAAACAACTCATATCAAACAAGCGCTTCGGACAGGAGCATAAGCATGCCGAACGCCACGACGATCGCTCTGAATTCAAGCGCGATTACGACCGCCTCATCTTCTCGTCGGCGTTCCGCCGCCTGCAGAACAAGACGCAGGTATTCCCGCTGCCGGGCAGCATCTTCGTACACAACCGCCTCACCCACAGCCTGGAAGTATCGAGCGTGGGCATGTCGCTGGGCAACGACATCTCCCGCCGCATCATCCAGAAGCGTCCGGAACTGAAGGATACGCTCTTCGAAGAAATAGGAACCATCGTGAGCGCAGCCTGTCTGGCACACGACTTGGGCAATCCTCCCTTCGGCCATTCAGGCGAGAAAGCCATCCAGACTTTCTTCAGCGAAGGAGCAGGACAGAGCCTAAAATCGGCGGTTTCATCGGAGTTTTGGGATGATATCACCCATTACGAGGGTAATGCCAACGGCTTCAGAATCCTGACGCATCGCTTCAAGGGCCGCCGCCAGGGTGGATTTGTGATGACTTATCCGATGCTTGCCGCCATCGTGAAATATCCTTTTGCCAGCAGTTTGGCTGGCGACCACGGTAAATTCGGCTTTTTTACATCCGAAGCGGCTACCTACCAGAAGGTTGCCGATGAATTAGGCATCCGCCGCCTGTCTGCCGAAGGCGAACCACTGAAGTACGCCCGCCATCCGCTGGTGTATATGGTAGAGGCTGCCGATGACATCTGTTATGAGATTATGGACATCGAGGATTCGCACAAGCTGAAGATTCTTTCCTTCGATGAAACCGCCGATTTATTGCTCGGTTTCTTCGATGAAACCACGAAAAACAAGATTCGCCAGCGCATCATCGACGAGGAACTGACCGATGAAAACGAGCAGGTGGTTTACATGAGAGCCTGCGTGATAGGCAAACTGGAGAACGAATGCGTGAAGGCATTCCTCGACCACGAGGAAGAGATTCTTGCCGGCACCTTCGAGGGAGCCCTCATCGACCACATCTCGGAGCACGAGCGCAATGCCTACATCACCTGCACTCAGGTTTCGAGAAAGAAGATTTATGCCAGCAAGCCCGTTCTCGACATCGAGCTTTCGGGTTACAAGATCATGGCTACGCTGATGGAGGTATTCATCGATGCCGCCGTCAACCCGTCCCGTTTCTACTCCAAGCAGCTTCTGCGCCGGGTAAGCAGCCAGTACGATATCGAGAACGAAAGTCTGGAAGAGCGAATCATGGCAGTATTGGATTACATCAGCGGCATGACGGATATCTATGCCTTAGATATTTATCAGAAGATCAACGGAATAAGTCTGCCGATAGTATAGAAACAAAACAGGCGTTTCTTATATTTTTGCGTAAAAGTGTGTTAAATAAAGAAAGATAATAGGAAGAAGAATGCAATAATGGGGGGAGAATAATGTTTAATAAATAGAGGATGGGCAAAGCGCCTATCATGTATAACTCATAAAAACAACAGTTTATGAAAGCAAAGATTTATTTTTTGGCAATGGCTTTCGTCGCTCTCTTGATGGTAGGGTGTAGCGATGATGATGGTATTCAACTCACACAGGATGAAATCATTGGTGATATTAACACAGGCAAACAAGTGGGTATCAAGGGCAATAGCCTTGTCATATATACCACCCAGGGTGCCCGCGTGAATGTGCAAGGAGCCAAGGGCAAGATTTCGGCACAGTCTTCTGATGAGAAAGTAGTCACTGTAACTTGCATCCATGAGACGGGGCAGTATGGTAAGGATGAGCGTATTAGCTTGTCTGCTATCGCTGTGGGAAAGGCTATTGTTACAGTGACTGATGAAGATGGTAATGAGGCAAAACTTGCCGTGGAAGTCAAGGATGTTGAGACGTTATGGAAGACTACACAAGTATTTAGTGGTTATCAAAAATATTGTAAGGTGGAGGGTGTTTCCAAGGAAGATTCTTTGGTGATAGCATCGGATGCGATAGCAAGTAAGCCTTATGAAGCTGTTAAATTCAAGAGTCGTGGTGATGTATTTACAGTATCCCGAATCCAGTTCCTTGCTGGTGGAAAGGTGTTGGTGGATGGGTATTATACTACTACGTATAATGAAGATCACAGTATACTTTATTTCGAGGTTGGAGATGGTAAAGGCGGAATTTTGGAGAATTTCTATTTGAAACCAAAAGAAGGCTCGCTTTTCTTCTGGGATTTGACAGATAAATATAAGGAAGCTTATCCGCAGGTAACAAAGGTGGAGTTAGTTTGGGCAGCTGCTCAGCATTTTTAAGTTTTCTTCATATCAAAAGGGTCGCTTCAAAACTCATTCTCTTATTCGCTTTCGGGTGCTTTAGGGCTTTATGTTAAAGTTTCCATCACAGCTAAACTTTCTGGAAAGAAAACGGCAGCAGACATTGATGGAAACTTCACAATTGAAGTGGAGCCAAAAGATACAATCACCATAAAGTTCATTGGTATGCAAGACAGAATCATCAAACTTTCTGAAATGAATTTTGAAAAACTCAATGTCATTACTTTGACAGAAAGTGGAGGACTCACAGGGGAAATTGTTGTTATCAAAAAGAGACATAATCATAAAAGAAAATAAACTATGGCAAGAGGAAGAGACATTTGCAACACTCTCAAAGCCATTCGCAAACAAATAGCAGATGCTAATGGGATTGCCTATTCACCAGAAGAATGTCACTTCACTGGTGAGTGCAAGGGAACTTGCCCCAAATGCGAGCAAGATGTGAGAGATTTGGAGTATGAATTGCGACGTAGGCAGATTGCAGGAAAGGCCATCAAGGTCGTTGGCATTGCAGTAGGACTTGTTGCTTTAACGGCTTGTTCTGATGGAAAACCACAGCGAAATGCTTCAGACATGGTTACAGGTGATACAATCATTGTTAAAAAAGAAGAACCGAACCCAAGAAACAGACAATTAGAAGGAGCCATTTCTCTTGGCAACAAGGAGAAACTTATGGAAGAAGAAAACAGAAAGGACGGGGAGGCTTCATACAATCCATCCTTAGAAACAAAAGAGATAAAAAAGAATATCAAAGGCAATTCCTCAAAAAATCAAGGCAGGAATGCTGTCACCAGGTCTGCCATTGGTATAGATTCCATTGAAAGCAGCAAAATATTTGATAATGCTGATGAGGAAGCGTCATTCCCTGGTGGCATAGCGGCGTGTATGAAATATATTGCAGACAATTTTCGCTATCCAAACATACAGGGCGATTGCAGCATACAAGGAAAAATTGTCGTTACTTTCACGGTCAATGAGGATGGAAATCTAAATGACATCAAAGTGAAGAAAAGCGTCTATTCTGACCTTGACAAAGAAGCAGTCCGGGTGGTGAAAAGTATGCCGAGTTGGATTCCTGCCAAGCAAAACGGCAAGGCTGTGAAATCAAGATACACGCTTCCTGTCTACATCCACGTGCAGTAACTATAAAAAAGGAATAATCATGGCAACAAGAGGACGCAACATTTGCAACACGCTCAAGGCCATCCGCAAGCAAATAGCGGATGCCAATGGAATCAGTTATTCACCCGACGAATGTCACTTCGAGGGTGAATGCAAGGGCACTTGCCCGAAATGCGAGCAAGACGTGAGGGACTTAGAACACGAATTGCACCTCCGACAGATGGCAGGGAAAGCCATCAAGGTCGCAGGAGTGGCTTTGGGTATCACCGCCCTCACCGCATCCGCCACATCGTGCGCCACGCAGAAGGGATATTACAAATCGACACCGCCTAAGTCTGAAAAGGTTATCCCTATCCAGTTCCAAGAATACACCACCAACGACACCGCCCTACTCCAAGCGAAAGATTCTCTCAGCAAGAAAGGAGTGCTCTTCGTCCAAGGGCATCTCATTAGCGACGAGGACAATGAGCCGCTTATTGGAGCCTCCGTCATCGCTAAACATTCGGGAAAGTATGCAATAACTGATGTCAATGGAAACTTCACTCTCGAAGTGGAGCAAGGCGACACGATAACCGTGCAATACATCGGCTTCATAGACCGAAGCATCAAACTATCTGAAATGAGCCGAGACAAGCTCAATATCATCACTCTAATATTCAACGAAAGTGCCTTAGGGGAAGTCGTGGCTGGACTCGTTCCCGAAGTCAGAATTAGAGGAACGGCTCCCGTCATCAAAAGAGAAGATACTTTCGAAGAGGCTTCATTCCCAGGCGGTTCGACTGCATTGACGCAATACATCAAGACCAACCTTCAATATCCAAAAGAATGTCGGGAAGGCGCGCCAATAGGTAGAGTCATCCTTGGTTTCACCGTCAACAAGGACGGAAGTTTGAGCAACATCAAGGTGGAGAAAAGTCTTGTCTCTATCCTCGACGAGGAAGCCATCCGAGTACTGAAAAGCATGCCGAAATGGACTCCTGCCAAGAAAAACGGAAAGGTGGTGAAATCACATGCCACCGTTCCTTTCACATTTAAAGTAGAATAACATGAAGACCGCCCCACTCATTTGCATCGACCGCCACCGCCTCACGATAGACGGCGAGGGCGTCACCACGCTTGTGGCATTCCATGGTTGTCCTCTTCATTGCAAGTACTGTCTCAATCCCCAATGCCTTGATGCTGACGGCGTATGGCAGGAGGTGGATACAGAACTGCTGATGGCGAACGTGGAGATGGACAACCTCTACTTCTTAGCTACAGGAGGCGGCATCTGTTTTGGTGGAGGTGAACCGCTTCTGTGGAGTTCATTCATAAAGGAGTTTTGTGAACTATGCCCAGAGGGATGGCACTTTACGATGGAGACGAGTCTAAACGTACCTCGCCATCACTTGGAGAAAGTCACCCCATACATTGACTCCTTTATCATCGACATCAAGGACATGAATCCTGCCATCTATCAAGCCTACACAGGTAAGCCCAACCGGCAAGTTATCGACAACCTTGTCTGGCTCAACACTCATGCCAAACATAATGACAAGATCATCCTTCGTCTCCCCATAATCCCCAAGTTCAACACCGAAGATGACAGGAAACACAGTCGCCAAGTCTTAATAGAATTAGGATATGAGAATTTTGATGAATTTGAATATGTTATTAGAAACAAATAAACAGTTTTAATTATATGTCCCAATGAAATGGATTTGAATGTAAATTCCATCTCATTGGGGTATTGGATAAAAATTATTGGTAATTTTTAATAGTACGTTTTATGCTATTAGACTCTCTGCGAAGTTCATTAGCTACAGTCTTTGTATGCAGCCATCCGTACCATTTCATTGTATTTGAGAACAGAATCTTCGTAAGCTGCAACACGATTTTTGACATAGTCTATGACATTTTCGTCTCTGTTTACAGAGAAGTGCTTCTCTATATATAAGATGTTTGGGTCATCAGCAGACAGAACCATCTTCAAAGCTCTATACTTCAAGTCTGCCTCCTCCCAATCTTGGTGCTCTCGCCATTGGGTGAGGTTGCCCCAAATGGAGAGAACGAGAGATAGAGCCAAGCCGCCAATGAAAAGAAGAACATACTTTGATGTAGGCTCGAAGCGATGGGTGACAAGTTCCTTCTGAGGTGAATTGTTCATCACTTCAACTTTGCCAAGTATTTTAATGGATTTGTAGAGAAGAAACAGAAATACTACATAGGCTTTGCTACAGAAACTTCAGAAAATGTATGGTGGTATGATGGAAGTAAGGTTATGAAAAGTATCCTATGACTACCTTTAAACGTGTTTTGCGCATTTCTCGCACATAGGTAACAAAATAGCATATGGCTTATGGTGTAAATAGTGTTAAATATAGACTTATTGTGATCAACAAATAACTATTTTTAGTAACTTTGCATTTAAGAAAAGTATAAATAGTAAAACAATTTCTTCCTTTAGTGCATTGTAATTGGGGATGGGGAGGACAAGGTAATGGATATTATTTATTTAACGTCTTTGATATGCAATATTTAGATCCCCATAAGACACGTGCTACTTATAATTCTAACATATCTGCTTATGTTAATATTTCTCCAAAAAAATAAAATAGATATTATGCAAAGAGTGATTGTCACTCTTTGCATAATATCTATTCCTTTTTTTCAATCGTTTTCTAAAAGGTATTCAAAGACAAACTTAAAGATAGATATTCCTTCTG
>ERZ772820.1409-NODE-1409-length-18897-cov-38.998567_pt1 | contig 18897 bp, 16 predicted proteins | sample MGYA00511377_ERZ772820 | MGnify/ENA primary metagenome ERZ772820 (study PRJEB29015, sample SAMEA2737684) | human gut metagenome | biome: human gut; feature: human-associated habitat; material: faeces | place: China | collected 2012 ...
CCACGCCCATGCCGCTGGTGGCGTTGGCCTGCGGGTCAAAGTCGCACAGCAGCACCCGCTTACCCTTGGCTTTGACGGCGGCGGCCAGATTGACGCAGGTGGTGGTTTTTCCCACGCCGCCCTTTTGATTGACGATGGCAATGATCTTGGACACGGCAAACTCCTCTTTCTGTATCGTACTGTATCCTAGTTAGTATATACCAAAGGCGCGGGTAGTTTCAATAGAAAATTTGCAAAATGCGAAAGATGTTTCACGTGAAACATCGAAAAAACAACTTCCCCGCCTATGTTTCACGTGAAACATAGGCGGGGAAGGGGCCGTTTACAGCAAGATCACGCCGTCCAGCGGCGGCAGAGTCAGATGGAGCTTTCCGTCCTGCACCAGAAACTGCTGGCCGTTGACGCCGTCGCGGCATAGGGGGCTGTCCCAGTCCAGCGTCAAGGGCAGCGTCACGTCCCCGGCGTTCAGCGCCGTGACGGTGCGCTCACCGCCGCAGCGGCGCTCGATGACCAGCCCGCCGCCCTGCGCGTACAGGTAGCGGATCTCACCCCGCCGCAGGGAGGGGCGCGTCTGGCGCAGCTTGCCCACCTGCCGGAAGAACGCCAGCAGTGCCTCGTCCTCCTGTCCCCACGGGTAGGTGCCGCGGTTCAGCGGATCCTCAAAGCCCTGCATCCCGGCCTCGTCGCCGTAGTACAGGGTGGGGGAGCCGGGGAAGCTGTACAGCAGCATTCCCGCCAGCCGCAGCCGCCGCTGACCCCGCGCCAGCTCGGCGGGGGAGAGGCGGTACGCCGCCCGCTCCGGCTTGTCGGCGGGTATGTCCTCCGCACCCAGCAGCGTCAGGATACGGGCGGTGTCGTGGGTGCCAAGGAAGTTCATGGCGCCGTAGAACGCGGCGGGGGGATAGTTCTCCCGGATGGTCTCCATACCGCGGCGGAAGTCGGCGGCGTCCCCGCCGCCCAGCCACGCCAGCAGCGCCGTCTGGAAGGGGTAGTTCATCAGACCGTGGGTCTCCTGCCCCAGCAGATAGCGGCGGCGGCGGGAGTAGGCGATCTTATTGCTGCCGTCCTCCCATACCTCACCCAAGAGGTATCCGTCGGGCTTCTCCTGCGTGATAGCAGTTCGGATGGCGGCGATGAAGTCGTCGGGCAGTTCGTCCGCCACGTCCAGACGCCAGCCGTCAGCGCCGCAGCGCAGCCAGCGCCGTACCACGGAATCCTCGTCGGAGATGATGAACCGCCGGTAGTCCGGTGCGTCCTCGTTTACCGCCGGCAGGGTGTGGATGCCCCACCATGCATCGTATTCTGTGGGCCACGGGTGAAAGGTGTACCACGGGAAGTAGGGGGAGTCCTTGCTCTGCGCCGCCCCCGGCTCCGGGTAAAAGCCGTCGGCGTTGAAATACCGGCTGTTGGAGCCGGTATGGTTGAATACGCCGTCCAGAATGATGCGGATGCCCCGGTCGTGCGCCTCGCGGCATAGGGTGCGGAAGTCCTCCTCCGTACCCAGCATGGGGTCGATGGCCAGATAGTCCGCCGTGTTGTAGCGGTGGTTGCTGTCGGCCTCGAAAATGGGGTTCAGGTAGATGGTGCTGACGGACAGGCTCTGGAGGTAGTCCAACTTCTCCGTGATACCGGCCAGCGAGCCGCCGAAGAAGTCCCGGTTGGTGATCTGGCCGTTTTCCTCCGGCAGGAACACCGGCTGCTCGTCCCAGCACGGGTGTACCCACCGGTGTCCCACCATCCCCTCCGTCTCCGGCACGGAGATGCGGCGAAAACGATCTGGAAATATCTGGTATGTCACGCCCTCGCCGAACCAGGCGGGGGTGGGGGTGTCCTCATAGACCGTCAGCTGCCAGCGGGTCAGGGCGTCCTGTCCACACCAGCCGTTTTTGCCGAGGCAGACGGTGCTGCCGTCGTCACGGGTGAAGCGGAAGCCGTACCAGCACAGCTCCGGCGCCTCCGGGGCGGTGTAGACCCCGGAAAAGCCGCCCTCTGCCGGGGGCAGGGGGACGGCCTCGTCCATGCCGGAGAACTCCCGGCGTACCAAAAGCTCGCAGGCGTAATATGTCTCGTCACGCAGGGTGAAGGTCACAGTCGTGCCGCAGGGCACGGCGCCAAAGGGGGTCTTGCAGGAGCTGTCCTGCGGGTCAAAAACAGGGAGCATAGATAAGGTCCTCTCACTTCAAAAGGGTATTTTCGCCCACCGCGGCGCTGCCGTCCTGACTGCGGCTGAACCAGGAGTTGATGATCTCCACGGCGGTGGTGGCCAGTGCCGCGCCGCTGCCGCCCTTCTCGATCACGATGGCCACGGCGATCTCCGGATTCTCGTAGGGTGCGTAGGCCACGAATACGCCGTTGGCGATGTCGGTGCCCACCTGCGCCGAGCCGGTCTTTGCGCCGGCGGACACCACGCAGTCCTGAAAGGCAAATGCCACGCTGCCGGAGACGGTCAGATCGTGCATACCCTTCGTTACGGCGTCAACCGTAGAATCGGACATTTCGACAACGTTGAGCGGTTCTTCGCCGTAGACGTACAGCAACCGGGAGTTATCGTATTCCTTGACGTTTTTCAGCAGGTGGGCTTGATAGTGCTCGCCGCCGCCCACCAGCGTGGCGATGTAGTTGGCGAGCTGCAAGGGGGTGAACAGATTGTAGGACTGGCCGATGGCGGCGGTGATGGTCTGGCCGTCCGTCCACTCCCGGTTGTGGCTGTCTGCCCACTCCGGCGAGGCCAGCACACCGCTGGAATCGCCGATCTCAATGCCGGTGGACGAGCCAAGACCGAACTGGGAGGCGTAGCTGTCCAGCGTGCGGATCCCGGTCAGGCGTCCCACCTCGTAGAAGAAGTAGTTGCAGGACACGGTGATGGCCTGAGACACATTGATGCGCCCGTGGGTAGCGCCGCCCTGCTGATAGACCCAGCACATGGGCTGGGGATGCGTATAATAGGTATAGATGCCGCGGTCCTGAATGATGGAGGAGGGGGTGATGATGCCGCTCTCCAGCGCCGCCACGGCGGTACACATCTTGAAGGTGGAGCCGGGGGCGTACACGCCCTGCGTGGCGCGGTTGAACATGGGCAGACGCTCGTCCGCCACCAGCGTCTCGTAGTCCTCGTTGAAGGTGGACAGGTCATAGGAGGGGTAGCTGGCCAGCGCCAGCACCTCGCCGCTGCCCACCGATACCACGGCGGCAGCGCCGCCGCGCTCGTTGCTGTCCTTGTCGATCATGCCGGAGATGGTGTTGGCCAGCGCCTGCTCCACATCGGCCTGTAGGTCGATGTCCAGCGTCAGCGCCACCGTCCCGCCGGGCTGGGGCTCCCGGGTGTACAGCTCGCCGGTGAGCTTGCCGTTTTCGTCAGTGGTGATGAGGCGCTTGCCGTCTCTGCCCCGCAGGTACGGCTCAAAGGCCTTCTCCACACCGGCCTTGCCCACCAGATCGTTCATGGAGTAGCCTTTGTCCGCGTAGCCCACATAGCCGGTCTTTTCATCGCTGCTCCACTCCTCCTGCCAGATGGGGCCGATGGTGCCGAGGATATGGGCGGCCAGCGTGGTGTTATAGACGCGGGCGGAGGCGGTGTGGATGCTGACGCCCTCGTACCGCCCGTCGGTGATGAGGCTCAGCACCTCCGAGGACACATCCTCGGCAAAGGTATAGCTGCTGCGGCTGTGCAGCTCATACCGCACGCCCGCCACCAACCGGGCCTCCGCGTCCGACAGACCCTCGTCGATGTGGTACAGCGTCCGCAGCTCCGCCAGCAGCTCCTGCCCGGTGGCGTTCTCCGACAGCTGGTTCTTCTTCAGAAAGGCGCTGAAGCTCTCCGACCGGCTGCTGACGTAGCGGGAAAAGCTGCCGCTCTGTCCGATGGGCAGCGTATCGTTCCACGCTGTGTCTGTCTCCCGGCACAGCCGGACCAGCCGCAAAATGGCGCTGTTCAGCGCCTCCTCGTCGGAAAAGCCGCTGCGGTCGAACACCAGCGTATAGGCCAGCCGGTTGGACACCAGCACCTTGCCGTTCCGGTCGGTGATGATGCCGCGGGAGGCGGACACCGTTTCACTGGCGGCGTTGCTGGAGATGGACTTGGCACGGTTCTCACTGCCGTGCAGCACCTGCGCGTCATACAGCACCGCCAGAAACAGCAGCAGGCATACGCCGAAAAGACCCAGCAGGAGCAGGACCCGCCGCTTGGCGGGATGTGGATTCTTTATCATGGGAAACTCCTCATTGTCAGTCGTTCCGCGTCAGCCGGAAGACCTTGCGGAAGGGGAAATGCGCCAGCGGCGTCACCGCCAGTGACAGCAGCAGCTCCTTGCCCAGCAGCGTCAGCGCCGGGCCGATGGAGACGCCGTGCTGGGACGTCAACAGCATGATCTGCAAGAAGCCGCACAGCAGCAGCCCCACGGCGGAGACGGTCAGCGAGCAGAACAGACCTGCCGCGATGACCTGCCCCGACAGCAGCCGCGCCAGAATCGCCGCGGTGAAAAACGTCAGGCAGTAGAAGCACACAAATACGCCGGAGGGGATCAGCAGGTCGCAGGCCAGCCCGAAAAACAGGGCGTACAGCAGCGATGGCCCGCTGCGCTCCAGCGTGACGGGGATCAGCGCCAGCGCCGGCAGCAAAAACGGGTGTACGCCGCCTATGCGCACATACACCAGCACCATGTTCTGCACCAGCACCAGCAGCAGCGCACACAGGCAGTACAATATCCACTTTCGCACCACAGCGCGTCGCGTCATAGCCGATCCTTTCCCGCGGTCACTCCACCACGTCGAAATCCGTCACGATATATAGGTCCGTCAGGGTATCCAGCTCACAGCGGGGCGTCAGCACCGCATAGCGGGCCAGCCCGCCGTCGTCGGTGCGTACCTCCTCCACGGAGCCGATGGGCAGCCCGAAGGGGTAGTAGCCGCCCAGTCCGGAGGTGACCACCAGATCACCCTTGATGAGGGTGGAGGAGTCCGGCAGGTAGCTGAGCTTCAGCTTGCCCTCCGCCATCAGCGTCAGGTCGCCGGCGGCAATGGCTGTTTCCTCCGTGCGGAACACCATGGCGCCCAGTTGGGAGCCGGTGTCCAGAATGGTGGTCAGGCGGCACCAGTTCAGCCCCACCTCCGTCACCACGCCCACCAGATTGCCGTAGCAATCCACGGCGCAGTCGTTTTCCGCCACACCGTGACGGCTGCCACGGTTCAGCATCAGCGTACTGGACCAGTTGGACACGTCCCGCTGGGTGATGCGGGCCGCCTCGAAGGTCAGGTCGTTGCGCTGGGAGCGCAGCTCCAGCAGCTTGCGCAGCCGCTCGTTTTCCTCGGCGGCAGGTGTAGCCGCCCGCAGCTCCTGCCGCAGCTCGGCATTTTCCTGCCGCAGCGCTTCGTTCTCCGCCTGCAAGTCCTCGATGCTGGCAAAGTGGTCGCCGATGCCGTCCACCCATGCCACCACCGCCGCGCCCGCCGACCGGAAGGGGGAGGCGATGACGCCCAGCGCGTTGTGCAGCAGGCTGGTACCGGAGCCCAGCGCCGAAATGATGCACAGTACCACGGCGATGACCGCCGCGCCGCCCAGCAGCCAGATGCCGGTCTTCGTAAAAAATCGTTTCATCCGTCGTTTCCTCTCAACCCAGCAGGGTGATACCGAAGTCCGCCAGCATACGGCTCAGCAGCAGCACCGGCAGACCCATCACATTGAAAAAGTCGCCGTCGATGCGCTCCACCAGCAGCGCGCCCTGCCCCTGCACACCGTAGGCGCCCGCCTTGTCCATCGGCTCGCCGCCGGCGATGTAGGCGCGCAGCTCCGTCTCTGACGCGGGGCGAAAAAAGACGTGGGTGGACTGGGCACGGGTCAGCATCCGCTGTCCCTGCCGCACCGTTACGCCGGTGCAGACAGTGTGGTGACGCCCCTGCAAGGCCGTCAGCATGGCCAGAGCCTCCGACTCGTCGGCGGGCTTGCCCAGCTTTTTGTCGTCCAGAAACACCATGGTGTCGGCGGTGATGACGATCTCCTCCTGGTCGGAGGGGACTGCCTGCGACTTCTCCCGGGAGATGTAGCATACGATCTCCTCCGGCGTCAGGCCGTCGGGATACCACTCCTCCACCTGCGGCACCCGGATGGTGAAATCGCGGATGCCGATGCGCTGTAACAGCTCCTGCCGCCGGGGGGAGCCGGAGGCCAGTACGATCCTTGCCATACCGCTCACCGCCCTGTGGAGCCGAAGCCGCCTGCACCCCGGTCTGTCTCGTCCAGCTCGCTGACCGGTACCACCGTGGGTCGTACCACCGGCGTCACCATCAGCTGGGCGATGCGGTCGCCGGGCCGGACGGTATAGGGGTTGTCGCCCAGATTCACCAGCCCTACGCCGATCTCGCCGCGGTAGTCACTGTCGATGACGCCCACGCCGTTGGCGAGGCACACGCCCTGCTTGATGCCCAGTCCGCTGCGGGCGAACACCAGCGCCACATAGTCCGCCGAGGGCAGGGCGATGGCGAGACCGGTGGGGATGAGCCGCCGCGCACCGGCGGCCAGCGTCACCGGCTGGTCGATGCAGGCGCACAGATCCATGCACGCCGCTCCCGCCGTGGCAAAGCAGGGCAGGGGGATATCCGTTCCGATTTTGGGGGACAGGGCTTTGATCTTTAACTCCATAAGAACACCTTTTTCTAAAAATATGAAAACTATTTGTAATATACTACAAGAATTATACGGTAAGTTTACTCGACGCCCCGGTAAAACAACCCGCGCGTCATGTCGTCCGGCGTCCAGTCGCCGCCGTCCTTGTACCGCCGCAGCACGGCGGCGCACTGCTCCGGCGTCTCCGTGGTGAACCGCAGCCGCCCGTAGGTCAGGCCGCAGCGGTGCATCTCCGGCTTGTCGGCCAGGAACAGCGTCCTGCTGTTCTGGATCTCGCACCGACAGCCGTAGCCGCAGGTCACGGGGAATTGCGCGCCGGTACGGTCGGTGAGGACACTGCCCGCGCCGTGGGTACAGCCCACATTACATCGGGTGACGCAGTTCTCCATCACCATCAGCGGCAGCCGCCCGTAGACGATGGCCTCGCAGGGCAGGTGCTTGTTCAGATCGCGTAGCTGCTGCCACCGCAACTCAAAGGACGCCGTGGCGCTGGACAGTCCCTGCTCCCGCCAGAACAGGAGGGCGCGGGAGTTGAAGATATTCAGCCCGAAGTCGCCCCGCAGCGTCCGACCCAGTCCCCGCACGATGGGCAGGTGACCCAGATTGCCGACAGCCACCGCCGTCGCCTCCGGGTGCCGCTCCAGCAGCTGCCGCAGCACCGGCTCGTCCGCCGTCCGGAAAATGTGGGGCAGCACGGCGCACAGCTCCGTTTCACCCCAGTCCAGACCGGCGTCCAGCCGCTCCAGCTCCTCAATGGGGACGTAGACGATGGCGGGCTTTTCCGCCAGCAGCGCCGCCGTGACCTGCTCCGCCTTCAGCACGGAGCAGGTGAAGCCCATGTCCGCGGGCGGCTCCGGCGCATCGGGCAGCGCCGTCGCCTCCAGCACACGGCGAACGTGGGGGTCGCGGCCCTGCCGCAGTTCCTCCTTCTGCCAGGGGCTCATCCGCCGCAGGAACCAGTCCTGCTCCAGCCGCTGCTTCAGCCCCTCCAGCGCGTCCCGCCGCAGGCCGTTGATGGCGCTGGCCGGCAGCATCAGACCGTCGTCCAGCTCCACATGGATGGTGCTTACCTCAAATACAGTGCCGCCGGTTTTGCTGAGCCGCTCCCGCAGCTCCTCTGCGGTCAGAGCGCGGCTGCGGGCCGTCTCCGGCACCGGGCCCTGCGCCCATACGTTGAGCAGACCGTTGTTGCTCTGGCAGGCTGCCGCCAGCGAGACCGGCTTGCCCGCCTGCACACGGATGGACAGCGATACCGGTATCTTCCGGTTTTCCCGCCCGTTTTCGTACTGCGCCCGCGCCTGGGCGAACAGCTCCTTGGGCTCCGGCGCGTTCTCCGGACGGGTGCCAAACATCTGGGGGCCCTTCTTGCCCAGCCAGTACCCGTCGGTAAACCCGCTGCGGGAGAACGCCTGCTCCAGCTGACGGGCTTCCTCCGCCGTGGGGCGGCGCTTTTCATCGAGCAGCCGCCGGTAGATGCCGGTGATGACCGCCACATATTCCGGGCGCTTCATGCGGCCCTCCAGCTTGAGGCAGGCCACGCCCATCTTATCCATTTCTGCCAGATACGCGGAGAGATTGGCGTCCTTCAGGCTCAGGGGATGCCCGCCCCGGCAGGGGCCGTTGACCCCGTAGGGCAGGCGGCAGGGCTGGGCGCAGGCGCCCCGGTTGCCGCTGCGCTCGCCTACCACGGCGCTCATCTCGCACTGGCCGGAGTAGCACATACAAAGCGCACCGTGGATGAAGATCTCGATCTCGGCGGGGCAGCCGGCGCAGATCTCCCGCACCTCGTCCCGGTTCAGCTCACGGGCCAGCACCACCCGCTCCATGCCCAGCGCGGTGGCCTCGTTGGCGCCGCCCAGCGTGAACAGGCTCATCTGGGTACTGGCGTGGAGGGGTACGTCCGGCACGATCTCCCGCGCCAGCGTCAGAAGACCCCAGTCCTGCACCAGTATGGCGTCCACACCTATGGCGCAGGCTTTTTTCAGGGCGTCCGCCGCCTGCACCAGCTCCCGGTCGGTGAGCAGGGTGTTCAGCGTTAGAAAGACCCGTACACCCCGTAAATGGCAATAAGAAACCGCCGACGCAAATTCCTCGTCGGTGAAATTTTTGGCGCTGCGCCGCGCATTGAACGCGCCGAAGCCCATATAGACCGCGTCCGCGCCGGTCTGGACGGCGGCGATCAGGGAGTCAAAGCCGCCGGCGGGGGAGAGAAGCTCCATCATCCCTTGCGGCCCTGCTGATTTTGCAGCTTGCGGCGCAGTTCGGCGGCCTCGCTCTTGGCACGGCTGGCCTCGTCCAGATAGGTCTTCAGCTGGCGGCGCAGGTTATCGGCATTCTCCTGGGCCTTGCACAGCTCGTCCGCCAGATTCACGGCGGCCAGCACGGCAGCGTTGTCGCGGCTCATGTGGGCGCCGTCCATCAGCTGACGCATCTCACCGTCCACCATGGCGCCTACCTTCTCCATGTAGGCGGCGTCCTCCTCCGCGACCAGCGTGTATTCCATGCCGCAGATGGTCATCGTTACCCGATTCGCCATAGGTCAACCTCCTCTGTATATCCGTAAAAAGTTCGCTCTGCTCCTATTGATAGAGATGCTTATACAGCATCCATTATAGCACAATTTCCCGGCGTGGAAAGTGTATTTTGCCGAAAAGCGGAAATTTGTAAAAATGTGACCGCGCCCGCTTTACGCCGCCGCACTTTTCATGTAGAATAGGGTGACTGATAAAAGAGGGAGGCGTGTGCCGTGAGCGGCTATATCCTGCGTGGCGGACAAGAGAATATGACCCTGCCCGCCTCGGCGGTGGAGAGCCTGCTCAAGCGCGGGGAGGGCGATGCGGCGTTGCTGTATCTGGCGCTCCAGCGGTTTGGCCGCGGCGTCACGCCGGAGGAGCTGGAGAAGGTGCTGCCCACCATGAGCCGCCTGCGTCTGGACGCGGCGGAGGGCGTTTTGCAGGAGCTGGGGCTTTTGCCCCGTCCCCAGCAGCCCCGCCCCGAGCCGGCGGCGGAGCGCCCCGCCTACTCCGCGGAGGATATCACCGCGCTGCTGACGGACAACGAGGGCTTCCGCCTGCTGATCCCGCAGGCGGAGCAGCAGCTGGGCAAGAAGCTGCGCACCGCCGACCTGCAAATTCTGGCGGGACTGTATGACGATCTGGGATTACCGGCGGATGTGATCTATCTGCTGCTGTGCCACTGTGTGGAGCGCGCCAAGGCCCAGTGGGGCGAGGGACGCCGCCCCACCATGCGGCAGGTGGAGAAGGAGGGCTATCACTGGGCGCAGCTGGGGCTTTTCGATCAGGTCAGCGCCGCCGCCTACCTGCGGACGTGGAGCCGCCGCCGTCAGAAGATGGGGGCGTATATGCAGGCGCTGCATCTGCCGGAGCGTCCCCCGGTGGAGGCGGAGAGCCGCTACATCGCGGACTGGATGGACATGGGCTTCCCACCGGAGACGGTGGCCATGGCCTACGAGCGGACAGTATTTTACAAAAAGGACATGAACTGGCGCTATCTCAACGGCATCCTGCGCCGCTGGCACGACAGCGGGTGGCACACCCCCCAGCAGGTGCAGCGGGGCGAGGAGCGCAAGCCGTCTCCTACGCCGCCGGATGGCGGCGAGCAGGGCGGCGGTGAGCAGAATGCGTGGATGCGCCGGTACATCAAGAGGTGAGGATATGGCATACGACGGCAGGATCATGCAGCGGGCGCTGACCCGCTTTGACGAGGATAAGCAGCGCCGCGCCGCCCAGCTGGAGCAGCGGCGGCGTACCGCCTACGCCCGTGCGCCCCGTCTGGCGGAGATCGAGGCGGAGCTGCGCGGCACCATGGGGCGCATCATCTCCTCCGCGCTGGCGCGGGGGACGGACCCGGTGCCGGCCATCCGGGTGCTGCGGGACGAGAACCTCCAGCTCCAGCGAGAGCGGGCGGAGCTGCTGGCGTCGCTGGGCTACCCGGCGGACTATCTGGAGGAGAAGCCCGCCTGCGACAAGTGCGGTGACACCGGCTACGTCTCCGGCGGCGTGTGCGCGTGTCTGCGGGCGTACTACGCCCGGGAGCAGCTGGCGGAGCTTTCCCGCCTGCTGCCGCTGGGGGAGGACAGCTTCGAGACCTTCAGCTTCGACTGGTACGACAGCGCGGTGCAGCCCGCCTTCGGCATCTCCCCCCGGGAGAATATGGAGCGCAACTACGACGTCTGCCGGGACTACGCCTACCAATTCGCCAAGGGCAGCGGCGATCTGCTGCTGTCCGGCGGCACGGGGCTGGGCAAGACATTCCTCTCCGCCTGCATTGCGCGGGTGGTCAGCGAGAACGGCTTTTCCGTGGTGTACGACACCGCCGCCAGCGTGTTCAGCCGGTTTGAGGACGCCAAATTCCGGCGGGACGACGGCGGCAGCGAGGACGCGGACCGTTGTATGCGGTGCGATTTGCTGATTTTGGACGATCTGGGTACGGAGATGACCACGTCCTTCGTCCAGAGCGCCCTGTATCAGATCGTCAACGGGCGGCTGATGGCGGGACGCTCCACCATCATCAGCACCAATCTGGCGCCGGAGGAGATCGGCAGCCGCTACGGCCGGTCAGTGCTGTCCCGGCTGGAGGGGGAGTACGAGATCCTGCCCTTCTTCGGGGAGGATATCCGCCGTCTGAAGCGGGAGCGGCAATAAGGACGCAAAAAAGACGCCTGCGGGCGTCTTTTTTGCGTCCTTGGCTGTTTTTTGAATTTCCCGACAATTTCTGCCCGATTTCGCAGTTCTCTTGCCGTAGACTGGACAAAAGGAGGGGAGGAGCATGAAGAAGAACCAGAAGGGGGAATTCCTGTCCAGCCGCGTTCGCTATATCCCCATCAACGCGGTGCGTCCCAACCCCCAGCAGCCCCGGCGCAGCTTTGACGAGACGGCGCTGCGGGAGCTGGCGGACAGCATCAGCGCCTACGGCATTTTGCAGCCCCTGACCGTGCGGGACCGGGGCGGCGTCTACGAGCTGGTGGCGGGGGAGCGCCGTCTCCGCGCCGCCCGCATCGCCGGACTGCGGGAGGTTCCCTGTCTCATCGCCGAGGTGGGGGAGGAGGACGCGGCGCTGCTGGCGCTGATCGAGAACCTCCAGCGCCGGGATCTGGACTACATGGAGGAGGCGGCGGCCATCGCCCGGCTCATCCGGCGGTACGGCCTGTCCCAGCAGCAGGCGGCGGAGAAGCTGGGAAAGTCCCAGCCCACCATTGCCAACAAGCTGCGCCTTTTGCGGCTGAGCGCGCCGGTGATCGACTGCCTGCGGCAGTACGGCCTGACGGAGCGCCACGCCCGCACCCTGCTGCGGCTCACCGATCCGGAGCAGCAGCTGGCGGCGGCGCGGCACATCGGAAAGCGCGGTCTGAACGTGGCGCAGACCGAGCAGTACATAGACCGGCTCACCGCGGAGAACCGGACAGAGCCGCCTCGGAGAAGACCCACCTATGTCATTAAGGACGTGCGGCTGTTTCTCAACAGCGTGGAGCGGGGCGTCCGGCTGATGCAGTCGGCGGGCGTGGGCGCGGAGGTGGGACGCCGGGACACGGAGGAGGAGATCCTGCTGACCATCCACATCCCCAAGCGCCGGGAGGCCGGTGTTGTTACGAAATCGTAACCCATTTCCAAAATAGCTGTGGTATTATGAGCAAAAATGGGAAAATGCCCGTATACACATTGGAAAAGGAGGGGGACATCGGTGGAAGAAATGAACAATGTGTCCTCTGTTGTGACAGAAGCGGAGGGCGGCGCCCGGCTGGAGACCGCTGCCCCGTCAAAGACACCCATGACCGGCGGCAAAAAAGCGGCGCTGGTGATCGGCATCCTATTGGGCGTATTGGTGCTGGCGTATCTGGCCGCCTGCGTGGTGGTGCAGACTGTGTACGGCGGCACCGCCCTTCCCCGCACGGATGTGCTGGGGGTGGATGTGTCGAAGATGACGGAGCAGGAGATCGTCGCGCTCTGGGAAAAGCAGGGCGTTCAGACCGTCCGGGATACCAAGGTATCTCTGACGGAGAACGATGCGGATATCGGCAGCGTGTCGCTGGAGGAGCTGGGCGTCACCGTGACGCCGGAGGCGGCGGCCGTCGCCGCCGGTGCGTCCCGGCGGTACGAGAGCTGGGGCGGCGGCGCGCTGGCGTGGCTGCGTGGCGGCTGGGAGTACATCCACAGCTGGTTTGCCCAGACCTCCGCCGTGCCGTCCTTTGATGTGGACAGCGCTGCGCTGGACGCCGCCTGCGAGAAGCTGGCCGCCAGCCTGAACTGCACCGTGGTAGACGGCGGCTACCGTCTGGAAAAAGGCGAGGGGCTGTATATCACCAAGCCTGCCGACGGCCGTATGCTGGATGCGCCCAAGCTGGAGCGCGACCTGACCGCCATGCTGCAAAGCGGCGCGCTGACGCCGGTGGCCTGCGTCTACGAGGAGAAGAAGGCAGAGACCGTGGACGTGCAGGCGCTCCACGACCAGCTGGCGGGGGAGAAGGTGGAGGCTGTCTGCAACAAGGAGACGGGCAAGCCCACCCAGTCCCACATCGGCGTGGCCTTTGATGTGGCGGCGGTGCAGGCGCAGCTGGACGCCGCCCCGGCGGGTACGGAGTTCCTGGCCGAGGCACAGGTGGAGTTCCCCACCGTGTCCACGGAGGAGCTGGAGGAATGTATGTTCCGGGACGTGCTGGGTACCTGCACCACCAAATGCGCCGGGCCGTGGGGCCGTCACCAGAACATCAAGCTGGCGGCCGCCGCCATCAACGGCAGGATCTACAACCCCGGCGAGGAGTTCTGGTACAACTCCACGGTGGGGCAGCGCACGGCGGCCCGCGGCTACCATGAGGCGGGCGTCTACGAGGCGGGGCGCACCACCACCGGCATCGGCGGCGGTATCTGTCAGGTGTCCTCCACCCTGTACTACGCGGTGATGCTCAGCGATCTGCAGATCGTCCTGCGGTATTGCCATATGTTCAACCCCGGCTACCTGCCCATCGGCTGCGATGCCACGGTGAGCTGGGGCGGGCCGGACTTCGCCTTCCGCAACAGCCGGGACTACCCCATCAAGGTCGTCACGTCCTACAACGACGACACCAATGAGCTGACCTGCACCATTCTGGGCACCAAGGTGGATGACCACTATGTGGTCATCACCAACGCGGTACTGGCCAGCTACGACTATCAGGTGGTCTATCAGGAGTCCCCGGACGTGGCACCCGGCGATGAGGTCATCGACCAGTACGGCCACACCGGCTACTTCGTCCGCACATGGCGGAACATCTACGACGGCAACGACAACCTGCTGTCCAGCCGCGTAGAGGCGGACAGCCACTACGACGTGGGCAACAAGATCATTCTGGTGGCGCCGGGCTACCTGCCGGACACCGGCGAATAACGGGAGAAAAACAGGGGTGCGTATCCCCGGATACGCCCCCACTTTTGTACAGAAAAACGGTCGAAATTTGCGGTTTTCTTAAGACTTTCCGCCAGAGCCCTTAAACCGGCGGCAGACCGATTGCGAACCGGCGGAGAGCGCGTATAATCGACTTACAGACATCTCTTACGGAGAGGAGGCGGACGCCGTGTCCACACTGATCGTTGACAGCGCCGCGCTGTCACGCAATATAGAGAAGCTGCGGCGTTTTACAGCCGCGCAGATCATCGCCGTGGTCAAGGGCAACGGCTACGGGCTGGGTCTGGTACCCTACGCCCGCTTCCTGACGGCGCAGGGCGTGGCGCTGCTGGCTGTCTCCACGGTGGAGGAGGCCGCCGCTCTGCGGGACGCCGGTATCACGGCGGAGCTCTTGATGCTGTCCTCCACCGCGCTGCCGGAGGAGATCGCCGCGCTGCTGACGCGGGACGTGATCCTGACCGTCGGCTCCGCCGACGCGGCCCGCGCCGTGTCTGATGCGGCTGCGGCGCGGGGCGTTACCGCCCGCGTCCATGTGAAGCTGGACACCGGCATGGGACGATACGGCTTTTTACCGCAGGAGACGGCGGAGGCCGCCGCCCTGCTGCAAGCGCTGCCCGCCCTCCAGGTGGAGGGTGTGTTCACCCACCTCTCCGACGCCGCCAACGCCAAATGCACCGCCCTGCAATACCGGCGGTTCACCGAGGGCGTCCGCATTTTGCAGGAGGCGGGCATCGACACGGGGCTGCGCCACGTCTGCGCGTCCACCGCGTTCCTGCGGTATCCGGAGATGCATCTGGACGCGGTGCGCCTTGGCTCGGCGCTGCTGGGACGGCTGTCCGTGCCGGACACGCTGGGGCTGGAGCGCATCGGCTGGCTGGAGGCACAGGTGACGGAGCTGAAGACGCTGCCCGCCGGCTGGCCGGTGGGTTATACCGGCGCCTATTGCACGCGGCGGGAGACGCGGCTGGCGCTGCTGCCGGTGGGCTACACCAGCGGCGTGGGGGTGACGGAGGAGACCAACGCCCTGCGCCTGCGGGATCGGCTGCGGCGGGTGCTGCACGCCGGGCGGAGGCTGCTGTGCGCCGACGGCCTGACCGTACTGGTCAACGGCTGCCGCTGTCCGGTACGGGGCGTGGTGGGCGCCACGGCCATAGAAGCGGATGTGACGGGCGTACCCTGCGCCGTGGGCGACACGGTGCGTATCGAGGTGCGGCCCAAGTTTGTGGACAGCGCCGTACCCAGAGAGTACCGATAAAAAAGAGCAAAAACAGCGCCGGGCGTAAGCCCGGCGCTGTTTTCGTTGTCATTACCGGCACAGGAAGCTGTACCAGCCCTCGGAGTCGTTTCGCTCGAGGACCATCCAGCCGTCGGCGCGGAGCTTGGCCAGCACCTCCTCCGCCCGGTCGTCGATGATGCCGGAGCAGAGGAACAGGCCGCCCTTCTTCAGGAAGGGGCGCACCTTGTCGGAAAGCCCCATGATGACGTCCGCCACGATGTTGGCCACCACCATATCGTAGCCGCCGCCGAACTCCGCCTGCAGGGTCTTGTCCGTCAGCACGTCGCCCCACCGCACGGTGTAGCGATCCTTGCCTACGCCGTTGAGGGCAGCGTTCTCATAGGCCACGTCCACGCACTTCTCATCAATGTCGCAGGCAAAGGCCTCCTTGGCGCCCAGCACCAGCGCGGCGATGGACAGAATACCGCTGCCGCAGCCCAGGTCGAGGATCTTCTCGCCGCCGTGGATGCACTTGTCCAGCGCCTGCAAGCACAGGCGGGTGGTGGCGTGGCTGCCGGTGCCGAAGGTCAGACCGGGGTTCAGCACCAGCTTCACCCGTCCATGATCCCTCTTGGTCTGCTCCCACTGGGGGACTACCAGCAGCCGCTCCCCGATCTCCATGGGCTTGTAGAATTTCTTCCAGTTGTTCTCCCAGTCCGCGTCCGCCACGTTGTCGATGGTCAGCCGCAGGGGGGCGTAGTCCGGGTGCGCCTTTTTCAGTTCAGACATGGCGATACGCACCTGCGCGATGGTGTGCAGCGCCGTCTCATTCCGCTCCAGATAGAAGGTGACGCGGCTGACGCCGGCCTTCTCCCGCAGCAGCTCCTCGTCCACATAGTCCCAGTACTGCTTATTATGCTCCAGAAAGTCCTTGAAATCCGCCTCGTCGTCGATGATGACGCCGGTGATGCCCTGCTGCTCCAGCAGCTCCGTCACCGCGTCCAGCCCGGACGGCGAGGTATCGATCTTCAGCTCCAGCCATTCCATGTGTGTTCCCTCCGCATCTGTGATGATGTCAGCGCTTGGTGCCTACGAAGAACAGACCCATGGTGTTGGGGCCGGTATGGCTGCCGATCACCGGGCCGATGTAGTTGATGTAGACCTCCTTCACGCCGTAGCGTGCCTTCAGCTCCTCCGCCACGGCACGGGCCTCCACCTCGCAGTCTGCCTGACAGATGAACATTACCTGCTCGCTGGGCTCAATGCCCAGTTCCGCCACCTTGTCGATGAGGGCTTGGAGGCTTGCCTTGCGGCCGCGGGCCTTTGTCATGGGCACCAGCTTGCCCTCGTCGGAGGTGTGCATCACCGGCTTGATAGACAGCATGGTGCCCAGAAACGCGGTGGTGGCGGACACGCGGCCGCCCATCTTCAGGTAGTTCAGATCGTCTACGGTGAACCAGTGGTCGATGTGGAGCTTGTTCTCCTCCACCCACTGCACCAGCTCCTCGGCGGACAGACCCTCCCGCTTTTTCTGCACGGCCAGATACAGCAGCAGACCCTGACCCAGCGACGCGGACAGGGAATCCACCACATATACGCGGCTGTCTGGGAACTCGTCGGCCATGGTCTTGGCGGCGATGACCGCGTTCTGATAGGTGGCGGACAGGGCGCTGGAGAAGTTGATGGACACGATGTCCTTGCCCTGCGCCAGCACGGCGCGCATGGCGTCCTCAAACTGCCCCACGTTGGCGGCGGAGGTGGTGCCGAGGATACCGGCGCGGATGTTCTTGTAGAATTCCTCGAAGCTGATCTCACTGCCGTCCAGCAGGTTGGCGTAGTCCTTGCCGTCCATATGTACGGTCAGGGGTACCACGTTCAGCTCCAGCTCCTTGGCCATATGGTCGGTCAGGTCGCAGCAGCTGTCAGTCATGATGATGTAGTCGCGCATAGTAAAAACCTCCTTGCAGCAGATGGATATCCGTATCGTCTCAATATCACATGGTATCACGAAAAGCGTCCCATGAAAAGAGAAAAGTGAAAAATTTGCGCCGATGGCGGCGGGGGGTGCTTATTTCCCCACGCAGAAGCGGGAGAAGATGGTGTCCACCAGATCCTCCCGGATGCGCTTGCCGTTCAGCTCGCCCAGCGCCTCCAGTGCCGCCTCACAGTCCGTCAGCACCACATCCGGCGTCATGCCGATGCGCAGGGCACTCCGCGCCTCCGCCACGGCGGACAGGGCGCGGGAGACGGCGTCCGCCTGCCGTGCGTTGGTCAGCAGCTCACCGGCGGGGGTCTCTCCGGCGGGATACAGCGCCGCCACCGCGTCTGAAAGCGTATCCAGCCCCTCGCCGGTGCGGGCGGAGATGGTCAGCACGTTGTCGAACCGGTCAGCCAGCCGCCCAATGTCCAAACGGCGCGGCAGGTCGCCCTTGTTCACCAGCACCAGCAGGTTGGGTGCGCTCTGGGCCGCGGCGATGGCCTGCTCGTCCTCCTCCGACAGCGCCTGCGAGCCGTCCAGCACCAGCAGCGCCAGCGATGCCCGCTGCGCCGCCTGACGGCTGCGCTCCACGCCCATGGCCTCGATCTGGTCGCCACTGTTCCGGATGCCGGCGGTGTCCGTCAGCCGCAGCAGCACGCCGCCCACCAGCACCTTCTCCTCCACGGTGTCCCGTGTGGTGCCGGCAATGTCGGTGACGATGGCCCGGTCGTAGCCCAGCAGGGCGTTGAGCAGGGAGGATTTCCCGGCGTTGGGCCGCCCCAGAATGACGGTGGGTACGCCCAGCCGCAGAAGCTGCCCCCGGGAGAAGGTGGCCAGCAGCGTCTCCAGCTCCTGTTGGGAGGTACGCAGCGTGTCCAGCATCTGCTCGCGCTGCACGTCCTCGATGTCCTCATCGGGGTAGTCCACCACGGCGTAGAACCGCGCGGCCATGTCCATCAAGCCGTCGTAGATGCGGCCGATGGCACGGCTCAGGGCGCCGTCCAGCTGGCATACCGCGTTTTTCGCCGCCTCTGCCGTCTCCGCGTCGATGAGGTCGGCCACGGATTCCGCCTGAATGAGATCCATCCGCCCATTAAGGAAGGCGCGGCGGGTGAACTCGCCGCCCTTGGCCTGCCGGCATCCGGCGGCGAACAGTGCGGTAAGACCGGCGTTCAGCACCACCGGCGAGCCGTGACAGTGCAGCTCGGCGCAATCCTCGCCGGTATAGCTGTCCGGGCCGGGGAACCGGACGCACAGCACATTGTCGATGACGCTGCCATCCGCATCCAGCAGGTCGCCGTATACCATGCGGCGCGGTGTCTGCGCCCCGGCGGAGCGGCCGTTTTTGGCGCGGAATACCCGGTCCAGTGCGGTCAGCGTACCCGGCCCGGACAGGCGCAGGATGCCGATGGCGCTGGGCAGCTGGGGCGTGGCGATGGCGGCAATGGTATCGGACATAGGCGGAGCCTCCTTGCGGTGATTTCCTCCAGTATAGCACGGAAGGCGGGGAAAAAACAAGAGACACGCCAACTGGCGTGTCTCTTGTTTTGTTGTGTGGTTACTCGGCCTTGGGAGCCTCGGCAGCAGCCTTGGCGGCAGCGGCCTTCTTCTCGGCGGCAGCCTTCTGCGCGGCCTTGAACTTCTCCTTCTCCTCGGGAGTGGGGATGGGCTCGATGGCGTTGCGGG
>ERZ772820.1419-NODE-1419-length-18767-cov-12.950780_pt1 | contig 18767 bp, 9 predicted proteins | sample MGYA00511377_ERZ772820 | MGnify/ENA primary metagenome ERZ772820 (study PRJEB29015, sample SAMEA2737684) | human gut metagenome | biome: human gut; feature: human-associated habitat; material: faeces | place: China | collected 2012 ...
TGGATTATGCAGCCAAGCGCTACATCACCGTGATTCCTGAAATCGACCTTCCTGGCCACATGATGGCAGCAATCGCTGCTTATCCATCTCTCTCCTGCAAGGGCGAGCCGTGGACTCCTAGAATGGTTTGGGGTGTTGAGGATATCGTGATGTGTCCGGGTAAGGAAGATATGTTCAACTTCCTGGAGGATATCGTTCGCGAGGTTGTGCCTCTCTTCCCTGGCAAGTATTTCCACATCGGTGGCGATGAGTGCCCTAAGACTAGCTGGAAGAACTGTCCTACCTGCCAGAAGCGCATCGAGGCCGAAGGCTTGCAGGCTGACGGCAAGCACTCTGCTGAGGAAAGACTCCAGAGCTACGTGATCAAGCGCATGGAGAAGATGCTGGCTAAGTACGGCAGAAAGATCATCGGCTGGGATGAAATCCTCGAAGGTGGTTTGAGCCCTGAGGCTACCGTGATGTCTTGGCGTGGTACATCCGGAGGTATTTCGGCTGCTTTGCAGAAGCATGACGTAATCATGACTCCTGGTAGCGGCGGTTTGTATCTCGACCATTATCAGGGCGACTACAAGATTGAGCCGGTTACTATTCCTAGTGCTCCTGCTTATCTCTCTAGAACATATAACTATGAGCCTGTGCCTGATACCATCAAGTCTCTGGGTCTGGAGAAGCATATCCTCGGTGTGCAGTGCAACAACTGGTCGGAGTATATGTACACCAATGCCAAGATGGAGTATCAGATGTATCCTCGCTCTCTCGCTCTCGCTGAGATTGCATGGTCACCAGCCAAGAAGAAGAACTTCACAGACTTCGCCCGCCGTGTAGATGCCAACAGTGTTCGCCTGGATGAGCGCCACGTACGTTATCATATCCCATTGCCTGAGCAGCCATACGGTTCTTGCGACAAGGTAGTGATTACCAAGGATACCGTAGTTACCTTCCAGACTTCACGTCCGGTGAAGATGGTTTATACCTTGGATGGTACTACTCCAACTCCAGCTTCTGCTGTCTATACCGAGCCTATCAAGGTGAGCGGCAACATGACCATCAAGATTGCTACCGTATTGCCTTCTGGCAAGATGAGCAAGGTAAGAACCATCGACGTAGAGAAGCAGAACTATGCTCCTGCAGTGAATGTAAGCGATACCAAGGCTGGCTTGCAGCTGCGCCGTATCAAAGGTAATTACTTGAAGGTGAATCAGTTGGATTTTGCTGATGCTGAGTGGCAGGACTGCGGTACTGTTACCAACCTGAACAAGATGAAGGTGAGCCAGCCAGACGATGCTGCTACCTTGCGTGGTGCCAACAACTATGGTGCGATTGCTGAGGGATTCATCAATGTTCCTGAGGATGGTGTTTACTATCTCTCTTCACGCATGGAGCAGGTTTGGATCGACAACAAGCTCGTGATCAACAATGAGGGTGCCGTAAAGGCTGGTACCAACAGCGACAATGCTGTAGCTCTGGCTAAGGGTCTGCACCCAGTGAAGTTCGTTTATCTCTGCAATATCGTTGGTGGATGGCCATCTTGGTGGAGCAACCTCAACCTCGAAATGCGCAAGGATAATCAGAAGAAGTTCACATCAGTAGCGGGAACTCAGTATTTCCACAAATAATTGAATTAAGAAGTTAAAGGAGTTAAGAAGTAATATCAATAACTGATTAGGAATATGAATATCAGAACCATCGCAAATGTATCACTTTGCCTTGCCATGCTTTCGATGAGCAGTGGGGCGCTGGCTCAGAGTGAGTCTCGCTGGCAGAATGTGAACATCAATCAGCAGAACCGAGAGCCTCGACGCGCCAATTTCTTCGCATTCGAGAATTTGGAGAAGGCGCAGAGTTTTGATAAGAAGAAGTCGGCCAACTACCTTTCCATGGAAGGTATGTGGAAGTTTAATTTCGTGAAGGACCATAACAAGCGTCCTGCCAACTTCTTCGCTCTGAAGTATGATGACTCACAGTGGAAGGATTTCCCTGTGCCTGGTTTGTTTGAGTTGAACGGATATGGTGATGCTACCTATAAGAACATCGGATATGCCTGGGCAACTCAGTTTGACCCGAACCCTCCTTATATCAGCGAGCTCAACAACTATACGGGTTCTTATCGCCGTACGTTCGAGCTTCCTAAGGACTGGAAGGGAAAGGATGTGTATTTCCACGTGGGTTCTGCCACCAGTAACCTGACTCTCTGGGTGAACGGCAAGTACGTGGGATACAGCGAGGACAGCAAGGTGGCTGCCGAGTTCAACATCTCTAAATATCTCAAGCCGGGAAAGAACCTTATTGCCATGCAGGTGATGCGATGGTGCGATGGTTCTTATTTCGAGGATCAGGACTTCTGGCGCTTCACGGGCATCGCCCGTGAGGTGTATCTCTATGCCCGTCCGAAACTGCATGCTGCTGACATCCGTCTGAACGCTGCTTTGGAAAACAACTACCAGGATGGTGTGTTGAACTACAAGGTTTCCTTGAAGGGAGGAAAGACTGACGTTGCCATCACCTTGTGTGATAAGGATGGCAAGCAGATTGCACAGGCTACAGGTGCACAGGGCGTCATCAAGGTGCCAAAGGTAAATGCCTGGACGGCTGAGACTCCTTATTTATATAAGGCATATATCACCCTGAAGAACAAGCAGGGCGCCGCTGAGGTGATTCCGCAAAAAGTGGGATTCCGCAACGTGGAAATCAAAAACGCACAGTTGCTCGTTAACGGACAGCCTGTGCTGGTGAAGGGTGCCGACCGCCACGAGATGGATCCGGACGGTGGATACGTAGTGAGCCTGGAGCGCATGATCCAGGATATCAAGATCATGAAGCAGTTGAACATCAACGCCGTTCGTACCAGCCACTATCCATGTGATCCTCGCTGGTATGACCTTTGTGATGAATACGGTATCTACATCACCGCTGAGGCTAACCTCGAATCTCATGGTATGGGATACGAAGAGAAGTCGCTCGCCAAGTTCCCTGAGTACATCGTGCCTCACATCGAGCGCAACGAGGGCAATGTGAAGCCGCTCATCAATCATCCTTCCGTCATCGTATGGAGTCTGGGTAATGAGTGCGGCTACGGCGTCAACTTCGAGAAGGCTTACGACTGGGTAAAGGCGTGTGATACAACCCGCCCTGCACAGTATGAGCGTGGCGGATACGACAGCAAGACCGACATCCACTGTCCGATGTACATCGGTTACGAGGAAAGCGAGAGCTATTGCAAGAGCAACGGTACCAAGCCATATATCCAGTGTGAGTATGCCCACGCCATGGGTAACTCTGAGGGTGGTTTCAAGGAGTATTGGGACCTGATCCGCAAGTATCCTAAGTACCAGGGTGGTTACATCTGGGACTTCGTTGACCAGGGTCTGCGCGACAAGAGTCCTGTCACCGGCAAGGAAATCTTTACCTATGGTGGCGACTACGGCCGCTATCCGGCCAGTGACTACAACTTCAACTGCAACGGTATCATCGCTCCTAACCGCCGTCTGAATCCTCATGCGTATGAGATTCAGTATGTTCTCCAGAACGTCTGGATCAAGGACTTTGATGCAGAGAACGGTTCTTTCAATGTCTATAACGAGAATTTCTTCAAGAACATTGATGACCTGAGCCTGACTGCTACCCTCTTTGCCAACGGCGTGAAGTTGACTACCGTAGCGATTCCTGATACCAAGGGCATTGCTCCACAGGCAACCAAGCTGGTAAAGAGCGAGGCGCTGAAGAGTGCCATCGAAAAGGCTGAGGCTGAGCACGCTACAGAGGAAATCACCATCAACTTTGCCTTTGCAAGTGATGGAAGCCAGCCTCTGGTTGACAAGGGTCAGGTGATGGCTCGCCAGCAGATTGTACTCAACGGATATGAGTTCGACAAGGTAGATGCTCCTGCCAACACCGGCAGCAAGATTGAGGTTGAGGAGACCAACAGCTATGTGAAGGTTTCTGCTGAGAGAATGTCGGTTACCATCGGCAAGAAGACCGGTATGATTGATTACCTCGATGTGGATGGCGAACCAATGTTGAAGTTCCGTGAGAGCATGACTCCAGAGTTCTGGCGTGCTCCTACCGACAACGACTACGGTGCTTCTCTCCAGAAGAAGATGAGAGTCTGGAAGAACCCTCAGATGAACCTGAAGTCATTCGACAAGAGTGAGAGCAAGGACAGCGTAGTGCTGACTGCCAACTTCGAGATGCCTGAGGTGAAGGCAGAACTGATGCTCCGCTACCGTATCAATGCGGCTGGTGAAGTGGCTGTTACCGAGAAGATGACAACAGACAAGGAGGCAAAGGTAGCTGATCTGTTCCGCTACGGTATGCAGTTGCAGATGCCTGCGTCATTCTCTAAGTTGGAGTACTATGGTAGAGGTCCGGAGGAGAACTACATCGACCGTCACTCTTCATCTTTCATCGGAAAGTATGAGGCTAACGTGAAGGATGAGTATTATCCATACGTCCGTCCACAGGAGAGCGGTAACCATACAGACATCCGCTACTTCTCTATCTTCAATCCAACCACCGGCAAGGGAATCACCTTCGAGGGCTATGCTCCTATGGAGTGCAGTGCCATCCCTTATCTGGTAGAGGATCTGGATGCAGGTATCGAGAAGGAGCATGCCTGGGGACAGCACAGTGGCGACTTGGTAGAAAAGGGTCTCGTACAGTTGCACATCCAGCAGCGCCAGTTTGGTCTGGGTTGTATTGACAGTTGGGGTTCTTCGCCAATGGAGAAGTACCGCATGCACTATCAGGACCGCTGCTTCAGCTTCGTAATTAAAGCTAAGAAATAAGATATTTACACACTTGTGTATTCATGTAATTCATCGATAAGTGCTCTTCTTGCAGGGATGCAAGGGAGCACTTTTTCTGTTTTATGGGGGAAAAGTTTAAAAATAGATTAAATCCTTTGTTGATTCCCCCTTTTTTTCTTATTTTTGCAATTCTAACAAAATATAAAGGCAAACATAAGATAATTAAGATAATGGCAAACGATAACAAAGGTCTTACGCCGATGATGCGACAATTCTTCGAGATGAAATCCAAGCATCCCGAGGCATTGCTGCTTTTCCGTTGTGGCGACTTCTACGAAACTTACTGCGAAGATGCGGTGGAGGCTTCCCGTATTCTCGGCATCACCCTAACCCGAAGAAACAATGGCGGTGCCACGGGCAGCATCGAGATGGCGGGCTTCCCTCATCATGCACTCGATACTTACCTGCCTAAACTCATCAGGGCAGGAAAGCGAGTTGCCGTATGCGACCAGCTGGAAGACCCGAAGAAGAAACGACTGGAAATCAAGGGCAAGAAGGGATTGAGCCAGATGGACAAGATGGTGAAGCGTGGCATCACCGAACTCGTTACTCCTGGTGTGGCAATGGGCGACAACGTGCTCAACTACAAGGAGAATAACTTCCTGGCTGCCATCCACTTCGGTAAGACTTCCTGCGGCGTAAGCTTCCTCGATATTTCTACCGGTGAGTTCCTTACCGGCGAGGGAACCTATGATTATGTAGAGAAACTGATGGGCAACTTCATGCCGAAAGAGGTGCTCTACGACCGTGCCCGAAAGAATGATTTCGAGAAATACTTCGGTACCAAATACTGCACTTTCGAACTCGACGACTGGGTTTTCACCGAGCAGACGGCGATGCAGAAACTCCTGGGACATTTCAAGACCAAGTCGTTGAAAGGTTTCGGTGTGGAGCATCTCAAGAATGGTGTCATCGCCAGCGGTGCCATCATGCAGTATCTGGAGATTACCCAGCATACGCAGATCAACCATATCACGGCGCTTTCGCGCATCGAAGAGGATAAGTTCGTGCGCATGGACCGATTCACCATCCGAAGTCTGGAGCTGGTGGCTCCGATGCAGGATGACGGTCTGTCTCTGCTCAACGTCATCGACCGCACTGTAACGGCAATGGGCGGACGAATGCTCCGCCGCTGGCTGGTATTCCCACTGAAGGATGTACGTCCTATCAACGAGCGCCTCGACATCGTGGAGTATTTCTTCAAGGAGCCGGAGTTCCGTCAGCTTCTCGACGACCAGCTTCATCGCATCGGCGACCTGGAGCGTATCATTTCCAAGGTAGCCGTGGGCAGAGTATCGCCTAGAGAAGTGGTGCAGCTGAAGAATGCACTCGAAGCCATCCAGCCCATCAAGGTGGCTTGCCAACATGCCAAGAACGATGCCCTGAAGCGAGTGGGAGAGCAGCTCAACGTATGCGAAACCCTGAAGGACCGCATCGCCAGGGAGATTCAGCCTGATCCGCCTCAGCTTGTCAACAAGGGTGATGTGATAGCCGATGGGTATAATGCTGAACTCGACGATTTGCGCTCCATCAGCCGTCATGGCAAGGATTATCTTCTGAAGATTCAGGAGAGGGAGATCGAGAAGACGGGCATCAGCAGTCTGAAGGTAGGATATAATAATGTATTCGGTTATTATCTGGAAGTGCGCAACACCTTCAAGGACAAGGTGCCTGAGGAGTGGATCCGCAAGCAGACGCTGGCACAGGCTGAGCGATATATTACCCAGGAACTCAAGGAATACGAGGAGAAGATTCTCGGTGCCGATGAGAAGATCCTGATTCTGGAGGCACGACTCTTCAATGAGTTGATTGCTGCTATGCAGGAGTATATCCCTCAGATTCAGATCAATGCCAACCTCATCGCCCGCATGGACTGTCTCCTCTCTTTTGCCAAGGCTTCGGATGAGAACCGTTATGTGCGCCCGGTTATTGATGATTCGCAGATACTGGATATCAAGCAGGGACGCCATCCTGTGATTGAAACCCAATTGCCACTGGGCGAGCGATACGTGCCAAACGATGTGTTGCTCGACACCGAGAAGCAGCAGGTGATGATGATTACCGGTCCTAACATGGCGGGTAAATCTGCCTTGCTCCGCCAGACGGCGCTCATCGTGCTGCTGGCTCAGGTGGGCTGCTTTGTTCCTGCCGAGAGTGCAAGGGTAGGTCTGGTGGATAAGATCTTCACCCGTGTGGGAGCCAGCGACAACATCTCGCTGGGCGAATCTACCTTTATGGTGGAGATGACAGAAGCTGCCAACATCCTGAACAATGTGTCGCCCCACTCCCTGGTACTCTTCGATGAGTTGGGTCGTGGAACTTCTACCTACGATGGCATCAGCATCGCCTGGGCGATAGTGGAGTATCTGCATGAGCACAAGAAGGCGCAGGCTCGTACGCTCTTTGCCACTCATTATCACGAGTTGAACGAGATGGAGAAGAATTTCCCTCGCATCAAGAACTTCAACGTGAGTGTGAAGGAGGTGGATGGCAAGGTTATCTTCCTGCGCAAGCTGGAGCCGGGTGGCAGTGAGCATTCCTTCGGTATTCATGTGGCAGAGATAGCCGGTATGCCGCGCAGCATCGTGAACCGTGCCAACGATATCCTGAAGCAGTTGGAGCAGGATAATGCTGGAGTTGGAGGTGCCGGTAAACCTAACGTGCAGCATCTGGACGAACATAAAGAGGGTGTGCAGCTGAGTTTCTTCCAGCTGGATGACCCTGTGCTCAGCCAGATAAGGGATGAGATACTTGGCTTGGATGTGAACAATCTCACGCCAGTTGAGGCTCTCAATAAGCTCAATGACATCAAGAAGATTCTACTGGGTAGATAATCTTCTGTAAATAGGAAGATGAAATAATATGATAAGAAGCTGATATTTATCAGAAGTTACCCTAAGGTAACTTGTCTTTGGGTAACTTCTGGCATTATTGGTTTTGGGTAGGAGTAAGTTTTCAATGGAAGAGAAACTTTTATAAAGTTTAGTTAGACGTTGTTTAATCGCTATTCGTTTGTAATAGCACTATTTTTTTCGTATGAACAAAGCAAGAGTTATCCTTATTTATATGCTCATCTTCATGAGCCTGTCAAGTTGTAGTAATCGTAAATACGAGCAGACTATTACTCGTGCAGACAATCTTATGGAACTCAGTCAAGACTCTGCTCGTTCTGCTCTGGCTATATTGGATAGCATTCGTCCAGACTTATCGAAAATGGGTAAATCTACTCAAATGCGATACCAATTGGTTTATGCAAAAGGTATGAACAAGGGCTATGTGGACTTCACGACAGATAGCTTGATGAAAGAGATTGTAGATTACTATGACAATCACGGGACGTGTCAGCAACAAATGTTGGCACATTATCTCCTGGGTTGTGTCTATCGGGATTTAGGTGATTCTCCAGCTTCTTTATCTTGCTACAATGATGCTGTGGAAAAGGTTGATACCACGAGCTCAGATTGTGACTATAAACTCCTAACTAAAGTTTATGAGCAGCAAGGTGCACTTTTTCTGAGTCAAAGTATGCCTCAAAATGCCTTGTCTGCCTATCAGAAGGCTGAAAAATATGCCTGGATAGCCAAAGATACACTTTCGGCTGTGCTTTCTTACGAACATCTTGGCAATATATACGAATATATGGACAATATGAATAAGGTGATAGAAGTATATGAAAACGCTTCCCGTCGCTATCGTCAGTATGGCTATCCTGTGCAGGCAGCCCGTGCCTTAGGGGGAGCTATCCAAGCATTGATACTTACCAAACAATATGCCAAAGCCAAGAAATATATGGATGTTTTTGAGGCAGAGTCTGGATACTTCCAGAAAGATTCCTGTTATTCATACATTAATTATAGTCATTATTACTATCTAAAGGGACTGTACTGTCTGGAATCACATTCTGATTCAGCAAAATACTGGTTTACTAAATGTCAGGAATTCGCAAAAACAAACAATAATAAAAGTTTTAGTGCTTATGCTTGGTATCTCTATTACATCAAACATCAGCAGATGGATTCTGTTGCTAAATATTCAGAGCAGGCTTTTGCTTACAATGATTCTGCAAACCTGGATATGGAGCGCGACTTAATGCAGAAGATGCAAGCAATATATGATTATAACAGGTGGAAGAATGTGGCTCATAACGAAGAGATAAAGGCTACAAGGGCAAATCTCACCTTGTTAGTTAGTATTCTTGTTTCAGTTTCTGTTATAATAATAGGTATATTGACATTTCTTGTCTATCGGAAAAAAAGAAAGCTGGAACTGCAGGAAAAAGAAGAGCAGGAAAATCAGATAAGACAGCAGATTTATTATACGAAGCAAGAGCTGGAACTGTTGAGAACTGTAAATGATAGAAAAATAGCGGATGTCATCAAGGAGAAGGAACAGACGATTAATAAGTTGAAAGAAGATCTGAAGGATATTCGAGATAAATATTCCAATTCTTCTTTGTCTGATGTTGATATTCTCTTGAAAGAATCTTCTATTTATAAAAGGATTAAATATTTGGAACTCCATCCAAAGGAGACTATGCGAGAGAACGATTGGATAGAATTGGAAGAAACCATAGAGCAGTTAATTCCTTCTTTTATTCCGCTGTTGAAAAATCGTTTGAATGTCATGGCTTATCGAATTTGTTTGTTGGTAAAATTGGAAATATCAACATCAAGTATCGCTATTCTGCTGGGTTTATCTTCATCGGCAATATCTAAATATAGAAAGGTAATGTTGGAGAAATTGTGTGACAGATCAGGAAAGCCTAAGGATTTTGATGAGTATATTCGGCAAATTGAATAAGCTTTTTAAAATGCAGTGTTTATGTTAAATGCTTAATATATAATGAATTATGTAGAAGGGTAAAAAATAGGTAAATTTTAAAAAAACTCTTTTCTTGCTCTTTTCAGAGAGATTCTGTACTTTTGCAATAATTTCTTTAAGGAGTTGCCCTTCGGGGCTATTCTTATTTTAAAACTAAAAAACAAAGCAGTTATGAAAGGTAAAATAGTCTCATTCATTTTATTGGCATTTATTTCTATCACTCCAGCTTATAGCCAGAGCACGATAAAAGGAACCATTGTTGACAGTCAGCAAGTGGGAATACCTTATGCAGCCGTAAAGGTTCTGAAGATGGATTCAACTTTTGTGAAAGGAGTTGCAGCCGATAGCATAGGATGCTTTCAAACTTCAGTACCTCAAGAGGGTAAGTATATTCTGATAGCAAATTCATTAGGTTATGATTCTAAAGTGCAAATTGTAGAAGCCAATAATGCCTCGTCCTCAGTTATCACCTTAACTCCAAACAGCATCGCTCTCCACGATGTCGTTGTAAGGGGAAGCAGTATTACTAGGAAAGATACCCATCTTCAGATTATACCAGATAAACAAATCTATAAACATACAAATAATGGATATGATTTGCTGTATGATTTAATGATTCCCAATTTACAAATTGATAGACAAAAAGGTGCTGTTACCACAATTGGTGGTACTGTCACGCTCTATATAGATGGTCGTAAGGTAGAATACCGTGAAGTAAAAGGATTGAAATCAAAGGACATTCTCAAAGTGGAATATTATGATGTTCCAACAGGAAAATATGCAGGTGATTATGCTTCCATAAACATAATTACCCGTCCTATGACTACTGGTGGCTATATTTCCGTGGATGGCACTCAACAACTAGCATACCAAGAAGGAGATTATAATCTCGCAGCAAAGGTAGCCCATGGTAGTACTAGTTTTACCATTTTTGGGGGATATAACAGACTCCACTATGATGCTGATAAAATAGAAAGAGAAGAATTTTTCCATTTTGACAATAATGAGATTTCACGTTCGTATTCAAGTTATGAGGGGGTAAATAAGCAAAATCAAGAATATGTGCAGTTGAACATTCTTACGAAAAAGAAAAAGTACATGTTGTCTGAGAAACTTTCGCTTGTCAGAAAGGAATGTCCGATAGACCAGACCGATGGTGTTCTTTTTGTGAATAAGGCACAAACAAGGACAGGTCAAAGCTCAACAAACATATCTTCCAGTCTGATGCCACGTCTTTCTCTTTATGGTAATTTCGACATCACGGATAAGCAATATGTAGAATTATCGTTAGCTGGCACTTATAGCCGAAATAAATATTCGAATATGTATCAAGATGATGAATTGAATACAAGTACAAAGACGACGGAGGATTATTATAGTGCAAACTTTTATGGGAAATATGGTATCATATTCCCACACAAAAATAGTTTATCTTTTCATCTAGGCTCTGTCTATATGAATACGATGTCGCAATATGTGGGAACCTATGAATCTTGGCAACATCAGTGGTCTTCGCAAAACTATGTCTTCGTAGAGTATGTACAGCAGTTTAACAAATGGAGATTGCGATTAAAGCCTGGAGCATCAGCTCTTTATTATCATACAAAAGATGCAGATGCAGTGAGCCATTATATTCCACAGTTGCAATCAACAATATTTTGGCAGCCAACAAAGAATCAGCAGGTAGCTTTAGATGTATTGTATTCCAATTCTTATCCTACCAGCAGCTCTCTTAATACTGCAGAACAAATAATAGATAATCTGCGCATTAAAAGGGGAAATGAAAATCTGAGACCAATGGATTTCTTCCAGGGAGCAGTTAACTATAATGTTCAAATCGGTTCAAGAATAAATATAGCATCTGTTAGCAATTTCTCATATCAGTACCATCAGTATGTAGAAAAATATTTTGAGGAGAATGGTAAACTCATAAATACCATTGATGACCATAATTATAGTAGAAGTATGGTAGAATTGCTCTCTCTGTCATGGAAAGCTACAGATAATCTTCGTTTGAAAATCGATGGAGTTTATAACCATGCTGATGTCTGGGGTAAGTTTCGTACCAGTTTCAATTCCTGGCGAGCATATATGAATGCAAACTATTACTGTAAAGATTTTGCGTTCCGTCTTTGGGCAAATACGAAAGGAAAGGAAATGATGCTCCCTATGATAGCTGTGGAAAAGATACCGGTTAATTATGGAGGTTCTGTGAATTGGAATCATAAAGAGTGGAGCATTGAATTGGGTACAGTTTCTCCCTTCCATAAAAACAATGAGTTTATAGAAACGCTGAATGTTCCTGTTTACAATTCCCAAGAACATATCATTTCATCAACAAACAGGAAGTTTTACATCCAAGCGGCCTACACCTTCAACTTCGGCAAGAAGACCCAGAAGGATTGGAAGAATATTGATATGAATGTGAATAGTGCAATTTTGAAAGCAAAGTAAAATATGAATGAATATTGCAACATTGAAATTCAAAAGTTAGCCTCATCTGCAGCATCCGGTAGATATTTGTTAGGTTACAACGGTAAGTTTTTCGAAGCAAACAGCTATGTCGTTGAACTAATAAATTGTCTGCAAGAGTATGCTGACGAGGATGTTGCCATCTCAAAGTATATTGAGAAGCGACAAGGTAAATATACAAAGAAACAAGTGAAAGGGTTTATTGAGAAATATTTATATCCCTTGGTCAATACTGATGTTCCCCAAAAGAGAAAACAATTCCTTTATGAGAAGGAATTGTTTTCGGCTTCGCTCGTAGATAAAATTACTCCATATTTGGTGGGATTGTTTAATAAATGGCTGGTGTGTGGCATCTTAATCTTTGCAGTTATTGTAGATGTATCATATCTTAGCCAGACATCCAATTTGTTGGATTTCAACAAGCACATAGATGCATATAGTATTATAGGCATCGTCATGTTTATGCTAGGTTCTTCTTTGTTTCATGAGCTAGGTCATGCTACTGCTTGCAGACATTTTGGAATCCAGCATAAAGGCATTGGTTTTGGATTATATCTGAATTTTCCTGTTTTTTATACCGATGTAACTGAAATATGGAAATTGAATCGTCAACAAAGAAATGTCGTCAATCTGGCTGGGGTTTATTTCCAAAGCTATTGCCTGATTGGACTCATCACCATTTATATGATAACCCCGTCGGACCTTATAAGATATCTCATTCTAAGTATGAACTTTGGCTTTTTAATGGTGTTAAACCCATTCTTTAAGTTTGATGGGTATTGGATAGCTTCTGATATCTTGGGTGTTCCGAACCTAAGAAGAAGAGCGCAAGAGCTGTATGGCTATATATATCATCGCCTGCGAGGGACTATGGGTAGAAAACCTTATCTGCTAGAATTGAAACCATGCGCAAAATATACATTTATGGTGTATTCCATCTTAGTAAACCTATTCATGGGCTACTATTTTGTGTATATTATACCTTCCTTTGTATATCACTTCGTAATGTCGTTTCCGTCTGAAATAGAAAAAATCGTCATATTGTTATCCAATAACATGGCACCACCATTCTCTCTCTTGCGGAACATTTGTATGCAGCTATTGTTCCTTATACTTATACTCGTTATGATTTATAGAATTGTTAGTCCTCTTTTCTCAAAATGCAAGAAATGATAAAACAAAAAATAGATAACTACATCATTCCCATTACTCTTATGTTTGTAATGGGAATGATGCTTTTTCGGGTAAACGATCCTCTCTGTTTGAAAACCATATTTCTCCTGATGCTTACATTTGCAGTGAAGCCATTCGGTACATATAGATGGACGTTGATAGACTGGAGTATTTTGATAATTTGGGGATATGACATTATCAGCTGTTGTGTATCTATAAATAAATATCCCTCAATATGTTTTCTACAATTATCAACAAACTGTTTCCTTGCCTATCACCTGGTAAGATATTCTTTTGCAAATACCAAAGAGAGAAATCTTCAGAAAGGATTCCTTGGGTTAAGTTGCGTAGCAGTTATTCTGTCATTTTTTACGTTTTTCTTTTTCTATAAGAATGCTCATAAAGCAGGCTTTGCCGATTTATACCCTGTTAGATTTTTATATAAGCCTCTCGGGTTTGATACAAATAGCTGGAATACCATTCTTTTATGCCTTTTGGGTATTATCGGATGCCAACGCAAGTCTAATGTAGGAAATGTTCTTGTATGGGGTATAGTTACATTGTTGCTTCTCTCCTTCTCAAGAAGTATATATATATCATTGGCAGCACTGGTCTTTTTACTTTTTGTGGATCTATTGGGGGCGGAAGAGAAATCGCGTCATATTAGACTTCTTCTTATATTTGCATTCTCTCTTTGTGCAGTAGTGGCTTTTTTCAATAAAGAGGTGAAAACGACAGTTAGTATGCATTCTACAGTTTCACAGCAGAAGAGTTCTCAAAGTCGTATTCATGCTACTGTTGCTGCAGTTCATACCTGCGAAGAGCACCCTGTTTGGGGGGTTGGTAATGGAAATTATACATTGGCAACAGATGCTAGATTAAATCAGAATACAAACGTGCCATTTACTCCATTTGCGCCAAGCTGGCTTATGAAACTCTTGGTAGAAAGAGGAGTTGTTGGTACAACGTTTTTCCTGATTTTGGGAGGCGGTATTGTTTTCTTTCTTTTTTCCCGCAAGAACAGGCAATACAGGAAATTCGTAGGCTTGGTTCTTACAACGATATTATTAAAGGAAATGTTTCAATGTACTCTATTTGATAACTCAATATCATTAACGTTGCTTCACGTATTGTTGGCAATATATATGCCAAGAGATAACACAAAATCGTATAAAATGAACAGTTATGACCGGCTCATTCTACCTGCTGTATGTTGCTGTGCTATGTTGTGCTTCGCTTATATGAAGTTTTGGATGCCTATTTCGAAAACCTCAACAGCCCAGCTCATCAATAAAAGTATCTGCTCTATCAATTCCTACAACAAAAAGAAGGATGATAGACAATGGAGGAAAGCTGAAAGCAATCTGTTGCTTGCCAAAAAACAGCAACCACAAGATGTTCAAATTGATTTTATGCTGTTTGAATTATATTGTACTAATGGTTCTCGGCAAAAAGCACTTTTCTATATTCGTAAATTAGTAGAAACATATCCCAATAATGCATTGTTTCAATACAAATATTATGCATATCTAGAAAAGTTGGGGTGGCACACAGAAGCTTTTAAACATCTAAAGATAGCTTTGAGAATATATCCCAAACTAATCACATTGGAAAATATTGAAAAGTTAAGAAACAGGCATCGTTGCTTTTTCTCGTCTAAAAATCTTGTGTTGGATACTCCGATATCCAGTGAGCAGGATTATGCTCGCCTTGGAGTTCTTTCTTTTTATCTGCATGATAACAAAACAGCAAAGGAATATTGTATGCGAATCTCCCATTCCATGCCTAATCTTTTTATGCCGTGGTTAGTTTTATATCATATATATCTGCAAGAACATAATATGATTGAATCAGAAAGATGTAAAAGAAAGTTTTTGTTTCTTTCGTATGGAGTAATTGAGCAAAACTTACTACAAGATGAAAGCAGATTTGCAATACCACATTGTAAAGAGCATTTTTTATATAATAGCTATGTGGCAAAGTTTAAGCTATGGTATGGTGGAGAAATGGGTGGTTGCTAATGAACAAGCTCAACGACATCAAGAAAATCCTGCTGGGTAGATAATGGGTAGATAAAATGCTCTCTAGAACGGATAAAAAAGGTTAAATATCCCCATCACAGAGGGGATATTTTCCTTCTACTGCGTTTCCTTGGTAGAAGTATAACTAATATAAAAGGGAAGATTATGAAAGTGAAGTTTTTGCATTGGTACAATGCTTTGGCAGCCACACTCTTGTCGCTGCTGGGATTCTCTTCTTGCGGTAGTGAGTTTGGAAAAGATGAACCTTGTTTGTATGGCTCTCCAACTAGTTCTTTTCATGCTAAAGGTAATGTTACTGCCGAAGATGGCACCCCTATCAAGGGCATCAAGGCGGTAGTGGTGGAGGACTATGGTAATGCATGGAGTTATCGAATAGACTCAGCTTATACCGACAGCAAGGGTGATTATGTTACCAAGGAAAAGAGCATGGATGGCACCATCGACTGGGTTCATAAAGAGAAACGACTGAAAGTGATTCTCGAAGATGTAGATGGTGGAGCCAATGGTGGTGAATTTGCCACGGATACCATCAAGTCGGAAAATATCACTGTAGAGCAAGTGGGAAAAGGTGAAGGAACTTGGGATTGGGGCTCTTTTGAGGTTACTGCCAATGGCAAGATGAAGAAAAAGAAGTAGTCGTATGACAAATCCTGAATCTTTATCCCTTCGCCGTCGCTTGGCATTGGAGATTGGGAGAAAACTCTATAAGCAGAAGGTGAAGGAGCATCCTTTGCGCCAACTCTTCTGGGAGTGTACCCTGCGCTGTAACCTGCATTGCCGCCATTGCGGAAGCGACTGCAAAGTGAAGGCTGGGCAGCAAGACATGCCTCTGGCAGACTTCTTGCGAGTACTAGACAACATCAAGCTGCATACCGATCCTCATCAAGTGTTTGTCATCGTAACGGGTGGCGAACCCTTGATGCGTGAAGACATTGCCCAGTGTGGCGCAGCCATCTATCAGAAAGGTTTCCCTTGGGGTATGGTGACCAATGCCCTATATCTTACTCCTCAGAAATTCAATGATTTGCTCCGTGCTGGTCTCCATGCCATGACCATCAGTATGGATGGATTGGGCGAGGAGCACAACTGGATGCGAGGCAACAAGTATAGCTTTGATATGGTTTCGCAGGCGATAGATATGCTGGTGGCTCATCCAGAGATTAAGTTTGACATCCTCACCTGTGTGAATCGTCGCAATTATCCCCACCTCTCTGCCATCAAGCAATTCCTGATAGATAAAGGTGTCAAGCACTGGCGAGTCGTAGCCGTATTCCCAGTGGGTAGGGCAGCCACCGACCCCGATATGCACCTCACTCCCGAAGAATACCGTGGCATCTTAGACTTTATCAAGCTTACTCGTAAGGAGGGCTTGATTGATTGCAGCTACGGCTGTGAGGGCTTTATGGGCAATTACGAGGGCGATATCCGCAATCATTTCTATTCATGCCAAGCTGGCGTAACTGTTGGTTCCGTTTTGGTGGATGGCTCCATCTCTGCCTGTGCCAGCATCCGTTCCAATTATCATCAAGGCAACATCTACCAAGATGATTTTATGGAAGTGTGGCAGCATCGTTTTGCCCCTTATCGCAACCGAGAGTGGATGCGCAAGGATGAGTGCGCCCAGTGCCGCCACTTCCGCTATTGCCTAGGCAGTGGTATGCACTTGCGTGATGATGAGGGAAGGCTCATCATGTGCCCGCTGCATAGGTTGAAATAAGTTTTTTATTAGATGAATTAATTCAACCGTACAGGCGAAATTGTTTTTAAGACTAGAAGAAAGTTCCGTTCAGCGACGTTGAACCTACATTCAGCGTCGCTGAACCTACATTCAACGTCGGCGAACGGAGATTCAACGTCGCTGAACGAAACTTTCTACTAACTCTAGAAACATTTTCCTTTAAAGGTAGATAGTAATTCCTTTAAGGGAAGAATTATGTCGAACTTAAGGACATTGATGTCTGAAAGGATGTTCTTTTTCTTATTTTATAGGGTGATAGTATTTTTATGGGATATTGATATCAGCTCAGATTGGCTAATAATTACTAAAAGTTACCCTAAGGTAAGTTACCTTTGGGTAACTTTTTGTATATTTGCAGGTGGTACGAATGTAATAAAGCAGATAAAACGAATTTAATAAGAAGAATATGGCAGTATTTCAATCTCCTTTTCAGTTTGGTACTTTGGCTACCGAAGAGAATTTTATCGACCGAACGGAAGACAGGGCTTTGCTCAAGCAACTCCTGGCTTCCCATATCAACGTGATGCTCATTTCTCCACGTCGATGGGGAAAATCGTCGCTTGTCAAGAAGGCGATGACGGAACTGAGTGCGGAAGACAAGGAGGTGAGAATCTGCTATATAGATGCTTTCAGTATCGGCTCGGAAGCAGAATTCTATCGCACTTTTGCCAGTCAGGTCATAGCCTGTGCTTCTTCCAAGATAGAACGTTGGATAGAGGACGCCAAGAAGTTCTTGACGGGTGTAGTTCCACAGATAGTAGTTAACGACCAGATTACGGATTTTGTGGCTTTCGACTTGAAGTTTGTGCCGCAAGAAAGAGATAAAATGGCAATTCTCCAATTGCCGGAGTTGCTGGCGAAGGAAAAGGGAATCAGGATTATTGTGTGCATAGATGAATTCCAACAGTTGGCTAATCTGCCGGAATATAAGGATATGGAGGGCAAGATGCGCTCAGTATGGCAACAGCAGCAGTTGACCTCTTATTGCCTTTATGGCAGCAAGCGTAATATGATGCTCAACATCTTCAACAATTCCAACAGTCCGTTCTATCGTTTCGGACAGGTCATCTTCATGCAGAAGATAGCCAAGGAGCATTGGGTTCCTTTTATCTTATCATCTTTTGAGAAGACCGGCAAGCGAATTTCAGAATCTTTTGCCAGCAGGATTTGTGATGTGGTGGAGTGTCATTCCTGGTATCTGCAGCAGTTGTGCTATTTTATTTGGAGCTTTACGGTTTCTGAGGTGACGGAAGAAGTGTTCTCTCTCGGTCTCAAGCAGGTATTGAACATCAATACCCCTATGTTTCAGAACGATACGGAAAATCTCAGTTCTACCCAGATAGAGTTGCTCAAGGCGATAGCTGATGGTGAGCAGCATTTCTCATCACAAGCAGTGAAGCAGGTGTATAATCTGGGTAATCCCAATACGATAGTTAAGAACAAGAAGATTCTTCAGAACAAGGATATCATAGAGAAGCAGAAAGCTGATTTTGTATTTGTTGATCCGATTTATCGTCTTTGGTTTAAGGAAGAGTATTGTTAAATGGCAGAAATGGTTCTTGGTGACACCAGTGACACTTATGACACATCCATAATAAAAGGTTATCCAAGGGTAAATTACCTTTAGATAACCTTTATTTTTATGTCTTATTTATGCCTTATTCATCATCCTTGTTGTCTGCCACAACCTGCGGACCTCTTACCTTGTCCTTCAGG
>ERZ772820.1420-NODE-1420-length-18759-cov-9.062981_pt1 | contig 18759 bp, 13 predicted proteins | sample MGYA00511377_ERZ772820 | MGnify/ENA primary metagenome ERZ772820 (study PRJEB29015, sample SAMEA2737684) | human gut metagenome | biome: human gut; feature: human-associated habitat; material: faeces | place: China | collected 2012 ...
TCATTTCTTACTGAAATATAACCTAACAGAAAAAAATAAAGATTTGATGAAGATTGCTACATTTTAGAAAATCTGTCCCGGAAGTTTTTTCTTCTCCATATACGGGAAGTAAAGTTTTTGTTTTCATTGAAAATTTCCGCCCATAAAGGCTTTTTGTTCAATGCAATTTAAATTTGCAATTTGTGCAGACCGTCTGCACAAATTACTTTTTCATATCAATTCTCCTTCTAATATCTTCTACGGCAGGTAATGCATTTTTCAAATCTAACGGTAAATCCGTGCATAAGTGATATTCACTGACACCAATCGGTTTTGACATATCTCTCAATGCATACTCTGCAATTGTTCTATTTTCATCTCTGCACAAAATAAGTCCCACTGATGGATTATCCTCTGGAGCTTTCACTAAATCGTCTAAAGCAGATAAATAAAAATTCATCTTTCCTGCCTGTTCTGGCTTAAACTCGCCAGTTTTAAGGTCTATTGCTACATAACATCTAAGCTTTGTGTTATAGAACAGAAGGTCTATATAGAAATCTTTTCCTCCAACTTCAAGATGATACTGCTGTCCCATAAAAGCAAAACCAGTGCCTAATTCCATCAGTAGAGAAGTAACATTTTTTACAAGTTCATTTTCTATATCTGTTTCCAACATTTCTTCCGTATAATCGATGAAATCAAACATATATGGGTCTTTCATTGTGCTTAATACCATATCCTTTTGTTCAGCCGGTAATCGTCTTTCAAAATTTGATATTTTGTTAGCAACTGCCTGTCGCTTATATAATTGACTCTTAACTTGGGAAGTCAAATCATCAACCGACCACTTATGTTCCAAAGTTTTTTCCAGATACCATATATATTCTTCTCGATTTGACACTTTACTCATCAATATCTGATGATGACTCCAAGTAATTCTCCCCAATCCGTACTCATCTACATCATCTTCCGTAAAAATCTGTGCAAATTTCTTCATATATTTTAAATTTCTGACAGAATAACCTTTGGCACTTGGAAATCTCATCTTCATATCCTTAGACAGATTTTCCACAAATTTATTTCCCCACTCAGAATTGCGGATAATAACATTTCCAATAAATATATTTGTTTTCATTATCTCACTATTTACACTGACAGAAGCTCTGCATTTAGCCTGATTGACATAATCATTTATTTCTTCTACTGCCTGCAAATATTGATTTGACGGTGTAAGCATATTGACTCCTTCCTAATTGTGCAGACCGTCTGCACAATTTAAAAACATATCATCTTCATATTCATAATAAATGATTTTTCACACAAATTCTAAATCATTTACGAATCACTACTCTCTCTTGCATATCCTCATCGGCTTTTGCAATCATCTGTCTGTACTGTTCTTTCACACTTTCCGGTGCAAGTATTTGCACCTTGCCATTAAAGCCAAACACCCAACCGAAAAAGGTAGGACTGGCTGATACTTCGGTCTGTACTCTGAAGGAAGTCATATCATACGCAAGGGTTGTCACATCTTCTCCGAAACGGTCAACCATTGTTTTCATCAGGCTGTTATCACACCGTAAATCCACAAGGACTTTTTCGCCTGAGAACATAAAGAATACTTCCTTTGTGTAATTCTCAAAATCAAAATCATCCGGCATAGGAATAATAACTTTATCCAATATCTCCGGCTTGGAAGCAATACGGTCTACCCTGAAATTGATAACCTTGCTTTTCTTCTCTGAATATCCGAGAACATAATAATAGTCCCCACACCAGAGAAGTTTATACGGACTGAGCTTATACACTTCGCCTTTATTCTTCAGAACCTTTTTCTTTAATCCGGTATAATCGTAATACTGGAAAGAAATCTGCTTGCCTGCGTTGATGGCGTCATTTATAGCGTCGATGATGTAATATATCTGCTCATTATCCGGCTTAATTCGATTGACCACATAGTTATTACGCTTCAGCTTTGCCACCTGCCCCGGACTGGTCATCGTATGTATCTTCTCAATCAAAGTTTCGCTTTTTTTCTTGGTAATGAACTTCGATGACTCCACTGCGTCTATCAGCAATTTCAGTTCTGGCAATTCAAACTTACGACTGGCTACAAAGTATTTGCTCTGAGTAGAATGGATAGTAACAATGTCCATGCCAAACTCCTGAAGTGCAGCAATGTCTTTCGTAACAGTAGTTCTATGTGCAGATATCCCGTATTCATCATTCAATATATTGATTAACTGTGTTGTGGAAAGAGGATTTTCTTCATCGGTTCTTTCCAGTAAAATCTTTTGTAGGTATAAAATCCTTGGCTTTGTTTCCATAGCCCGACCTTTCTAAAATACTATTTAATCAAACTGTTTTTCTGCAAGTAATTGATAAAGCAATCAATCATCTTTTTATATCGGTCAATAATATCTTTCTCAGTAAAATCAGCCGATGTAGCCGTCAGGTCAAGAAGTTCAACAACACCTGTTCCCTCTTTTATCTGACCTTTACTGTTTGTAAATCCCTCATAATACTTCTTCTTATCCGTAAAACGATAATCAGAAGCACGAATGTTGATTCTTTTCTCAAGTAATGCTTTATTGCCCAATGACTCTACATTTCGAGCATCTGTTAATGAATTTTCTTTCTCGTTTCTATTCCGAGCATAAATATGTTCAATCTCAAAAGTAGTTTCAAGTGAAAGTAATGGCTGTTTATCATTCTGATATGCCCACCAAGCTATCATTGCTTTTGTAATTGGACGTGCATTATTGAAGCTGAAATTATCAAACATACTTCTTATAGTATCTGCATCGAACTTATATTTTGAAAATTCAACAGGCTTATCATTTACGATATTTACCATCTCAGCATACACTGGTGTTCTAAGTGCATTTACACCCGGATTTGTAATAGCATACGTCCATATAAATCCAGTTATCTTTTGCAAGAATGTATAGAACTTCTCATCATCAAGCAAACCTTCATCATCTTTATTTTGCATAAAATATACGGATACAAAATATGTCCACATTCCGTTCGGAGCATAGTTCAATACAAAAAATTGCTTCAAAACTCTATTTGAAAATCTTTCGGTATCTTGATTGGAAACATCTTCCCAAAATTCAGCCAATACAATCAATTCCGTTAATGTATTAGTGTCTTTCAAAAGGGCATAAGAATTTTTCTCATAAAACTTTCTTAAAGCTTCTGTTGTAGATGATACAATCCCCATTTTTGCACGGACAAAATACATATATCGTGTAAACAATTCGTCCATCGGTGTACCAGAAATCGGATGGAATATTCTCTCACAAAGTTCTTCGAGCTTTTTCCATTGAGCAATAAATTCTTCTTTTTTACCCAATTTAGAAAAATGCTTATAAAACTGTGCCTTAAAAATATCCGCATCAGACAGCGGCTTTCCTCTATCATTAAGCGTTGAAAAAATACGCAACGCTGTATCCTGCGACTCAGCTTCAATCGGAAGGAGAATACAGTTATTCATAATACGGGTAGGTAAATAAGCAAAGTAAGTAGGGTATTTGGACAAAAATTCATCAATATTATTCTGGAAGAATCTGAAGTTGCAAGCGTATTTGCTTTTCATTTCTTTATTGACAATTCCTGTTCTTAATATTTCAAGAAATTCTTCCTTGTCATTATCAGTAGCAACCTCAGAGTCTATCTTGAGCTGTGACATATCAGGCTCGCCAAATTCATCAGTTTTCCATAAACACTTTTCAATGTTCTGCTTTGTTGATATAGAAGCCTTGTCCTGCATATGACCGAACTTAGAATAGAACGCTCTTAAAAGCAGCATAAGAGTTGTCAATCTCTGCTGTCCATCAATAACCTCTAATTTATCCTCATTTCTGAAAGTTACAATCGGACCGAGGAAATACTCGCTATTACTATCAAATTCTGTCTTTCCTTCATCGGGAATAGCAAATGAAAATATATCGTCCCAAAGCGTTCTGCATTCAGCTTCGCCCCAAGCATAAGGTCTTTGATAATCTGGTATTAAAAAGTCCGATTTTTTACTCTGAAATAAATCTTTTATTGTTTTTTGGTCAACATTTAATTTTGACATAACTCAATTCCTTCCTCTTCTAAGTTCTATCTTCTGAAAATTTTTCCTGCTACAATCAGTTCTTAATTCGCATACTTCTTGAAATTTTCTGCCTGCTCAAAAACTTCCTTGTAAACATAGAACGATTCGACATAGATTACATGCCCTCATTCTATGTTTCCTTCTAAAATTCCCTTGAACAAATTATGCTATCGTTGCAATATAAAGATTGTCCTTGTCTACTAATAACTGCACCGGATTATTATTCAGCCGATTTACAGTATCAATATTATCAATAAACGGACGGACAAAGTTACTCTGTCGTTCAATCAACTGCCGCATCTGTTTGCGGATTTTTTCTGTTCCTATGTTGCTAAGCTTTTCCCCGGCTGCAATGAGCGTTTCATCAGCCTGCGTATCCCCAACAACTGGTATCCGCTCTACAATCTTGCCGACTGCTTTCGTTGTCTTTGATAATCCTTTCAGCAAAGAGGATTGTATGGAAGTGGAAGAATATCCAGATATTTCTTCATAGCACTGCGTATAAAGTTCTCTGTATTTCATCGAATAATCATCCAATTTTTCTGAAATACCGGACAAATACTCTTTGTCATAATTTCCCACAAGCATTACATCCAGGAATGAGGAGAATGCAAGTGTATATAATGCAAGCTGGTAATCTTTAAATTGGTCTTGTACCGCCTGCAACTGCTTATTTACCGTCTGGTCACTATGAATCAAAGATTTCTTATTTACTTTGGCAATTATCTGTTCACGGTAAAATACTATCTTTGCTTCTGCTTCTTTTTTTATAGCAAGCACCATTGTATGATTGCTATTCTTATACATTTCATTATTCCAGTTATACTTGTAATTATTGAACACGTCATACAGAAATGTAAGATTTCCTTTTAATTCAGCCTTTTCCTTCTGAATAAGAAAATCCATCATTTCCTGCTGCATTTCTTTTATAGAATCCAGTTTTTTATCAATATTCGCAAGTGCAGCCGCCATAAAAAGCATTGTCGGGTCAAAAGCAAGCGGCATCATCTGAGCCTGTCCTCCGCCAACCAAACCTGCTGATGTTTTCAGAGAACCGATAAAATTACCCGTTTCCTTCATCTGAAACATTGTTTTTCCGGCTGTATTAACATAGTACAGTCCACTTCCACCAGCTCCGGTTACTGCGGTTTGCACAGCAGTTGTCAATGGTTGAAACGCTGTTCCCATAGCTGCCAATCTTGTTACTGGTAATTTTGTGTAATTAGAAACACCAACTTTTGTTTCCTCTAACAGCGGACATAGCGATGCATCGTTCATCATTGCCATTATCTCATTATCTTTTCCATTATCCATTTTTACAATCTCGCCCATATTCATACCTCTTTTCGGTCTGTTATTTTAGTTTCATAACAGACCTTGTAAATTCTGCGAATTGTCTTTTTTAAATAGAGTTCATAATGTTTAACAAACTCTGATAACTATCAACATCGTGGTAAACCGCTTTGCTATTCGACATTTCATTAAACAACTTTTTAGCACAAGATATCTTCGCTTGCTCTATTGGTCTAAGATTAAGTGTTTCCATTGTTCCTTTAGTTTCAGCGACAAAGAAAATGTGCTTAACAGTTCCCTCATAAAAAGCGATTGCCCAGTCAGGGGAGTAATTGCCTACCGGAGTAGGAATTTGGAAGGTTCTTGGAAGTTTTGCATATACACATACTTCTTCTGCTGCATCCAAATCTTCAGCAAATCTTCTCTCAATACTCTGTTCTGCCGAACCATCCATAAATACATAATCCTGAATGGCTTTCTTTGCAAGGAATGCCTTATCAAAACTTTGCGTGTTCTTTTCGGCTGTGAAGATTGTGCTATCGTATTCTCCCTCAATCGTATCATAAGAAATATGTTCCACAATCATTGTAGCTTTCTGCTCGTTGATAAGCCTGATAACCTTTGTAATAAATTCTTCCGGATTGTTCTTGAACATATATAGCTTATCAGCTCTGATTCCTTGCAGGATTGCTGACACGGTTTTTCGGGTAAGCGTCGTTCCCTCTGCTATTTTGCCGATAAGGTCATACTTAATCTGACTTGTTTCTGCGTGTTTAAGAGTTTGTGTCCTTGTCTTTTCTCCAGTAAAGGAAGCTCCACGCTCGACCTCATACTCATTCATTTCTGCTTTTTGGCGACCAATGGTTGTTGTATACTGAAGTTCGGAAACAAAAAGTTTTTCGTCAATATTAGCGATTGCTTTCTTAATCAGCTCGTCGCTATCGAACTCAACTGTATAAGCATACTTGTGGTTAATTTCTCGCCATAACGCCTGAAATTCTTTCTTGGCAAAATTATCATTAAGCGGATTATCCTTAACTTTTGTTTCATGACCATCTGTAAACATATCCTGAAGAATACTATCATCATATACAGATTGAATAAGCATATGGATACCCTCTGCCATTGGTTTAAGCTCATCCGGCAGTTCTGCGACAGTTCCACTCTTAATTTCCTGACGGTATTTATCCGTTACTTTACGCTTCATATCTACATAGCCATTCTGAATAAGATAAAATTCAATAGCATTTGCAGTTTCGTCATCTATAAGTGTAGGAACATCATCCACTTTAATATACTTGCCCTTAAAGAATTCACTTGTTGCAACAGTCGGTCTGTCATAAAGTACAGTCTTAATATCAGACTGTAAATCTGTAACAAATGTCTTGTAACTTTCACTTGCAACAACTGTCAACACGTTAATATCGTGTACTGTTTCTCCACAGCTTTCAACATCCATTCGATTACCATTCTGGTTCACACACAAACGGAGTCCACGACCTACCTCTTGACGTTTTGCAGTATTACTGTCGGAATGTTTAAGCGTACAAATCTGAAATACATTCGGATTATCCCAGCCTTCACGCAATGCCGAGTGAGAGAATATAAATCTTGTAGGCTCATCAAAAGAAAGCAATCTTTCCTTGTTCTTTAATATCAGGTCATACGCCGAAATATCATCGGAAAACTCACTGCCACGCTTTACTTTACTGTCGATAGCGTGTCCTTTTTTATCAATACTGAAATAGCCTTTATGTACTTCTTCTACAGCACTGCAAGTTGATTTCAAATATCTCTGGTACGGAGTATCAAGCAATGTTACATATTCATTAAGCACGTTAATGTACTCCTGCTCAAACATCTTGCCGTATTCGCCAAGAACTTCATCCCCGTTTTCATCGTACTGGCGATACTTTGCAACTTCATCAATGAAGAACAATGACAGACATTTAATTCCTTTATCAAAGAGTTTTTCTTCCTTCTCAAAATGAGAAAGAATTGTTTCCCTTATCTGAATGCGACGCATATCTTTTTCGGATATGTCGCCAACAATATCTCCCGTACTTATAACTTCTCCGTTTGTAAAAGTTACTGTTCCACGAAGTGGGTCAATTTCAGAGATGGTATATCCTTTGTACTGTTCCATCTCTTGTGAAACATAATATAAATCATCGCCCACACCAAGGATACGGGATTCACGGTTAATGGATTTATTATATCCAATTTCAAGTTCAATTTTTGCCATAGGCGGTTTCTTACTTGAAAGCACAATCTGTTCAAGGTACAAATAACTGTCTGTACCTCTGAAATTCTTAACCTCAAATCCTTTAACTTCAATCTTCTTGACCAATTTCTTATTAAATGCGTCTAAAGCATCAAGAACATAAATAAGATTATGGTGCTTTGCATGTGTAGCAGAATAATTAAGGCTAAAAAGCGGATTAAAGTTTTTCAATGCTTTTTGTGTTACTTCTCCACCCATCTTCTGCGGTTCATCAAGAATAATAATCGGTCTATTTGCTTTAATTACATCAATCGGACGACGAGAACCAAACTCATCACGCTTTGAATAAATAATACGAGCTTCCTTACTGCGTCCATCCTCTTTAAGAGAAGAAGCGAAAGCCTGCGTATTGATAATCATTACATTGATGCCGGAACTACTTGAAAAGTTATCAAGCTGATTCAGGTTTGAACTGTTATAACTGAAGAAACGAGCCTTTTTGCCATAATGTTCCATAAAATGGTCGGCTGTAATCTCAAAGGACTTTTTTACACCCTCACGGATAGCAATACTCGGAACAACCACGATAAACTTGCTCCATCCGTACTTTTTATTCAGTTCAAACATCGTCTTGATATATACATATGTCTTACCGGTACCCGTTTCCATTTCAATATCAAGGCTGCATCTTCCCAAATCTTTTACAAGAGAATTTGAAAGCTTAATATTGTTCTGTCTCTGTAAGCTCTGAATATTATTCAGAAGCCGTTCATCTGAAAGCTCCACCAGTTCATTCTTGTATCCTGTATCAGATAATTCATCTATATCATCATACTCAAGCTGCGTACCGACAGTCTGAAAAGATATCTGATTACCTAGAGAGATAACTTCTCCGTCAATGCCATATTCTTTTTTTACTTTTCCTTTATCACGAATATAGCTGATTTTATCGTGAAAGCCTTGTCCATTAAAAACTTTAACAACAGCGTCAACGGCGTCCGTTTGGTATTGTTGTATCTTAAAATTAAATTTCATCTAACTTTTCCTCCTGTGCAATTTTATTCACAGCCTGGTCATGAAGTTTGTCAAATTTCTTTGGAAACAGTTTGACCAATAAATCATCCAATACAAAGAAATCAAAAAATACAATTGCAAGAGAGAATATATTTACCCATACAAAATTTGAATTTATGTCAAATAATCCTACGAGTGAAAGTAAACACCACGCAAAACTTAACATTGCGAATGTATTAAAAATCTTTGTAAAAAGGTCAATAGTAAAAAAGTATTTGCACAAGAATTTAAATTCTTCCGCTGAAATTAAAGATTCTTTATATAACTCGTTAATTTCCTCATTACTATCTATTTTCTTTATCCGTTCGCTTTTTGGGCTTATTTTCTGTGATTGTTCATTCATTATTTTTTCTTGACTCTGTATTCTTTTCAATACCGTCTCACGTGCATATTTATTTGTCTTAACAAATATTATACTCAAAGAAAATGAAAAAATAGGAATAGATAAGCTGTTAATCGCATTTACATAATTTTCATCTTGGTAAAATACGGATACAACTCCTGCCACAACAAGGAAAAGCAAAAAACCATACTTTAATATGTTGATTTGCTCTCTCATTACAGCACCTTCCTTACTGTGTCAGGGCTGTATGCAGCAAAAATCTGTTCAAAGTTAGTTGCGACACTATCATTTGCCATAGAGCTGTCACGCATGACAAAATAATATGGTTTCTGCTTTGCAATCTCTGTAATCACTTCTTCAGTTACATTGTCATCAAAGCAAGCTATCAAATAATTATCCTCAACATTGAATACTTTCTTTCCGGCTATAGTAGTTTCCTTGATTTTGCTTGAAAGAAGTACACCTAAGTCAAGCATAACTTGGAACAGTAAATCTTCTGATGTTCTATCCTCTTTGATATTATCCTCAAGGCTTGTAAACAATGATGGCTCATACTCTGCTGGATTATAATATACATTTTTCATATTAGAGGTATCGCATTTCAGCACTCGAAAACCACCGTCGAATTTTGCTTCTGGATTTTCCTCTGCAATTTTCTTTGCAGCTCTGCGGATACGTTCTTTACCGATTTCACAAATATTCTTATATCCTGCTTTATACGCTTCACTCTTTTCGTCTGTTTCTTCTGGTAACTGAACCAGAATGAACTTACGCTGTCCGCTGTCCTCAGCATTAAGTTCCATAACTGCATGAGCAACTGTAGCTGAACCTGAGAAGAAATCAAGAATAATATCACTGGTATCTACATTCGCAATTCTAAATAAGTATTTCAAAAGACGAACCGGCTTTGGACCATCAAAAATACCCAGACCATTGAAAAGTGCCTTTGTTTCTTGTTTTGCCTCCTGATTATTTCCAACCTCATCCTGAAATAAAATTGTATTAGGGCGTAATCCTTGTTGTACCTCTGACAAAAAAGTTTTCTTTCGAGGTGCCCCATCGCCATTTGTACCAAACCAAATTCTATTATCAGCCTTCCATTTTTCAAACGTGTCTTTACTACAACTCCAAAATCGTCCACTTGGTGGAACAACTTTTCGTCCACTTGGTGTTTCAATCTCATACAGAAGACTTTCTGAACCAGATTTAGCGGAAAGAATAACTGATGTCCACACTCCTCGTGGGTCGTTATCCGGATTAGAATATCCTTTCGGGATTTCATCTCCTCGCGGAATAAGACCAATTTTCCAACCATTATTATCCAATACAATATTTGACTTGCAATAGCATAATATGTGGTCATGCATTGTTGAAAAATAGGTTGCATCATTCGCTCTTGAAAATTTTTTCTGCCATATCAAATCCGCCACAAAATTAACTTCTCCCATTATATCATTGCAAAGTTTCATCAAATTTGCCGCCTCTCCATCATCTATACTAATGAAAAGGACTCCGTTATCTGCCAAGAGATCTTTCGCTAATTTAATTCTTGAGTAAATCATATTCAACCAATCCGTATGAAAACGTCCATTACTATCAAGGTTTTTTACAAGTCGATTTCCCGCATCATCAAACTGCCCACTATTTTCAAGATATTCATCTGTACTTTGTACAAAGTCATCCTCGTACACAAAATCATTTCCCGTATTATACGGTGGGTCAATATAAATCATCTTGATTTTTCCAAGATAAGTTTCTTGCAACAGCTTCAACACTTCAAGGTTGTCGCCCTCGATATAAAGATTTTCAGTATTATCAAAATCTACACTTCCACTACTGCAATATGGTTTTCCCTCGCTGTCTGCTCCAGTCGGAATCGTTTCATCATCTCGAACAGGGCGCAATGTCTTATTTATAGGGGCATTGGCAAGAAGAATAGACTTCTTCTTGTCAGGCCAAGTAAACTGATAGCGTTCCTCCTTACCGTCAACAACTTTACAAGAAATCTCCTGCATAAGTATATCTTTATCAATAGCACGAACTACTTCGCCAGTTTTATCAATTGTTTCAGTAACAGCATTAGGAAACATTGCCGCTAACTTTTTAAAATTTTCATCAGCTTTATTAACTGTCTGCATTTTGAGTTTATCCATTTTCTTTTTCCTCCAGTTTATGGTTTATGATATAGTTTTTTCTGTAACTTCAGGCGTAAGCAATTCCTTCAATTGAGCTGCTATTTCTTCTGCTGTCATTGAAGCAGTCGTCATTGCCTTACGGTCTGCAATAATCGGGCTGTATTCGACAACCTGCTTCTTAGTCAAATTGTGCCATATCGGAAGAATTACTTTCCCATTGATACTCTCGACCTGAAATAAACCATTCAATTCAGCCTTCGTCCAGTATTTGTGTTCTGCAATATAATTAGGAGATAAAACAACAACACCATATCTAGATTTAGCCAATCCTTTGTCAATTTTTTCTCTCATGGAGTCGCCCCATTTAAGCTTATTTGTATCATACCAGACTTTAAGTCCCTGCTTTTTCAACTCATCGACAAATTCATCGACAAAATCTTCTTTATCTTCCCATGCATGAGAAACAAATACATCATATTCTTCTTCACTTTCACTATTATTCTGTTGAGGAAGTACAACAGATTTTGCTAATTGCTGTTGAAGTTCATCTATACGATTTTCATAAGATGCCTGCAAACGCTGACTTGCCCTGTCCTGTTTCTTCTGTTCATTCTGCTGTTCTTTTTGAAGTTTCAAGTATGCATCTGAGCGTTTCTTTCTTTTCTCAGCTATCTTCTTGCCAAGATCTGCACTATCCTTACTCTTTTTTGCTATATCTGATTCACAAGAAGCAATCTGTCTTCTCTTACTATTAAGAGAGCCTTGTGAAGTATTCTTATTAATAGATTTTTGTGTCGAAACAATTTTACTCTGTAAAGATGCTATGTCTTTATCTTTTTCAGCTTTCTTTTTTTCAAGGTCTGCAATTTCTTTATCTAACCCATTTACAGTCCTCTGGTACTGGTCAACTGACATCCTTATCCCTCCAATAATTTAAGCTTCTCTTTAAGTCTCTTTTCTGCTTGCACTAATTCAAACTTCTTTTTAGGCTGCTTCTCTGCCCTTGCCTGCTTTTCTAGTTTTGCAATCTCTTTTTCAAGCTTCTGCTTTTTTTCATTTATCTCTATTTGTTCATCAAGCGAATTTCCTTTTTCTATATTCACTCCGCCGACAGCAATAACGATATTCTCCCAGACAGTATTAAGATTTAACCCTTTAAGTTCAACCTTTTGTTCTTCTGTCGGCATCCACGCAGTCTGCATTACCTTTGTATGGTAAATAGCAAGTCTGCTTTCATTCTCATATTCAAGAACAAATAAAATATTTTGCGGTATCAACTTAGAAAGTGTTGCTATCGTTTTTTCGTCATATTCTTTCTTTTTTAGAGAAACAAGCAAAACAAAAAAGCTTTTTACGTCCTCTCCGGAAGGAATATTGACCTTATTGGGAGCAATCTCATTTACTATCGTGATTCTTGAAATATCAGCATCAATTTTTTCTTTTGCTGCTGTATTCATTTGAAATTTCGTATAAATTGCTTTTTTCGGAAGCTGCTTACTCATTTCCGTTGTTTTTGGCAATCCGAGCATTTCGTCCTCCTCTTATTTCACAACTAAAAAACATATTAGTTCAAAATCATTCAATCCTTTTATCTCACTACTCAGGAAACTAATCTGACCGCCACCTAAGAAGCTGTCTATATCACTCTCATCTTTCACTTCGATAATGGAAGCAATAGCATCTCCAAGCAAATTAGAATACTGCGACATATTTCTTCCATCACGAGTTTCTTTATTGAATTGTTTACAAAGTTCTGTGTCCGCTTCTGTTTTTCCTTTACAAAGATAACGCATTTTATCAAGCATTTCCTTTGGAGACAAATGGTCACAAATAACTTCTCCATCATTACTGATATACACCATATAGAATGGGTGAAGTCTGTTCTGATTATCAATATTCACGCTATTAGAGCGATTTTTCAATACATAGATTACCCCTGCCGGTGTATCATCAGTTGACTTAACTACTGCATGAAGTCCAAACGGAGATTTATCTATATCCGGATGATGCTTAATGTAGTCAAGCAAATCAAGTCGGAACTCATTAAGTCCTAAATCCATTATTGATATTCCAGTTGTCATATCCTCAATATCTACAACCTCATCCTGCAATCGTCTAAGCTGTGCTTTTCTATATTCAAGGTCTGTCTTTTCTTCATCACTCAAAAGATTGTCGTCGCCCGTTGCCGTCATATCTACAATCTTCATACGTGTTTCAACTTTTGCTTTTAGATTGATGTACTCATCAAGAGTTACATCAGGCCAAAAGTTCACAAGCTGAATAACCTTATTTTTACTTCCGATACGGTCAATACGTCCGAAACGCTGGATAATACGAACCGGATTCCAATGTATATCATAATTTATCAGATAGTCGCAATCCTGCAAGTTCTGACCTTCTGAAATACAGTCGGTAGCAATAAGGAAATCAATTTCTGTATTATCATCTGGCATTAACAGTTTTTTGTCCTTTGAGATTGGCGAAAAGCAAGTCAATACCGTATTCAGGTCATTTTTTAATTTTGGACAAGTTGTGCGTCCCTCAACTGAACCGGATACCATAGCTGTATTCAATCCATATTTTTCTTTCACATAAGTACTTACATTGTCGTAAAGGTATCTTGCTGTATCAGCAAAAGCTGTAAATACAATGACCTTTTTGTTTCCCTCGTTTATTGGATGACTTAACTTATTGTCAATTATCTTCATCAATTCTTGCAGTTTCAAATCATGTTCCGGCGTTATATCCCCAACCATAAGAGTAAGAAGCTCTAGTGTATCTTGATCTTTTTTCAGGCTATCTCGCCATGATACATAATCCATATCCGCAAGACTGATTTTTACCTTTTTCCCAAAAGAGAATAAGTCATCTGTATTCTGGTCTTCATCGTCAAACTCATTTATATCTGAAATATCAGTAAGCTCAAGACTTGTATCAGAATATTTATCAAATTCCTCGATTGTCTTAATGGTGCTTTCAATCAACTCCTTAATTCGAGTAAGCGTTAAATTAAAAGAATAAACAGAGCTTTCCATACGCTTCATTAAATTGATTGCAGTAAGTCTACGAATACCCTGTTCACGATTTGCCTGCGTAAATCCGACATTTACTTTATTGTCCTCATATATTTGAGCATACTTTTCCATCTTACTCGGAAGAATAAAATGTGTCGGTGTATATATAGTTAACGTCAGCAGCATAAGTTGTTCAAATATCTGATTATATGTAATTGCTGATTTAAGGTCGGTCAAATGCGGTCTTAGTGATATAGGTTTTAACCTTGTCGGAAATGTACCTATATCAGACGTATCATAATACTTCTGAATATGCTTTCTTGAACGGGCAATCGTAACGCTGTCCAACACTTCAAAGAAATCAAAATCAAGCATTTTAAGCAAATTTTCTGTCGTTCTATCGCAAGGCTCCCATTTACTCCAAGTATTAAATGCTCTTTGTGCATTTTTAAATATATCGTCAATGGAACGTGTTGTATTTAATTTATCATCTATGTACTCCGTATGACCTTCATATGCAAGTGCCAGCTGATTTTTCAAATCATTAAAACGGTTATTTACTGGTGTAGCCGAAAGCATAAGCACTTTTGTCTTTACGCCTGCACGAATAACTTTTTTTAGAAGTTTTACATATCTATTTTCCTTATCATTTTCATCTGGATTTTCGACTATTTTTCCTCCGTTACGGAAGTTATGTGATTCATCAATAACGACAAGGTCGTAGTTACCCCAATTTAATCTGTCGAGGTCAAGACCATTGGATTTTCCGTGTGTTCTGTTAAGGTCGGTATGATAAAGCACATCGTATCTCAAACGGTCAGAAGCAATCGGATTATTGACATAATTATCTTTATATGTATTCCAGTTATTCGTCAGCTTTTTAGGGCAAAGTACAAGCACAGATTTATTTCTGTTTTCATAATACTTAATAACAGCAAGTGCCGTAAATGTTTTACCAAGACCTACACTGTCTGCAAGAATACATCCGTTGTATTTTTCAAGTTTATTGATGATAGCAAGAGCTGCGTCCTTTTGGAAGTTGTACAACATACTCCAAATTTTGCTATCTTTAAATCCCGTTGCTTCATTAGGCAACACATCTTCTGAAACATCTTCCAGAAATTCATTAAAAATATTGTACAATGTCACAAAATAGATAAAGTCCGGAGAATTCTCATTATATGCTGCTGTAATGCTGTCAATTACCTCATCGGTAACTTCTTGCAATACCTTATTATCGTTCCAAATCTCATTAAAATCTGCAAGTAAGGTCTTTGCCAAGGAATTGTCCTTAACAATGGTTGTACTGATTACATTACCCTTTTCGCAGCCAAGTTCAATTGTTGTAAAATTGTTAATCGGGGTATAGCCAACATCATCTACGACAATGTCACCCTGAATTGTCTTATCACTTATATTAGATTTGAAGCTAACCTTCTTTTTGATCCACTCTGCACATTCCTTTGCTATTGCTTTCTGAGTAAGTTCGTTTCTAAGTTTTATTTCAAATTCTGTACCATACAAACTACGCTCTCGATTCAGTCGTGGAATATAAAATTCTCGCTTTTCCTTTTTTGCTTTTTCTGTTATAAAAGTCGGAGATGTAAATATAAATCGTAATTCATCTATGTCTGATAGTTGTTTTTTTAATTCCTGAAAAGCATAAATAGAGAAGCATGCCGCCGCAATTGACAGCTTGCTTCCCTCCTTGATTTCAACTGATAAATCATCTCTTAATGTTTTTGTTGTATTATTTATCAATTCCATTGTAAGTTCTCCCGCATCTTGTACTTATGACCCTATCGTGCTTCTACTCATCTAAAATAACTTCGCATATATCTCCGATGTCACAGTGAAATACCTGGCATATCCTCATCAGTACTTCAAGAGATACTGGCTCATTCTTATTTATCTTCGTTGCAGCGTATGATGTAATTTCGGCTGCACGCATTAAATCCTGTCTTTTCATTTGATTGTCAATCATCAATTTTTGCAATTTATTATAGCTAATTCTCATCTGTAACACTCCTTGTTTGTGTATTCCGTTTTTGTTACAGTCACTCATTTTACATTATACTGTGAATTATCAGCAAATTCAAGATACAGACAAGATATTTGCCTTTATGCCTAACAAGGTGTCGTTATTTTGTGACACCTTGTTGTTTTTCGTAATCAAATGTAATTTTCATACATTAGCCTATGCACAGCTTCTTTGAAATTTGATTTTGTAATCTTAACTTCATTGTTTCCACTCAGTACTTCTACACGAGGATATCCTTCGTGATTTTTCATTTCTGCAATAACACTACTACTATCATTTTTACCAGTGCTGCTATGTGGTACTGCTCCAAAAATAATAACTCTATAATCAGGATTATATCGAAGTTTTTTGTAAGGATATGTCTTTGCTTTGTTGTAATCTAAACAAAACTCAAAGCGATTTTTGTCTAATCCAAAGGATTTTATAATACCGCTTAAGATGTTTTCTTTTACCTCTGAAGCACCAACAACCACGATTTTTCCATCTCTATCTGTTTCATAAGATGACTGATTTGACAGGAGATTTTCTAATCCCCAACTCTTGAGTAAAGATTCCAACTCTCCTGTACGATTAGCCAGTGTAATTTTTGCGGTTATTTCTTCAATAATTTCCTCTAATTCTTCGTAATTCAGCAAGATTACACCTCCTCATCGTAAAGGTGTTTCATCTTCGCAATCCCTTTTTCAAGTTTTCTTTTTAATAAGATTATCTCGTCCATAGCAGCCGCATATTTATTTGCTATAACAATTTGTTCTTCCATAGGAGGAGCAGGTATAACAAGGCTCTTCAATTTACTTAAAGATATAGTTGGCAATACGCTTCCTGTGGATATACTTCTAAACAACGATACTCCAGTTTCGCTTGCAAAAAATGCCTGTACATAAAAAGGATTGATTTTTGTCTCATCTACTTCTATGATAAACAAATTTCCCGTTGCCAGTAATTCCGTGTTTTCCTCAATTTGTACAACCGCAGTCTTGACTTCTGGCATACCTGTCTTTGTAAGAATTATAGAATTGTTCTTTACGCAAAACTTCTTGAGATTTTCTGGAATTTCCCTCAAGTACTGTTCATCATCTGTCGAAATAATTCCGTCATTGATATTTGCCAGTGTCAAATATTTATAGGGTGTAGCCTCGTTCGCTTTTATCTCATCCAGTTCCGCTGCCTTTATCTGTGCACCTCTTGTTATTTGTTTTGTAACAGCGCCAAGTTCTAATCCATTTTCTATTTTCGGAACTACTTCAAGGTAACGAGTTGCGTTCAGTACATATTCGTTATTGGCAAATTCCTCAATAGTTTTTGTAATTGATTTTTCTCCATCATTTTGTAATAATTCAATGATTTTGGATACACAATCATCAGTTAAAACATTATTTCTTCGTTCTCTAACGCAAATTTCACGTGCATCTACCATTTTAATTTTCTTATTGTTTTTACTGAATACAATAAGTGTGGTTGGAATAGCAAATCCATTGAATAATTTGGCAGGAAGTGAAATAACCGCTTCAACGTAACCATTCTCAATGAAAAATTTACGAATTTTTTTATCTGACGAATTCCAAGTTGCTCCATTTGTCATAATAGCAACCGCTTTTCCGCTTTCTTTCATTTGGTCAATAATCGTCGCATTAAATATCCAATCTGACGATGCTCGTTGAATTACATCAATCGGAATATCAAATGCCTTGCATATATTCCCCTTGTATTCATCCATTGATGGATTTTTGACCATAAAAGGATAATTCGCAAATAATTTATCAAATTTTTTTCCGTTTCTATATTCAAGCGCATCATTAAGAATAAGCGAAATATTTTCATCCATTAGTGCTGCTCTAATCTGTGCTATTTCATTTGCAGTATAATTTAGTTCAACACCAAAATAATTAAACTTTTCTTGATATAAGAATGTTTCAGTAAAAAAGTTCCCTTTCCCTGAGCAGAGTTCCAAAACACTATCATTTTTCTGGACATCTAAAATAGTATCTGCCAATTTAATGATTCCATCTGGCGTAGAGCAATCGCTTGATTTTGTGTCTTCCAAATCGTTGTTAAAGAGAATATAAGATAACAATTCATCCGCAGAATATTTATTCTTTAATGATGTTATTACTCCCCATATATTAGCCAAATTCTTATTAACAATGTTTTTTAAATCTTCTGGCATTACACTGTTTTGAAAAAACTCCTCTAAACTGTCTATACACACATTTTCATCCAGTGCCGCTCTGTAAAGGACATAACTCACAACAACGCTTTTCAGTTGAAACTTATCAGTCGTTTCCCTGCCTCTTAATTCCTCTGCCACGGAATAGGCAATCTTAGAAGTATTGATTTCCTTTAATTTGTTTAAATAATTCTTTTCCAATTCTATTACCTCCGTATTAGGTTTATAATAACCTTTATCGTAAGGTTATTATAAACCTATATTTCTTAAATGTCAACAATTATTTTAAGGTTTTTTATAACCTTGCGCAATACTTCTATTATGTACCTGATGGCTACTCAACTGAGCAGCCATCTTTTCGATTTTCCAGACACCGTCTGGAAT
>ERZ772820.1423-NODE-1423-length-18732-cov-7.326230_pt1 | contig 18732 bp, 14 predicted proteins | sample MGYA00511377_ERZ772820 | MGnify/ENA primary metagenome ERZ772820 (study PRJEB29015, sample SAMEA2737684) | human gut metagenome | biome: human gut; feature: human-associated habitat; material: faeces | place: China | collected 2012 ...
CGGCATCCTGCTGGAATCCGTCTTGGAGGGCTTTGCAGAGTATTATTCCGCCGATCTCGCCGAGAAGGTGACGCGCGGGCTGACGGAAAACGCGCTCAAAGGCAAATGCAACGGTGGTACACGTCCAGTTGGTTATGTCGTTGATGATGAACAGCACTTCCAGATCGACCCCTTAACAGGGCCATTTGTGCAAGAAGCCTTCAAACGCTATGCCGATGGCGCCACAATGAAAGAATTGGTGGAGTTTTTCAAGGAAAAAGGCATCAAAAACTCACTGGGACGGGATATGAATTTGAATAGTGTCCAGCGGATGCTTTCAAATCGTCGATATATGGGCGAATACACCTTCCGAGATATCGTTGTTCCCGATGGTATTCCCGCCATTGTTCCGAAAGAGCTGTTCGACCGAGTACAGGAAAAGATGGCAAAAAATAAGAAAGCCCCTGCCCGACATAAGGCAGAGGATGATTATTTGCTGACAACAAAGCTGTTCTGCGGATATTGCGGAGCGTATCTTTGCGGCGAAAGCGGAACAAGCCGGACGGGAGTTGTTCATCACTATTACAAGTGTGTATCCGTCAAGAAAAAGCGCACCGATTGCCATAAAAAGCCCGTCCGCAAGGAGTGGCTGGAAGATATGGTCGTCAACGCAACCATGAAGATGCTGATGAGTGACGCGACCATCGACGCGATTGTTTCCGCGCTGATGACCTTGCAGGATGAAGAAAACGTCAATCTTCCACTGTACGAGAAGCAGCTGCGAGAAACAAAGACCGCCATTGACAATCTGCTGAACGCCATTCAGCAGGGACTTTTGACCCGTTCAACCAAGGAACGGCTGGATGCTTTGGAAGCCGCACAGGATGAATTGGAGAACAAGATCGCCTGCGAGAAACTGGCAAAGCCGAGGATTACCGAAGAACAGCTTCGTTTCTTCCTTGAGAAGTTCCGAAAGATGGATGTTGCGAATCAGGCACAGCGCAAGATGCTGATCGACACATTTGTCAATGCCATCTTCCTGTATGACGATAAAGTTGTTTTGACGTACAACTTCCACGAAGGAACGGAAACGATCTCTTTTGAAGAACTTCAAAAAGTTACAGAAGCAGGCGCTTCTGGTTCGGATTTGGTTTCATCTACTGCACCAGCAAAGAGCTTTCGAGAGAATCGAGAGCTTTTTTGTTTGCCTAGAATCATCAGCGCGAATGGGACTTGAAGAAGCCGCAATGAATCAAGCCCCAGTGGGGCTTGAGAACGGCGCTGACCGAGCGGCGTCGAGCCGCGAGAATCCAGTCCTGTTTCCCGCACCAAAGAAAAAAGCTCGGCAAAAGCGCTGAGCTTCTTTTTTGTAAACCGGGAAACGGACTTGAAGAAGCCGCAATGAATCAAGCCCATCCTCCGTCCCCTCCCCGAAATTCTCCAGATACAGGTTGACGCTTTTTTGAATTGCTGATATACTGACTGTACAAAAGAACAGACGTTTATTTTGCAAAAGGAGACGACAGCGATGGCTATATCGAAAAAACCTTTCGGCGTTACGCCGGACGGGCATGACGTCACGCAATTCACCCTGACCAATGCGCGCGGCGCGTCTGTGCGCGTCATCAACTATGGCGCGATTCTCACCCACATCATCGTGCCGGATCGCAACGGCGTGCTAGATGACGTCGCGCTGGGCTTTGACAATCTGGAAGGCTATCTCGCCGACCACGGCAGCATGGGCGACACGGTTGGCCGCTATGGCAATCGCATCGCGCAGGCTCGCTTCACCATCGACGGCGCGACGTATCAACTGGATCGCAACAACGGCGAAAACCATCTCCACGGCGTTCTGAGCAAACAGCTTTGGGCGGCTGACCCGATTGAAACCGCAAACGGCGACTTCCTCCGCCTGCATTACGTCAGTCCGGACGGCGAAGAACATTTCCCCGGCACGCTGGACGTCACCGTGACTTACGGCTGGGATGACGACTGCAACCTCTCCATCCGCTATGAGGCGACGACCGACAAGGCCACGCACTGCAACATGACCAATCACACCTATTTCAACCTCGCGGGCTGTACCAGCGGCTCCATCTGCGATCATATCCTCACCGTCGATGCGGACGCGATCACGCCGGTCAGCGGTAAGGCGCTCATTCCGACGGGCGGATATATGCCCGTGGCGGGCACGCCGTTTGATATGCGCAGCGGCCTGCGGCTGGGCGACGGCCTCGCCGCTACAAGCACCTGCCCGCAGATGGCCTACGCGGGCGGCTACGACCATAATTTCGTCCTCCGCAAGGGCGAAGCGATGGGGCGCGCCGCAAAGCTGTATGACCCGAAGAGCGGCCGCGTGATGGAAACGCTGACCGACCAGCCCGGCGTTCAGGTCTATTCCGCCTGCGCGACCAACATCCCCGGCGGCAAGGGCGGCGCGCATTACGGCAGATACTGTGCGGTCTGCCTCGAAACCCAGCATTTCCCGGATTCGCCGAACCAGCCGCAGTTTATCGGCACGACGCTCCTGCGCCCCGGCGAAAAATACGACACGACGACCATTTACGCCTTCCGCACCGAATGATCCTCTTACATGCCTCTCAAGCGCCCGATTTTTTGTCGGGCACTAACTCATTGGCATAAGCTGCATTGGCTTGAATAGCAAAATCAAGAAATTCAGCGATTCTTTCATTTGCAGAAAGGGCTATTCTCCCCCTTCGGGGGGAGAATAGCTTTTTTTCTACTGTCTGGCGCCCGATTTTTTGTCGGGCGTTTTTGTTTACATACAAGGCGCGCTCCTCTCCTTCGCCGCCCGCACGGCGCAGGCCAGATTTCCCGGTTTGACCGGCTTGCCCAGATAGCCGTCCATGCCCGCCTCGAAAATCCGTTCGCGCACATCGTCAAACGAATTGGCCGTCATCGCGATGATCGGGATGCGCTCCGCGTCCTCCCGACCGCTGGCGCGAATGGCGTGCGCCGCCTCGCAGCCGTCCATCACCGGCATCTGCATATCCATCAAAATCACGTCGTAAGTTCCGGCCGCCGCCGCTTCGAACCGCCGAAGTGCCTGCAAGCCGTCCGCCACCCGGTCGCAGGCCGCGCCCTCGTTGGTCAGCAGCTTCTGGATGATTTCCGCGTTCAATTCTCCGTCCTCCGCCAGCAGCACGCGAACGCCTTCCAGCCGTTTTGCGCCGCCCGCCGCCTGCTGCGCACAGTCGCCTAAATCGACGGGTTTGCGTCCCTCCCGGTCGTCCTCCAGCACCGCCATCACCTTCTGAACCTGCGCCTGAATCTGCCGGGCAAACCGCTTCATGTCCTCGCCGTCCTTCGTCATGTTCATCAGCGTGGTCAGCCCGAGCACGGCATTGAGCGGCGTTCGGATTCCGCGGCTGACGCTGCGAATCAGGCGGCTCCTTTTTTCCTGTTCGCTCGTCACCTGTTCGCGCAGGTTTTCCGCCCGCCGAACGGATTCGCGAAGCGCCGCGTTGACGCTTTTCAGCTCGCGGTTCGCCTTTTCCTGCGCCAGCTCGCTTTGCCGCGCGTCCGCCGCCTTGCGATTCGCGTCGATCATCCTGCGGATGCTCACGTCGAGCAGCGCGGCCACCGCCGCCAGCATCGCCCCGATGAGTGCGGCGATGCGCGCAATCAGCGCCGTATAATCCTCCATCACGTTCTGCACCAGCGCGCAGGCCGCCTCGCAAACCACCATATACGGCGTATCCCCGATGGGTCGATAGGCCAGATAGACGCGCTCCTTTTTCGCTTCGAGCGTCCTGCATCCGGCTTGACCCACGCGGATATCCGCCTGAGCCGACGCTTTCTCCGCCCCGGCATAGCGCAGAAAAATATCGTCTTGATCCCACACGTCGTCCGCGGCATAGACCGCGCGCCCGTCGCGCCTTATGATGCAGACGTTCGCCTGCCCGCCATAGGCGCAAAAGGACAGCGCGCCGTTGACGCTGCCCGGCGTATACGCCAGCGCAATCGCGTCATATGTCTCGCCCTGCACGAAAAACGGCTCGATCGGCTTCACGACAAAAAAGGCCTCCTCGCCGTTCCAGCTTCGATAGCCGGAGACCGTCTTTCCCGCCGTCAGCCTGCCGCTGTTTTCCCTGTCCATCTTCTGCCATCCGGTTCGCCCGCTCACGCTGACATAGTGTCCGTCCGTCGTCACAAAAAGAACGTCCCGAACGCTTTTCCCGTTCAGCGCCGACAGAAACCGGCCGTCCGCGGCCAGATCAATCTCCCGACGGCCCTGCGAAAAGAGATAGCGCTCCATCGTCTCCGTCAGCTCATCCGATGTGTTCAGCCGCGTGGCATACGGCTTTTCGAGCTGCTCCATGACGACTTCCATATCCCGCTTGCAGCTTTCCTCGATGGATTCCCGCGCCGCGCGCAGGCCGCAAATCAGACAGATGCCCATGCCCAGAAACATCATCGCGCAGGCCGCCGTCGTCATCCACATCAGGCGCTTGGTTTTTCCTTTGTTTTTCACGGCTGATCGACGCTCCCCTTTTGCTTTTCCGCCCTTTTTTGATGGATTGACCCATTCTGATATTTTATTCTATGTTTCATGTCCGCGTGATATGATATAATAGATGTGAATTTTTGAAGGAGGCAACGCTTATGTGCACAGCCGTATCCCTGCTTTCCGGCGACTTTTATTTCGGCCGCAATCTGGATTATGAATTTTCCTATGGCGACGAGGTGACCGTCACCCCGCGCGGCTACACATTCCCCATGCGCGGGCACGCGCCCCTGCGCACCCGTTACGCCATCATCGGCATGGCCTATGTGCAGGGCGATTATCCGCTCTATTACGACGCGATCAACGAAAAGGGGCTGGGCGTTGCCGGGCTCAACTTCGTCGGCAACGCGGTATATTTCCCTGCTCAGGCAGGGCGCGACAACGTGACCCAGTTCGAGCTGATCCCGTGGCTGCTCGGCCAATGCGCCACGCTCTGCGAGGCGCGCGAGCTGCTTGGCCGCATCAATCTGCTCAACGAGCCGTTCAGCCCCGAGCTTCCGCTGGCGCAGCTCCACTGGCTCATCGCGGATCAGACCGGCTCCATCACCGTCGAATCCACGGCGGACGGCCTGCACGTCTACGATAACCCGGTCGGCGTGCTGACCAACAACCCGCCGTTCCCGATGCAGCTTTTCCAGCTCAACAACTACATGGCGCTCTCGCCGGAATCCCCGAAGAACACGTTCGCCCCGGATGCGCCGCTGACGACGTACAGCCGCGGCATGGGCGCGATGGGGCTTCCGGGCGACCTGTCCAGCCAGTCCCGTTTCGTCCGCGTCGCCTTCACGCGCGCGCACTCCCTGTGCAAGCCGACGGAGGAAAGCCGCGTCAACCAGTTCTTCCACATTCTCACCTCTGTGGAACAGCAGCGCGGCTGCTGCTCGCTGGGCGACGGCAAATACGAAATCACGCTGTATTCAAGCTGCTGCAACGCCACCCGGGGCATCTATTACTACACCACCTACGACAACCGGCAGATCACGGCCGTGGACATGCACAACGAAAATCTCGACGGCGACGCGCTGATCCGCTACCCGCTGCTTCAAAGCTCCGCCTTCTTAAAGCAGAATTGACCGTCTTTCCCCGCCCGACGCGCGCCGTCGGGCTTTTTTTCTTTCTCTGCCTTTTCTGCGCCGTTTGGCTTCTCCCGTTCAAACGGTTACGCAGCGTCTTCCCGTTTTCAAAATCGCTCGTAACTTTTTTATTTGTCCATCGCGGCGATTCGCCTTATTTTTCAAAGCCAGACCGCAGAAAAAATCCGTTTCCGCTTGCATTCGCAGGGGGTCTGTTCTATAATGGAAAAGTAAGACATTTGAGCTAAATATGTTCATCCCCCTCCGGAGTGTGGCTTCACACCGCGGCTCCGACGGGGGCTTTAAGTTGAGGTGACCTCTTCTCCATGATCCCTGAGAAACAGAAAATCCTGATTGTTGACGATTCCGAAATGAACCGCGCGATTCTGACCGGTATTTTGGATGACGGCTACGATTTTCTGGAGGCGGAAAACGGGCTGCAAGCCCTTGACGTTCTGCGCGCCCACCGCGATATCAGCCTCGTCCTGCTGGATATCGTCATGCCCGAGCTGGACGGTTTCGGCGTGCTGTCCATCATGGGCGAGCAGCGCTTGATCGACCAAACCCCGGTCATTATGATCTCGGCGGAAAGCGACTCCATGCTCGTTGAGCGCGCCTATCAGCTCGGCGCGACGGATTACATCAGCCGCCCGTTCGATAAATCGGTCGTCCGCCGCCGCGTCATCAACACGCTGATGCTCTACGGCAAGCAGAAGCACCTGATGCGCATGATTACCGAACAGGTTTACAAGCGCGAAAAGAGCAACCTCCTGATGACCGGCATCCTCAGCCACATCGTCGAGTTTCGCAACGCCGAAAGCGGGCTGCACGTGCAGCACATTCAAACCGTCTCGGAGCTTCTGCTGCGCCAGCTTGCGCGCAAGACGGATCGCTACGCCCTGACGGAGGACGATATCGCGCTCATCAGCACCGCTTCCGCCCTGCACGACATCGGCAAAATCAGCATTCCGGATTCCATCCTCAACAAGCCCGGCAAGCTGACGGCGGAGGAATTCGAGGTTGTCAAGACGCATGCCGCCGTCGGCGCTTCCATCCTGCAAAACCTTCCGCTGTCGCAGGATGAGCCGCTGATTCAAGTCGCCTATCAAATCTGCCGCTGGCACCACGAGCGTTACGACGGGCGCGGCTACCCGGACGGCCTTGTCGGCGACCAAATTCCGATCACGGCGCAGGTCGTCTCCCTCGCGGACGTATACGACGCGCTGACCGGCGAACGCTGCTACAAAAAGGCCTATCCGCATGAAACCGCCGTTCGGATGATTCAAAACGGCGAATGTGGCGTGTTCAACCCGCTGCTGATCGAGTGCCTGCTCGACATTCAGGATCAGCTTCGGCGCGAGATCAGCATACCGCCGGAGGCGCGCAATTTCAGCCTCGCCGCCCAGCGCATCTCCGATCACATGGTGCTTGAAGACGACCTGCCCTTTGAAAACAACCTGCAATACCGTCTCGCCTACGAGCGCGAAAAGCAGACGTTCTTCGCCCCGTTTGCGGGCGGTCTCCAATTCGATTACAACATCCGGCAGGACAAGGCCTCCGTCAGCGATTATATCGCCGACCCCGTCTGCGAAAACCGGACGTTCACGGCGGATGCGCTGCTTCGCCTCTACGCCGTCTCGCCCGAGGACAGCCGCCGCCTGCGGGACGCGGCCAAGCAGACCACGCCCGAATCGCCCGACGCTTCCATCTCGGCGGCAATCACCGTGCGCGGCGAAAAGGCGCTCTGCCGAATCGCCATTCGAACGCTGTGGTCGCGCGAGTCGATCCGCAAGATGATCGGCGTGGTCGGCTACGTCGTCCCCATCGGCGAAGATCATTCCGCCGCCCCGGCATTCAGCCTCCGCATGAACAACATCACCGGCCTGCGGGCGCGGACGATCCTGCATGAATTGCAGTTCTATTTTGACAAGGTTCGCCTCGTCAATCCGGTGAACTACGGCGTTTACAAGCTGAATGAAGACGGCTCGCTCAAGCGCCGTGAGCGCCCCTGCTACGCGATCTGGGGTTCTGAGCAGGTCTGCCGCAACTGCGCGGGCTGCAAAGCCTTTTCCGACAAAAACCGCGTCGTCAAGCTCGAATTGACCAAGACCGGCATCTATCAGGTCATCGCCAAATCCGTCGTCGTCGAGGGTCGCCCGCTCGTGCTGGAGCTGATTTCCCGCTCCGACGCGGGCATCTGGTTCGATTCGCACGGGAAACAGATGCTGCTCGAAAAATACGGACGCGATTTCTATACCGACGCGCTCACCGGCGCATATTGCCGCCAGTATTTTGAGGATCAGCGCGCCTCCCTGCAAGGCATGGACGGCGTAGCGATGATCGACGTCGATCATTTCAAAGAAATCAACGATGCATACGGTCATCCGGTTGGCGACGTCGCCCTCAAAAAAATCGTCGGCGCCATTCTCTCCTGCATCCGCAGCACGGATATGCTCATTCGATATGGCGGCGACGAATTTCTGGCCATTTTCCCGCAGATTCAAAAAGACGCTTTCGCGCTCAAAATGCGCTACATTCAGGATGCCGTCAGCCGCCTTTCGGTGGATGGCTATCCCGATATCCGCCTCTCCGTCAGCATCGGCGGCGTGCACCGCGTCGAGCCGCTGACCGAGGCCATCCGGCAGGCCGATCAACTCATGTACCGCGACAAAGCCAACAAAGGCGTTCTCCGCCTGTAACGGGAAGAAAGGAGCAGCGATATGACGCTTCAGGAATTTTACGCTCAAATCGGCGGAAGCTATGCCGACACCGTTCGCCGCCTGTGCAGCGAATCGTTCGTGCTGCGCTTCGTCAAAAAGTATCCGGCCAATCCCTCGTTCGACGAGCTTTGCGAGGCCGTCGGCCGTTCCGATTGGGAAAGCGCCTTCCGCGCGGCGCACACGCTCAAGGGCGTGGCGCAGAACCTCGGCTTTGATCGGCTGTACGCCGTCAGCGTGCCGCTGACCGAAGCGATGCGCGGTGCAAAGCCGCTCGATGATTTTTCCCTCCTTGCCGCCGTTCAGGCCGCGCAGACTGAAACCCTCGCCGCCATTGCGAAGCTGGACGATGCCCCGTGATGATACATCCCGTTTTTTAAGCCCAAACAGCCCCTGCCGAACAAAGACGGCAGGGGCTTTCGCGATTATGAAACAATAATTGAGCAACAAGCAATTTCCGCGCAAAACGCGGGCGCGCGATGCGCGCCCCTACAACGCTGCGGGAAAAAGCAACCGAACCCGTGTGACTGATTGCTTAGACGGAAAAAACCAGATCAACGAGCTCCCTCTTCGAGGGAGCTGGCACGGCGCAGCCGTGACTGAGGGAGTCAGGTAGGCGGATTGCACGCCCGTTATTGGAATTTGCGCAAAATTTCGGATTTGCTCATTTACTACATGAAATTCCTTACGAATCACTCTGCGCCGCGCCGGCCTTTTCCTGTTCCGCCCGCTCATACTGCGCGCGGTCAAACACGCCGAATCTGCCCTTTTCGTTCTTCTTGATCCTGTACATGGCATAGTCGGCGCATTTAATCAGTTCCATCATCTCCGTGCCGTCGTCCGGGTACCAGGCAATGCCGCCGGAAACGTGGATGCGCGTCGCCGTGCCGTCGGGCAGGTTGAAGCAGCTGTTTTCCACCCCGGAAATCAGCCGGTCAATCGCCTGCTGCACCGCCTCGCGGCTGTCGTAACCATAGAAGAGGATGTTAAATTCGTCGCCCGATACGCGCGCGCAGAGCGTCTCTTCCGGAATGCTGCGCAGGAAGCAGACCGCCGCCTCGTGGATATAGCGGTCGCCCCATTCGTGGCCGAACGTGTCGTTGGTGTGCTTGAGGTTATCCAGATCCATCATAACCACCGCGGCGTGCTTCATCGTATCCGGCTGGTCAAACACCCGTCCCGCGAACCGATAGAACGCGCGGCGGTTGTACAGCCCCGTCAGCAGATCGTAGTCGCGTTCCCGCTCGATGCGCATCCGCTCCAGCGTCGCCGCCGTTACATCCTCGGCCAGCACGATCACGCGGCTTTCAATCTGCGTCTCTTTGATGCGCACATAGCGCTCCCTGCCGTCCAGCGAGCGGACATGCACCAGCGTGCTCCCACCGTTTTTCTCCGTCGCCAGCACGTTTTTCGCCATCTGGTTATGCAGGGATTTGATTTTGCCCAGCGTCACATGCTGCGCGTCGCAGCCCGGAACGCCCAGCAGCGGGAAAAAGTTATCCGTCGCGAACGCAGGCGAAACGTCTCTGGCTTCCGACGTATCAAATTCGCAGCCCGCGATATCAACGCTCGCCATGTCCAGCATCCGCAAAAAGCGGGTGGAGGTGTTGATGGCCTCGCGGCTCAGCCCCGCGAAGGCCGCCGCGAAGTGATCCAGTTCGCGTATGCCCGTGGAGGACAGGCGCGGAATACCGTTTTCACCCGTTCGGGCGATATCCACCTCTTTGGATAGCTTGGCAATCGGCTTGGAAATCCGCTGCGCGATCAAAACGCTGCCCACCGCGTCAAACAGGAGCACCAGCGCAATCGCCAGCAGAATCAGCCGCGTCACCCGGCTGGAAAACGCATACAGGCTCTTCGACGAGGCCGCGCCGATCAGCACCCAGTTTTCGCCGGAAAACGGCGCGTACATGTCGTAGAGCGACAGCTTCTGCTGCTGGGTGACGTATTTCTTTCCATCCAGTTGGAAGACGTAGCTCCCGTCCTTGCCCTTCGCCATGACGAGGGTTTCTCCCCTGCGCACCCGCGTCTTGCCGCTGGCCATCTTCACCGAGGCGCGCCCCATCGACTTATCAAACTGCGCCACCATGTAGCTGCCGTCCGCGTCAAAGCCGAGTTCGCCGTAAGGCAGATGGCTGCACAGATAATCGTCCAGCATCTCAATGCCGAGCACGCCGTACAACGTGCCGTTCTCCAGCATCAGCGGCATGGAATAGGTCAGCCCGGAGGGCAGGTTGGACTGCGCGCCGGCGCTCCAGCAGCCGTAATCGCGCGCCGACAGCCGGTTTTCCGCGCGATAGGCCGCCATGAACGGCTTTCGGAAATAATCGCCGTAAGCGGTGCCGAAGTCATAGCGCGTATCCCAGCCCGTGTCGGTCGCGATGTTCATCGCCTTGACGGTCGAGATCGGCGCACATTCCAGCAAAAGGTCGCTGTACTGCGTCGTCGCGCTCACCGTCGGGTCGAGGTCGCGCACATGGAAACCCGTTTTGAATTCCGTGTTGCCATCCAAATTGGAGGTGCTGAAAATGACGTAAATGCCGGAAACCTTGTTCCGGTACATCGTTTCGATCATATCGGTGCAGATTTGGCCGATCAGCTTGGCCGCTTCCTTGGAGCTGCTCTCCAGCCGATCCAGCGAAAGCTCGCCCGCATCCACGGCGGCCTGCGTCTTTTTGTTGATGCTCGCCGCCAGCGCGCCGATATCCGCCCATTGCTGGGTCATCTGCGATTCCAGATAGTTGGCGCGGTTGGCCACCTGCTTGCTGAGGATGGCGCGTTCGTTGCTGTTCACCTGATCAAAGACGCCGCTCAGATACAGAAACGTCAGCAGAATCGCCGCTTGCAGCAGGATCAAAACCACCAAGGGCTGCATCACGGTATGGAAGACGGTTTTCCCCGTCTTCATCTGGCTCTGCTTCAACCCCGATGCACCTCCGTTCGCCGCTCACACCTCGTTATTGCGCGGCAAGCTCGTTCAATTCGTCCATGAGCTGCGCATACCACACATCAAAGCGCTCCTCGCTCACAAACGCCGCGACCGCCGCTTCCTGCGTCGCGCCGTTCTCCATGGCCTCCACCACGCTCTGGCGATCCGCCTTCGCCGCGTCGCTCATGGCGTATTCCAGCTTTTTCCGGGCGCTCGTGCCGTTCTTGAATGCCTTCGACGTGTACAGCGTATTCTGCCGCACGACCTGCACCGCCGTGCTCAGGCTATCCCGAACATTTTTCTTCATGCTCGGGCTGTCCTTTTCAATCTTGACCATGTCGTTGTCTTCCGCTGTCGCCGGCAGATAGCCGGAGGTGACGGAAAACTCAATCGCCCAGTCGCTCTGCGTAAACCACTTGAGGAAGCGCGCCGCCGCTTCCACCTGCTCGTCGCTCTTGCGGATGACCACCATGCCCGCGCCCTGCTGCACGGCGTAATCCCCGCCGCCCTCAAACTTCGGCGCGGGATAGGTCTTGATCTCGATGGGATAGCTCTCCTCGTCGCTGCGGGTCACGTGATCCGGGAAGAAGGTGCATCCCGCGGAAGAACCGACAAACGCGAGCACGTTGCCCGTCTTCATGTCGTCGCTGCGGAAACGGCCGGAGGCGGAAAAGTATCCCTTCACATAGGGCACGTAGTAGTGATCCCAAAGCCGCTTCGCCACCTCGCGCGGCAGGTTGACGGTCGTTTGCCCGTCCTTCGTTTCAAAAATGTCGCAGCCAAGCTGCTTCGCGCCGATAATCATGTAATTGGCCATCGCGTCCCGGCCAAAGAGCGCCTTGCCGTCGTTCGGCGCGTCCGTCAGGCTGTCCGTCCACTCGTAGTAGCGCTGCGCCATCGCGGTCACGCCTTCGATGGTCGAAAACTCGTCGGCGCTCGTGCCCGTTGCCTCCGCGAACACCCGCCAATCCGTGTCGTTGACCACGAGCAGCTCCGTCGCCTTCGCCACCGGGAATATCTTGACGCTGCCGTCGTCCCTGAAATCGCCCTCGCTCAGGTAGCTTTCGATGTATTCCTTTCTGTCCTTCTCCGTCAGATATGGGCTGAGGTCGGCGACGCGCCCCAGACTGTCCACCGCGTAGGCCGTATCCGCATAGGCGGAAAAGATATCCGGCACTTCCTGCGCGCCGACCTTGCCCTGCACCGCGTCCATCACGTTCTGCTCCAAATCGTTGACCGAGCCGAGGCTTGAAGCGGAAACCACGATGTTCTTATCCCTGCCCACCGTCGCGTTAAACGCCTCCACGGCCTCGTTGAACGCGCCAAGCTGCTCGCCGTTGTAATATGTCCACACCGTCAGCGAGAGCGGCTCCTTCTTCGCGCAGCCCGTCAGCCCCGCCAGCAGCGCGCAAAGGCACAGAATTCCTGCCGCTTTCTTCCATCTATTCCTGCTCATATCTTTCCACTTTCCTCTTCCGACGCTCTTTTGCGCCCTTTTCGGCGCATAAACCAACTCGAATTATAACACACGCCCCTATTCATTTCAACAAAAATGAAAAAAACGCGCAAAAAGCGGGTCGAGCGCACCTTCCCCTCCGCCGAGGTCTGCAAGGCGTCAAATGCCTGCGCCCGCGGGCGATTTTACGTCGTTTCCGATGCGTCTACTATGCGTCTATCCGTCAAAAAACAGGCCGTCGTTTCCGACAGCCCGTCAATCTTTTTCGGTTATGGCTGATCTCACCAGCGGTTTTCGTGGGTGACAAACGCCCGGTAAATCGCGCGCGTCGCGACCTCGAAATCCAGATTATCCACGCCGACGATGATGTTCAGCTCGCTGGAGCCCTGATCGATCAGGCGCACGTTCACGCCCGCCTTCATCAGCGCGTTGAACAGCCGCGCGGAAATGCCCTTGGAGCGAACCATGCCGCGCCCCACCGTCGCGATGAGCGCCAGACCGGAGTGAATCTCCACCGTGTCGGGCGTGCAGAGCTCGTGAATCCGCTGCACCAGCTTCTCCTTTTTGCCCTCCAGCGCGCTCTCGTGCACCACCACGCACATCGTGTCGATGCCGCTGGGCATGTGCTCAAAGGAAATCCCCTGCTCTTCCAGCGCTTGCAGCAGGCGGCGGCCAAAGCCGATTTCCGAGTTCATCATCGCCTTTTCCACGTTGATGATCGCAAAATCCTTGTGCCCCGCGATGCCGGTGATGGGGTATTCGCTCTCGTAATCCTCCGCCTCGTAGCAGATCACCGTGCCCGGCTCATCCGGGTGGTTTGTGTTGCGGATGTTCGTGGGGATGCCCGCGATGCGCACCGGGAAAATGGCGTCCTCGTGCAGCACGCTTGCGCCCATATAGGATAGCTCGCGCAGTTCCCGATAGGTCACGTAGCGGATCGGCTCCGGGTTGCGGACAATGCGCGGGTCGGCCATCAGGCAGCCGGAAACATCCGTCCAGTTTTCATACACGTCCGCGTTGACCGCGCGCGCGACAATCGCGCCCGTGATGTCGCTGCCGCCGCGGGAAAAGGTTTTGACATTGCCGTGCGTGTCGCAGCCGTAAAAACCCGGCACAACGGCATGCGTATGCCCTTCCAGCAGGCGGCCAAGCGCCTCCTGCGTCCTGCCGCTGTCCAGCCGCCCCTCCTCGTCGAAGAAAATGCCCTGCTGCGGGTCGATGAAATCCCATCCGAGGTAATCCGCCAGCAAAATGCCGTTGAGGTATTCGCCCCGGCTGGCGGCGTAGTCCGCGCCCGCGCCGAGCTGGATGTTGCGGCTCACCTCGTCCAGATATCCGTCCAGATCGACCGTCAGCTCCAGCTTCTGCGCAATTTCGCGGTACCGCGCGCGAATCGTATCAAAAGCCTCCGCGAAGTCGCTGCCGGACGCCGCGAGGCGGTTGCACTGATAAAACAGATCGGTCACCTTGATATCGGTGGCGCCGCGTTTGCCCGGCGCGCTGGGCACCACAATGCGCCGATCCGCGTCGGAAAACAGAATCTCCCTGACCTTTTTGAACTGCGCCGCATCGGCCAGCGAACTTCCGCCAAATTTTGCAACTTTCATACCCATTCGGAAGCCCTCCGATTTTCTTCTTTTTCATTTTCGAGCCGAAGAACCCGAAAATTTTGCAATCCCCATTTGAAATATGAAGCAGATACCATTCTAAAGAATGTACCGCGTAAAGTCAAGAGTTATTCGCCCATCGGCGCGAAAAATGCGATTTTACACAAGATGACTCTCATTTTTTCGCGTTTTTCAGTGTATTTGGCGCTTTGGCACAGCCTTCCCGCCTAACGCATCCTATGCGCCTGCACCGCCCCGCGTGAGGCGCAGACGCAGAAAGGCGGGCTTCTCCGCCCGCCTCATTCCTGATAAGCCGCCCGCACCGGAGACGGTTTCGCGTTTTCCTGCTCGTCGCCCAGCCGCTTCCAGTTTTCAAGCGCCTGCGGGATCAGTTCCGCCACGCGCTCCATCGGCGAGGCGCTGCCCGCGCTCAACAGCCGCACGCCGTTCCTGCCGCACACCAGAAAGCCCATCGGATGGATGCTCACACCCGCGCCCGCGCCGCCCGCAAACGGGAGGCCGTAAGCGCCGGCCTGCGCGCCGCTGACGGCGTATTCCCCGCCGCCCGCGACAAAGCCGAACGACACCCGCGAAATCGGGATGATTGTCGAGCCGTCCTGCGTCTGCACCGCGTCGCCAATCACCGTGTTCACGTCCACCATGTCCTTAATCTGTTCCATGGAAACGCCCATCAGGCTCTCGATGGGATGCTTTTCCATTGCAACCCCTCTTTTCGCTTCTTTCTCCCGGCCGCCTTCGCCGCCGCAAGCATAATATCGCCAACCCGCATGGAAACTATGCACCGTGCCGCCGCCCAGACGCCGCGCGCGGCAAAATCCGCCGTGACGCGGATATCGCTGCATTCCGTCCGCCCCAGCCCCGCGAGCAGCCCATCCGCCGCTGCGCGGATACCGCCCGCGAGCATCGCCGTCGCGCCCGCGTCCTCCAGCCCCGCCCGCATATGCAGCGCAATCAATTCCCAATCCGCCGCTTTCAGCAAGGCGCGCGCCGTCGGCCAGCCCTGCCGGATCTTCCGCCCGTCCGGCTTTTCCGGAAACCCGCGAATCGGGATATTCAGCCGAACCTTCGCCCCCTCAACGCTTCCGCCGACGTGGGCTTCGAGCATCAGCACGCCGAGGCTTGCGGAAAACTGAATCCGGCCGTCGGCCAGCCCCGCGCGGATATCCGCCGTCACCCGAACGCACAAAAGCAGGTAGAGCGCAAACACCAGCGCCATCCGCTTTCCCTCCCCATTTTCCGCCGAGATCGGCGTTGCTTTTCGCCTTTTCATCCTGTATAATAACATCAGCCGCCGAAAGCTATGCGCGGCCATCGTCACAGGAGGACAGTTATGAAGCTGATTTCGTGGAACGTCAACGGCCTTCGCGCCTGTTTGGGCAAGGGCTTTTCCGATTATTTCGCGCAGCAGGACGCGGATTTTTTCTGCCTGCAGGAAACCAAGATGCAGCCCGGTCAGGCGCAGATTCCCGCGCCGGATTACGTGGAATTTTTCAATTCCGCCGAGAAAAAGGGCTATTCCGGCACAGCGATCCTCGCCAAGCAGCAGCCGCTTTCGGTCAAGCTGGGCATGGACAGCGAGCTGCACGACCACGAGGGGCGGCTGATTACGCTCGAATACGACCGCTTTTTCCTCGTCACGGTCTACACGCCCAACAGCCAGCGCGGCCTGACCCGGCTGATGTATCGCATGTGCTGGGAGGAGGATTTCCGCCTGTACCTCAAAAAGCTGGACGCGCAGAAGCCCGTGATCGTCTGCGGCGATATGAACGTCGCGCATCAGGAAATCGACCTCAAAAACCCCAAGACAAACGTCAACAACGCGGGCTTCACCCCGCAGGAACGCGGCGCGATGACCAAGCTGCTGGACAGCGGGTTTGTGGATACGTTCCGCTATCTCTACCCCGACGCGACGGGGCGCTACAGTTGGTGGAGCTACATGTTCAATGCCCGCGCGAACAACGCGGGGTGGCGCATCGACTATTTCCTCGTTTCCGACCGCATCAAGGACAAGATCACGGATGCGCGCATTGACGACGCGGTTCTGGGCAGCGACCATTGCCCCGTCGTGCTGGAAATCGACCTGTAAAGCGGCCTAAGGCCGCCTGTACCTCCGCCGGTGTCTGCAATGCGTCAAAGTTTTGCCCACGCGGGCGATTTTACGCCATTTCCAAACGAAAAAAAGGAGACACACAACGATGAAACTGATGTTTGCTTCCGATATCCACGGTTCCCGCAGCGCCTGCGAGGCGGTGCTCGCCGCCTACAAGGCCGAAGGCACGGAGCGTCTGGTTCTGCTGGGCGACCTGCTCTATCACGGCCCGCGCAACAACCTGCCGGACGCATACGACCCGAAGGGCGTGATCGCGCTGCTCAACGGCGTGAAAAACGAGCTGCTCTGCGTGCGCGGCAACTGCGACGCGGAGGTCGATCAGATGGTGCTGCAATTCCCGATCATGGCGGATTACGCGCTGTTTGATCTGGACGGCCGCACCGCGTTCATCACCCACGGCCATCTGTTCAACCTCGATAGCCTGCCGCCGCACAAGCCGGGCGACCTGCTGATTCACGGCCACACGCATGTGCTCACCGTGCAGGAGAAGGACGGCATGACCTACATCAACCCCGGCTCTGCCGCCCTGCCGAAGGAAGATCATCCCAAGAGCTACATGATCTATGAAAACGGCACGTTCACCATCAAGACGCTGACGGGCGACGTCATTTTGACGCACAAGGTTTAATTTTCTCTAAATACTCTAATATCATTCTTTACGTATAATTCTATTAAGAAGGGTTGTGCATTATGGTGTTGCGAAATTTCGAAGTCATTCAAGAATTAAAAAGACAATATGATATAAATATTCGCAGTTCTCAACAGCTTAATATAATTTTAAATTCTTTAGGAATTATCGAAAAAAAAGGCGATGATTGGTGGCAAACTGATTTTGGAATGCAATTTTCACCTTATCGCAGTAAAACACTTCGTGCAAACGAATGGCTGGAATCAATTGTCGATTATGTTGCTCATCACATTTCCGATTGTTCCAACTAATTTTTATTTAATAAGCGAAGAGCGAGAACAGTTTTACTCCTGTTCTCGCCCTTTATTTATTACCTTTCCCGCTTTTCGCCTTCAAAGACGAGGCCGACCGCTTCCGCGCCGGTGTTGGAGAGCACCGCGCAGCCGAGGTGGAAAATGCCCGCGGGCGCGTAGCCGACCTTCTTCGTGCAGGCCTCCACATATTCGTCTTCGTATTTGCGGTCGGATATGCCGATATAATACGGCGTGCCCTGTGCCATACGCTCGGCCATCGTCGCCGCCATGCCGCTGACAACCGCCTTTTCGCCGCGAACCTTCTTGACGATATGGCTCACGCCGTCGTTGAGCGTGAAAATCGGATGGATGCCCAGCAAATCGCCCGCAATCGCCGCCGCCGCGCTGATGCGGCCGGATTTGCGAATCACCTTAAGCGTATACGCCGTCAGCAAAATCTCCATCCGCGCGTATTTGTCGTTCAGATATTCGACGACCGCCTCCATCGTCTCGCCATCATCAAGCCTGCGCTTGGCCTCGATCACGCCCGCGCCCTCGGCCATCGAATAGGCATGGCTATCCACGATGAAGATCTCCATGCGGCTTTCCGGGTGCTCCTCGCGGAATTGCGCCGCTGCCGCATGCGCCGCCGCGTTGGTGCCGCTGCCGCCCGCGTTGATGGAGATATAGAGCGCCTGCTCCACGCCCTGACGGTCGTATTCCTCAAACCGCTCCATAAATTCGAACTGGGTGATCTGCGCCGTCGTCGGCAGGCCGGTCGCGTTCCTCAGCATTTGGCAGAACTGCTCCGGCGTGAAATCGACGCGCTCGGTGTAGCCCTCGCCATCCAGCGCGATTTTGAAACACAGGATATCAATATCATGCTGCTTAGCCAGCTCATCCGGCAAATCGCAGGTGGAGTCCGTCAAAACGACAAACTTGCTCATTTTCTTCTTCCTTTCGAAGGCACTGTTTTACGCCGCGTCAATCAGCGTACAATATCACAAAAATATCATATCAGATTTTCCGAATTGTTTCAAGAGGGAGAAAGCTGTTTTTTTCTGTTTTCACCCCGCCCTCGCCACCGCCAAAGTCTGCAAAACGTCATTTTCTATGCGCCAAAAAACAGCGGACACGCCTGTTCGACGCATCCGCCCATCTTTGGGTTCAATTCAGTTTATTCCAGCCCGACCACGCGGTCAACCGGCAGGGAGAGCACAATACCCTGTGCCTCGCTTTGCAGCCCGCAGCTATCGCAAATCGCCTGCATGATCGCCAGCTTGCTCTCCGCGCGGGTCAGGATCATCACGGCTTCCTTTTCCTCCTGCAAGCTGAAGCCCCACTGGCTCAGCGCCTCCTCTGCGCCGACGCGGCGGCTGTGCAGCAGCGTG
>ERZ772820.1426-NODE-1426-length-18717-cov-8.773926_pt1 | contig 18717 bp, 20 predicted proteins | sample MGYA00511377_ERZ772820 | MGnify/ENA primary metagenome ERZ772820 (study PRJEB29015, sample SAMEA2737684) | human gut metagenome | biome: human gut; feature: human-associated habitat; material: faeces | place: China | collected 2012 ...
GCACCCTGAACAAGATCACCCTCATCGGTGCCATCTTCCTGGCTGCGGTGGCTGTGCTGCCGATCATTCTGGGCAACCTGACCGGTATGAGCATCCAGCTGGGCGGTACCAGCCTGCTGATCGTGGTCGGTGTGGCACTTGATACCACCCGCAGCCTCGACAGCTTCATGACGATGCGCAACCACAAGGGCTTCCTTGGTTGATCCACAATAATTAAGATGTGAGAAAGCACTGGAAAGGAGAGTACGCTCGAACTTTTCAGTGCTTTTTTACTTTTTTGGAGTTTACATCCTCTAACAAAGGAAAGGAATGATCCTATGAATTTGATCCTGTTGGGCGCACCTGGTGCTGGTAAGGGCACTCAGGCCGAGATCATCTGCGCCAAGCTGAACATCCCCTCCATCAGCACCGGCAACATTCTGCGCGCTGCTGTCAAGGAAGGCACCGAGATGGGCCTGAAGGCAAAGAGCTTTATGGACGCTGGCGCTCTGGTGCCCGATGAGGTCATCATCGGCATCCTGAAAGAGCGTCTGGCTCAGCCGGACTGCGCAAACGGCTTTATCCTGGACGGTGTGCCCCGCACCATCGCTCAGGCTGAGGCCATCGAGACCATGGGCATCCGCATCGACAAGGTGCTGGAGCTGCAGGTCGAGGACAATGTGATCGTTGACCGCATGAGCGGCCGCCGCGTCTGCGAGAAGTGCGGCGCAAGCTACCACATCGTCAATAAGAAGAGCAAGGTCGAGGGTGTGTGCGACCTGTGCGGCGGCAAGACCGTCATCCGCAAGGACGACCAGCCTGCCACCGTGCTGGATCGTCTGAAAGCATATCATGAGCAGACCGAGCCGCTGGTGGAGTTCTACCGTACCCGCGGCAAGCTGGCAGAGATCAAGTTCTGCCCCTCCATCGAGGAGACCACGGCTGAAGTCATGAAGGCTTTGGAGGCATAATTGTGATTCAGATCAAAAATGCGAAAGAGCTGGACGGCATGCGCAAGGCAAATGCCCTGAGCGCAGCTGCCCTGAAGTACGGCGGTGAGCATATCGAAGCAGGTATGACCACATGGGAATTGGATAAGCTGATCTACGACTTCATCGTGAAGCACGGCGGCACCCCCAATTTCAAGGGTCTGTATGGCTTTCCGGGCACGGCCTGCATCAGCCTGAACGATACCATCATCCATGGTATCCCTTCGCATGACATCGTCATTCGTCCCGGTGATATCGTCAGCATCGACACCGGCGCAAAGATCGATGGCTTCAACGGCGACAATGCCTGCACCTATGCGGTGGGCAAGGTCGATCTGGAAGCACAGCGTCTGCTGGACGTGACCAAGGCTGCTCTTTATAAAGGTATCGAGCAGGCTGTGGCCGGCAACCGCATCGGCGACATTGGCTATGCCGTGCAGAGCTACTGCGAGGATGCCGGTTTCTCGGTCGTCCGCGAGTTCGTGGGCCACGGCACCGGCCGTGAGCTGCACGAGGACCCGGAAGTGCCCAACTACGGCCATCAGGGCCGCGGCCCGCGCCTTGTGCCCGGCATGACCATTGCCATTGAGCCCATGATCTGCCAGTACGACTGCAAGATCACCCAGTCCAAGGACGGCTGGACCGTCAAGACCAAGGACGGTGGTCTGGCTGCGCACTTTGAGCACTCCAATGCGATCCTGAAGGATCACACTGAGATCATGACCCGCTTCTGGGATGACCCGGATTTTGACCCGGAAAAGTTCAGCCTGAAGTAAGCTGATCCCTGAAATATGAGAAGCGCCGCCTGTGAAGAGCAGAAATGCTCCGCCGCAGGCGGCGTTTTTGCAGGGACAGACCTGCTGTTTGTGCAATTATGACAACTTTTGGTGAAAAAGTTTCATCTTTGCGGTGGAGAAAAACCAAGACCGGGGAGAGAAAGGGCAGCTTTTGAATTTCGAGAATTTTTTATCGGAAATACGGAAAAAACCTCTTGCAAATTGACAACAAAAGGTGTATAATCTATAAATGGCTGTGGAAGCCAGATACTTCCTCGGCGGACAGGGATTTTCTGCCCGTTTTGCGGATTTTGTGCCGCGAAAGATGAAGTATGTGGCGATCATCGCCGCCTGTCCGTCTGTGGACCGGCACTGGAACTGGAGAACGCTGAAGCGGCAAGCTGCGGTCAAACGGGCGCAGGCACGTGAAAACCGCGGCGCTTTCAGGGTTCCAAAGCAAAGGCACCGGTTCAGGTTCAACGACAAACTGAGCAGATCCAATGAGGAGGCAAATAGCTTGTCTAAGGAAGACGTTATCGAGATCGAAGGCATTGTGCGTGAAGCCATGCCCAACGCCATCTTTAAGGTGGAAATGTTGAGCGAGGATAAGAACACCGGGAAGCTCACTCCCAGCGGTCACATCCTCTTAGCGCACATCTCCGGCAAGCTGCGGACCAATTTCATCCGTATCCTGCCCGGGGACAAGGTTACCGTGGAAATGTCGCCCTATGATCTTTCTAAGGGCCGCATCACCTGGCGCTCCAAATAAGCACCAGGGTATCAACCAAAAGGAGGTTCAACATCATGAAGGTCAAGCCTTCCGTGAAACCCATCTGCGAAAAGTGCAAGGTCATCCGCCGCAAAGGCCGCGTGATGGTCATCTGCCAGAACCCCAAGCATAAGCAGCGCCAGGGCTAATTCGGGCGCCTGGGGGTCAAGTGCGTAGAGTCCCGGCGCAGACCCCGACACTGACATGGGATGATTTTTGGAGGAAACTACTATGGCACGTATTGCCGGCGTTGACCTGCCCCGCGAGAAGCGCGTTCAGGTGGGTCTCACCTACGTTTATGGTATCGGCCAGACCACTGCTAACAAGATCCTGGAAGCAACTGGCATCAACCCCGATACCCGCGTCAAGGACCTGACTCTGGAAGAAGAGGCTAAGATCCGTGACTACATCGATCAGGCTAACATCATCGTTGAAGGCGACCTGCGCCGCAACGTTGCTCTGGACATCAAGCGCCTGGTTGAGATCCAGTCCTTCCGTGGCACCCGCCATCGCAAGAATCTGCCCTGCCGCGGCCAGCGTACCAAGACCAATGCACGTACCTGCAAGGGTCCCAAGCGCACTGTCGCTAACAAGAAGAAGTAAGGAGGATTTGAGAAATGGCAAGTGCAAATAATGCCAAGAAGGGCGCTAATGTCCGCATGAAGCGCAAAGAGCGCAAGAACATTGCTGCTGGTCAGGCTCATATCCAGTCTACCTTCAACAATACTGTTGTCACCATCACCGACCTGCAGGGTAATGCAGTGTCCTGGTGCTCCTCCGGCTCCCTGAACTTCCGCGGCAGCCGTAAGAGCACTCCGTTCGCAGCCCAGTCTGCTGCTGAGACCGCAGCCAAGGTTGCTATCGAGCATGGCATGAAGACCGTTGAGGTCTACGTCAAGGGCCCCGGCGCTGGCCGTGAGTCCGCTATTCGTGCGCTGCAGGCTACCGGCCTGGAAGTCACCCTGATCAAGGACGTGACTCCCATCCCCCACAATGGCTGCCGTCCCCCGAAGCGCCGTCGTGTCTGATCGAAGGAGGAAATTGAATTATGGCAAAGAATACGCAGCCTATCGCAAAGCGTTGCAAGGCCCTGGGCATTTCTCCTGCGGTCATGGGCTATGCAAAGAAGAATACCACCCGCAACTCCAATGGCAACATGCGCAAGAAGCAGTCTGAGTACGCATCTCAGCTGAAGGAGAAGCAGAAGGTCAAGTTTATCTACGGCGTTCTGGAAAAGCAGTTCCACAATGCTTACCTGCGTGCTGAGGCCCGCCCCGGCAAGACTGGTGAGAACCTGCTGCAGATCATGGAGTGCCGTCTGGACAACGTCGTGTTCCGTCTGGGCTTTGCTCAGACCCGCCGCGACGCTCGTCAGCTGGTGTCCCACGCTCACTTCACCGTCAACGGCAAGAAGGTCAACATTCCTTCTTACCAGGTGAAGGCTGGCGACGTGATCGAAGTGCGCGAGTCCAGCCGCAGCTCTGCAAAGTTTGCAAAGCTGACCGGCCCCGAGGCTCCCGTTGTTGCTCTGCCCGCATGGCTGAACCGTGAGACCGGTTCTCTGAAGGGTGTTGTCGCAAAGCTGCCCGAGCGCAGCGATATCGACTACGAAGTCGCAGAGCACCTCATCGTCGAGCTGTACTCCAAGTAATCCATTAAGAAGGCTGGGCCTTCCCCGTGGACGGCTCACTTTCGCATTCTTTTCTTTGAAAGAATTTAATAATGGGCCGGCGGCAGCGCCGGTTTGACAAGGAGGGCATAGATATGATGGAGATTGAACGTCCCAAAATCGAAACGGCAAGCCTGTCCCCGGACGGCCGCTACGGCAAATTCGTGGCAGAACCGCTGGAGCGTGGCTTTGGCATCACACTGGGCAATAGCCTGCGTCGTGTGCTTCTTTCCTCTCTGCCCGGTGTCGCCGTGACCAGCGTCAAGATTGATGGCGTGGTTCACGAGTTCTCCACCATTGAGGGCGTCAAGGAAGACGTTACCGAAATTGTCCTGAACCTGAAGGGTATTGCTGCAAAGCTGTACACCGATGGTCCGAAGACAGTGCGTGTTGAGGCAGTCGGCCCCTGTGAGGTCACCGCTGACAACATCAAGCAGGGCGACGACATCGAAATTCTGAACCCTGAGTGGCACATCGCAACCCTGGGCGAGGGCGGCAAGCTCGTCATGGAGCTGACCTTCGATAAGGGCCGCGGCTATGTGCCCGCAGAGCGCAACAAACAGGCTATCATCGAGAAGAACGATATCAACACTCTTCCCGTTGACAGCATTTACACCCCTGTGCTCAAGGTGAACTACAACGTCGAGAGCACCCGTGTTGGCCAGGCGATCGATTATGACAAGCTGACCATCGAGGTTTGGACCGATGGCACGATCAATGCGCAGGAAGCCGTTTCTCTGGCTGCCCGTGTGCTGACCGAGCACCTGAACCTGTTCGTCAACCTGTCCGATGAGGCAGCCGGCGCTGAGATCATGGTGGAGAAGACCAACGACGACAAGGAAAAGGCTCTGGAAATGACCATTGAAGAGCTGGATCTGAGCGTGCGTTCCTTCAACTGCCTGAAGCGCGCAGGCATCAACACGGTGGAAGATCTGGTCAGCAAGAGCGAGGACGAGATGATGAAGGTCCGCAACCTCGGTCGCAAGAGCCTGGAAGAGGTCATGGCAAAGCTGGATTCTCTGGGCTTCAAGCTGAACACAGATGACGATAACTAAAAATAATTAAGGAGTGAAACGGGATGCCCGGTACCAGAAAGCTCGGTAGAACCAGCGACAGCCGCAACGCTATGATGCGCGCTATGGTTACCTACCTGTTAGAGAATGGCAAGATTGAGACCACTGTCACTCGCGCTAAGGACGTTCGTTCCATGGCCGAGAAGATGATCAGCCTTGGCAAGGCAAGCGACCTGCACACCAAGCGTCAGGTCTACGCCTACATCACCAAGGAAGATGTTGCAAAGAAGCTGTTTGATGAGATCAGCCCCAAGTACGCTGACCGCAACGGCGGCTACACCCGCATCATCAAGATCGGCGCTCGCCGCGGCGACGCAGCTGAGATGGCAGTTCTGGAGCTCGTCTGATCTGCTCTGACTGTTTGATACAGTGTTCAAAAGCCCTTTCCCAGCAATGGGAGAGGGCTTTTTTTGCGTGGCATTTTCATTGCTTCTGAATGTTCCCGGGAATAGCGGGCAAAACCGCAAACATTTCAACAATTCCACTAAAAACTCGAACCTGTTTTCTGCCAAAATGCCTCTTGATATGTTGTATGGGGGGGTAAACTTAAAATGCAGACGGTGCCTTTTGGGGTGGGTGCCTGCAAAATAACAAACGAAAAGAGGAAGAGAACATGAGAAAAAAGAGTACGAGACTTCTCAGTGCAGCACTTGCGGTGTGCATGATGCTGTCGGTTCTGCCGGTGGGCGCGTTTGCGGCGGAGCCGGGGGCAGCAGAACCGAAAAATGGCGTGAGTGCGCAGGAAGAGACGAAACCCTACCCCTTGAAGGGCGGGGAGACTGTTAATGATAAACTTGTAACAGAGTATGGCGATGTGTATGAACTGAGCGGACCCTATACAAAGAGTATCACGGTCGATACGACAAAAAATGTTACGCTGAACATTGTTGGTAATGTGGATGTCAATATGGGGTCTGCACTGCTGAATGTGAAGGATGCCCGCGATTTGAAGATCAATGCAGGGCAGTATGATGTCGTTGCAAATGTGAAAAATACAGATGCCGCCGCTTTTATGAATTTGAATGCCTCGAGTGCAACGGTGGTTGTTCAGAACGGACGTTATCTGGAAGGTGAACAACAACGTCTATCTTTTTTTACCGTTGTCGCGGGAACACTTAAACTGAATGACGTGTATATTGCCGCGAAAAAAACGACTTTCCCGATTTTGAATGGCAGTGAAGTTTATATCAATGGCGGTGAATTAACTGCAGAAGGGTATTACATGGTATACAATGCAGCATATCCTTGGGCTGGAATTGATAAGGCAGGAACTGTTATTATAGACGGTGCAAAAATAAAAAATGGATTCGTCGGTAGTGAAAACGGAAGTGTTGAAATTAAGAACAGTACTTTGGAAAATAATGACGGATATTGTGTTTCAATTAAGGGAGGAACGATTACCCTTGACAATGTAAACGTATCCGCGAAGGGTGAAGAAAGTCACAACAGCAGAGTTTTGGATTTATGTGGAAAACTTTATGATGATACGGCGAAAGAGATACGGATCACAAACGGAGGAACTTATGAAGCACTTGCGAGCGGAATGACTGTGGTTTTTGGCGGAGGTCTGAATGCAGATGTTACGCTGGATAATATTACGATTAAAAACGGTAAATACGGTGTTGACTGTATGGTAGATAAGAAACACGAACTGGTCATAAAGAATGTGACCTTTGAGGGCAACGATACAGATATATATTTGCCTAGTGGGGAATATAGTGAGGAGTTTGGAAATCCGTATGTAACGATTGACCCTACCTTTACGAGCGAGGCAAAAATTGAGGTGAAAAATCCCTACGAAGGCAGACGAATCACGACATACACGCATGGAAAGGCATACCAGAAAAACCTGAAGCTGACCAGTGCGAACTCGGGCTATGTTATCGGTTACAAAAATGATTATAGAGGAGAGTATCGTTACCTGACCCGTGGCTATTATGTGGATTCTGAGAAGGCTGTAGCCACCGCAGAAATAAACGGCGAGCTGAATCAGCTGGACAGTACAAAGCTGATTGCAAAAGATACGGAAGTAACGCTGAAAGCAGCGGATACAGCACCTGAGGGCAAGGAGTTCAAAGGCTGGAAACTGTATAAAGTCGTAAATGGTACTGAGACTGAAATCACGAACGATACAGAGCTTTCAAGGCTGCTGAAGAATGGCACCGAAACCACCGCGACCCTGACCATGCCCGCTTATAATGTTAAGGCGGAACCGTATTATAGCGATATTCCGTATAACATCAAAGCTGAAAACTGCACTGTGGATAAGCCCGAAGCTGCTATGGGCGATACTGTAACAGCAACGCGCAGGGAGCCGGAAGCCAACGAGCGCTTTATCGGCTGGACGGTGAAGGTGAATGGTGTTAAGCAACCGGACGACTTCCTGACCCCGGACGCGGACGACCCCGCCAAAGTGAGATTTACCATGCCGGCTAAGAACGTGGAAATAAAGGCAAACTTTGAGGGGATTCCCACGCTGAACATCGGCGATCATATGACTGCGAACATTGACGACAACGATGCGTCCGTACCGAGCGGCAGCGCTGTGCCGGTGGGTGAAACCGTGCACCTGACAGCCATTGCGCCGGAGGGACAGCACTTCACCGGCTGGACGGTGAAGGTAGGCGGTGAGGAACAGAAAGCAGACACCTTCCTGAAGACCCCGGACGAGAACGACCCCACCAAGGTGACCTTTACCATGCCGGATAAGAACGTGGAAGTAAAGGCAAACTTCGAGGATGACCCCATTCCTGAACCCGACCCGGTTGGACCCAGCGATACCGGCAACATTCAGGGCGCAATCTCTGCTGTGGTGATCGGTGCTGCTGCAGGTGCTATCATCTATGAAGCCGGCACCGGCATCTACCGCGTCATCAATATGCCCGGCATCCCCATGCCCTCCAACCGCATCGAGCTGGCCGAGCTGCTGTGGGAGCACGCCGGCAAGCCTGAGCCTGTAAGCACCGCCCTCTACAGCGACATCGACGAGGGCGATACCGACGCACAAAAGGCCGCCCGCTGGGCAGTGGAGCAGGATCTGATGAAGGATGATGCGGACAACAATAAATTCAACCCGTACTTCCCCGTCAGCAAGCTGCGCACCTGCCTGACCTGGAACGCCGCAAAAGAAAAAGGCTTGTTTGCCAAGACCGAAGAATAAAAATCAGGACCCCGAAGGGGCTGCTGCACCAAATGTGGTGCGGCAGCCCCTTTTCTCGTTTTCGGGTGTTGGAATTGCGCCCGGCCCGTGGTATACTGACAATAGCATGTTTTCGGCCTTTGGCCGGACAAGTTTTCCACACAGAGGAGGCGCAGCGGTTGAAACATCCGAATCATTTTGGCCGGTGGTTGGCTTGCGTGCTGCTGTGCCTGCTTCTGGCAGGCTGCAGCATGCCCGGTGAACAGGTGCAGGTGGAAGAGCTTCTGCGTGCGCCCAAGCTTTCCGGCGATTACGGCGATGTGCAGACTGCCCTGAACGACTGGCTGGGGGAGAGCGCACAGCTCAAATATCCCATGCAGGGCGACCTGCTTTCGCCTTTCCTGCTGCAGGATCTGGACGGTGACGGCAGGCAGGATGCCGCCGTGCTTTACACCACCGCCCAAAGCTCCAACGTGTGCATTGCCATCCTGCAGAAGGATGATGCCGACATCTGGCATGTGCGCCAGAACGTAGAGGGCCTTGCAGACACGGTAGAGTCGGTGGGGCTGGCCCAGCTGCAGCCCGGCGATGCCACCCAACTGGTGGTGGGTTATACAGCGGCACAGGGCGACCATTATCTGGCTGTGTATTCCTACACCGACGGCGTGCTTTCCACGATCCTGGAGCAGCAGTACCAGCAGTATCTGGTGGAGGATATCACCGGCGGCGGCAATCAGGACCTGATCCTGATGTCTACGCTGGAGGACGGCGGCGTGCAGATCGAACTGCTGACCGTGGATAAAGAGGGCAGCTTCCAGCAGGTGGCTGTTATGGGCCTTTCCGCCAATCGGTTCGCCGGCTGCGCCTCGGTGGCGGCGGGTGTGGGTGCGGACGGCAGGCATTATCTGGTGCTGGATGGCTGGACCGGTATTTCCGGCAACAATCTGGCCAGCGTGCTGCTGCGTTTTGACGAGGACACGCAGCAGATGGTGCCTGCCGATCAGATCAGCACCGAAAAGCTTTACACCGCATCCCTGCGCAATGTGCCCAGTCTGGTCAGTCAGGATCTGGACGGCGACGGCATCGTGGAGATCCCCACCCAGCCGGACGAAGCGGGCCTGCTGAACATGAGCCAGAGCCGCCGCATGGATTTTATCGTGTGGATGGACTATACCAGCCCGCACCCGGAAAAAAGCTTCGGGCTGCTGGACGAAGAGACCAACTGCTATATCGAGCTGCCCATGGAGTGGGAGGGCAACCTCAAACTGACCGACAGCGAACAATATGATGGTGCAGTGGAGCTGCGCACGGTGGACGAAGACCAGCTGGTAATGACCCTGCGTCTGGTGCGCACCACCTCCAGCCTGAAGGGCTGGACCCGCCTTGGCATCGTGGCATCCCGCCAGATGCAGGCGAAGCTTGCCCCGGATGTGGAGATCCGTGATAAAAATTACCGCCTGTCCAAGGCGCTGTATCTGCTCAACTAAAGAACGGAGGAACAGTTCATGGTACGAGTGCTTGTCGTTGAAGATGAAGCCAACATCCGCGAGATGATCGCGCTGAACCTGCGCCTTGCGGGCATGGAGGCTGTGGAGGCCGAAAGCGCCGAGGCGGCTCTGCCGCTGCTGGAGAAGAAGCCGGGCTGCGATGCGGCCATTCTGGATGTGATGCTGCCGGGCATGAACGGCTTCTCCCTGTGCGAGACCATCCGCCGCACCGATCAGAAGATCGGCATTATCATCCTCAGCGCCAAGGGACAGGAGCAGGACAAGATCCGCGGCCTTTCTATTGGTGCCGATGACTATATGACCAAGCCTTTCAGCGTAAGCGAACTGCTGGCCCGTGTGAAAGCGCTGTGCCGCCGCGTCGGCCGTACTGCAGGCGGGGACGAAAAAGAAAAGGAAAACCCGCTGGGGATGCTCACCAGCGGCGAATTTGTGCTGGACGAGAACCGCCGCGTGCTGCTCAAGGCAGGCCAGCCTATTGAGCTGACGCAGGTGGAATTCCAGATCATGGAGCTGTTCTTCCGCAACCCCGGCATTGCGCTGGTGCGCGAGAAGATCTTGAAGGGTGTCTGGGGCGAGAACTATTTTGGTGACGTGAAGATCGTGGATGTGAACATCCGCCGTCTGCGCATGAAGGTGGAGGATGAACCCAGCCATCCCACCCATATCCTTACTGTGTGGGGCTACGGCTACAGATGGGAAGAATGAGAAGCGGGATCACCCGCCGGTGGCTGCGGGGCAACCTGCTCATCACCGTGCTGCTGGTGCTGCTGGCCGAAACCATGTTCCTGTACAACTACACACGCAGCTATTATAACAGCGTGCAGCAGACCATGTACCGGCGGTTCTCTTCGGTGTCCGGCCAGCTGAAAATGTACACCGGCGATACGGTGCAGAGCACGGCGGCTACCCGCAGCGTGGCCCTGCGCCGCATGGTGGAGCAGTTTGCCGATAAGGACAAATACGAGTTCATGCTGCTGGACAGCTATGGCGGGGTCATTGCGTCCTCCAGCGGCACAAATGCGGACGGCATTGTGACCGGCATCGACTTTGAGCAGGCGCAGGAGGCTTCTGACGGCCTTGGTGTGGCGGTCTACCGCACCCAGTCCGGCGAGCTGGTGATGGCCACCTGTTATCTGGTGCCCTATGCCGCCGAGGATGTGGCGGCGATGCGTCTTGTCACCAGCCTGACCCTTGTGGGAGCGCAGATCAAGAACGCCCTCGCGGTAAGTGTTGTGATCGCGGCGGTGATCCTTGCTTTCACCGTGATGTCCGGCCTGTACTTCATCCGCAGCATCGTGGTGCCGCTGGGACAGGTGGAGCGCACCGCAGCCAGCATCGCCCGGGGTGAGCTGGATGTGCGCCTGCCGGTCACCGGCAACGAACACGACGAGGTGGACCGCCTGCGCGGCACCATCAACCAGATGGCCGAAGGGCTGGAAGAGACCGAGAAGATGAAGAACGAGTTCATCAGTTCCGTCTCTCACGAGCTGCGCACGCCGCTCACCTCCATCCGGGGCTGGGTGGAGACCCTGCGCACACTGGACGACCCGGCAGACGAGAACTACCGCAAGGGCCTTGAGATCATCAACAATGAGACGGGCCGCCTGTACAACATGGTGGAAGAGCTGCTGGATTTCAGCCGTCTGCAGAACGGCCGCATCCGTATGGACTGCCGCCCGCTGGACCTTGTGGCAGAGCTGACCGATGCGGTGCTGTTCTGTGAAGCACGCATCCAGCGCGAGGGCCTTGTGCTCAGCTACACCGAGCCGGAGGAGATGATCCCGGTCTATGCCGACCCGGACCGTCTGCGGCAGGTGTTCATCAACATCATGGACAACGCCATCAAGTACTCGGCCCCCGGCGGGCGCATCACGGTCAAGCTGTGGGCGGGCGAATACAAGGCTTTTGCGGAGATCATCGATCAGGGCCGCGGCATCCCGCCGGAAGACCTTGAGAATGTCAAGACCAAGTTCTACAAGGGCAGCAATTCGGTGCGGGGCAGCGGCATCGGCCTTGCGCTGGTGGATTCCATCATGACTGCACTGGACGGCACCATGGACATCAAGAGCACGCTGGGCCGCGGCACAGTGGTCACACTGGGCTTGCCGCTGTACCATAAGGCGTGAAGATTTTGTCACAATTCTGTGGTAAAATGGTCGAGAAAAATATGATCCGATAGGAGAACCCAATGAATCAACCCAAAAAGGAACGTTTCAAGACCAGCGTCGGCGGGCAGGCGCTGATGGAAGGCATCATGATGCGCGGCCCGAAGCTCATCTGCTGCGCCGTGCGCAAGCCGGACGGCACCATTGAGACCAAGATCGACCCTGTGAAGAACCACGGCATCTGGACAAAGATCCCGCTGGTGCGCGGTGCCATCTCCATGATCGAAAGCCTGATCGTGGGCTACCGCTACATGATGTACTCGGCTCAGGTGAGCATGGGTGACGACTACGACCCCGAAGAGGAAGAGACTGCCTTTGAAAAATGGGTGGGCGACCACTTGGGCAAAAAGGCAGAGGACGCACTGCTGGCCTGTGCCGCCGTACTGGGCGGCCTGCTGGCGATTTTGCTGTTCACCGTGCTGCCCACCCTCATCGTGGGCGGCGTGAACCACTTTGTAACATTGGGCCGCTGGGCCAAGGTGGTGCTGGAAGCGGTGCTGAAAGTTGGCATCTTCCTCACCTATATGGTGGCCATCTCCAAGATGAAGGAGATCCACCGCGTGTTTGAGTACCACGGTGCCGAGCACAAGACCATTGCCTGCTATGAGGCCGGTGATGAGCTGACCGTGGAGAATGTGCGCAAGTACACTCGGTTCCATCCGCGCTGCGGCACCAGCTTCCTCATTCTGGTGGTCATCGTCAGCGTGTTCCTCTACAGTGTGCTGCCGTGGGGCAGCATCGGCCTGCGGGTGCTGTTCAAGCTGCTGCTTCTGCCGCTGGTCATGGGCATCAGCTATGAGCTGCTCAAGTGGTGCGGCCGGTCCGATAACATTGCCACCCGCATCATCCGCCAGCCCGGCATCTGGGTGCAGCACCTGACCGTGTTTGAACCGGACGACAGCATGATCGAGGTGGCCATTGCCGCTGTGACCCCTGTGCTGCCCGAGGACCCGGAGGATGGCAGATGGTAATTTCTGGTTTGACCCCACGCGAAGCGGTGCGGGCCGTGGAAGCCCGGCTTTCCGCTGCAGGGTGTCCGGATGCCGATTACGATGCACGGGAGCTGTTCCGCGTGGCAGCCGGGCGGGATGCCCGCCTTTCCGACCGGGTGCTGACCACGGAGGAAGCGGAAAAGCTGGAAGCCCTCTGCACGCGCCGTGAGCAGCGGGAACCGCTGCAATACCTGTGCGGGATCTGGAGCTTTCTGGATTTTGACCTTGCCGTTGGCCCCGGTGTGCTCTGCCCCCGGGCAGACACTGAGGTGGTAGCGGAAGCGGCTGCCAATACCCTGACGGGCATTGCAGCGCCCCGGGTGCTGGATCTCTGCGCGGGGACCGGCTGTCTGGGGCTGGGCGTCAAGCGCTTCTGCCCGGCGGCGCAGGTGACCTGCGTGGAAAAAAGCCCGGAAGCCTTTGTTTATCTGGAAAAGAACTGCCGCTGCGCCCTGAAAGGGCAGGGCGGGCAGACGGAGGACTTGCTGGAGCCTACCGCGTTTGAGCAGGCAGATGCCCCGGCCTTTGACTGGGGGCCGGCGCTGAACGCTCTGCGCGCAAAGGCAAAGCCAGCCTATGCGGTGCAGCCGGTGGAGGGCGACCTGTTCACCTACTGGCAGGGCCTGCCGGAAGGGCAGCTTGATCTGATCGTATCCAACCCGCCCTACCTCACCGCCGAGGAGATGCGGCATCTGCAGCCGGAGGTGGCGCAGGAACCGGCCATGGCACTGGAAGCAGGAGAGGACGGCCTTATGTTTTACCGTGCCCTTGCAGAGCATTATCAGAATGCACTGCGGCCCGGCGGAGCGCTGGTGCTGGAGATCGGCTGGCAGCAGCGGCAGGCTGTGGCGGCACTGCTGGCTGCAAACGGCTGGGCAGACATTGAGTGCCGCAAGGATTTTGGCGGCAATGACCGGTGCATGATCGCCCACAGACCCGAAAAATAAAAGTGAAAATAGAAACAACTTCTCGTTGTAATATTTTGATTTTGTGGTATACTATACTGGAAAGTATACGGACAGCCCGCGCACGGCGGGCAGCAGGAAGAAAAGGAGCAGCACGCTATGGCAAAAAATCAGAACAACAACACCGTTGCCCCGGCGACCAAAAAGACCGAGCCGGAGGCCAAAAAGGATGCGCTGGCCACTGCGCTGGCCCAGATCGAAAAGCAGTTCGGCAAGGGTGCCGTGATGAAGCTGGGTGATAACGCCTCCATGCAGGTGGATGCCATTTCCACCGGCAGTCTGGGTCTGGATCTGGCTCTGGGCGTGGGCGGTGTGCCCCGCGGCCGCATCATTGAGGTGTACGGCCCGGAATCCAGTGGTAAGACCACGCTGGCTCTGCACATTCTGGCCGAAGCCCAGAAGCAGGGCGGCGAAGTGGCCTTCATTGACGTGGAGCACGCACTGGACCCCACCTATGCCGAAGCGCTGGGCGTGGACATCAACAATCTGCTGGTCAGCCAGCCGGACACCGGCGAGCAGGCCATGGAGATCTGCGAAGCACTGGTGCGCTCCGGTGCCATCGATGCCATCGTGGTGGACTCGGTTGCCGCCATGGTGCCGAGGGCTGAGATCGAGGGCGAAATGGGCGACAGCCATGTGGGCCTGCAGGCCCGCCTGATGAGTCAGGCCATGCGCAAGCTGACTTCGGTCATCGGCAAGACCAACACGGTCTGCGTCTTCATCAACCAGCTGCGTGAAAAAGTGGGCGTGATGTACGGCAACCCGGAGGTCACCACCGGCGGCCGCGCCCTGAAATATTACGCCTCGGTGCGCATCGACATCCGCCGCGTGGAGGGCCTGAAGGACTCCTCCGGCCAGTTCATCGGCAACCACACCCGCGCCAAGATCGTCAAGAACAAGGTGGCACCTCCGTTCCGTGAGGCAGAGTTCGATATCATGTTCGGCGAGGGCATTTCCAAGATGAGCGAACTCATTGATGTGGGCGTGAAGCTGGGCATCGTGCAGAAGAGCGGCGCATGGTTCAACTATGGCGATGTCCGTCTGGGTCAGGGCCGTGACAACGCAAAGCAGTTCCTGAAGGACAATCCCGAGATCGCAAACGACATCGAGGGCCAGATCCGCGCCAATGCCGATAAGCTGTACGCATCCCGCCGCCCGGCAGGCAAGGGCGCTGCGGCCAAGGCCGAGGAACCCGCCAAGGCTGCAGATGCCAAGGAGCCGGTGGTCAAGGCTCCTGCCCGCAGCAGCGAGAGCGAACTGGATATCATGGTGGAGGACTAAATGTCCTTTTATAAACGCCGCCGCCCGAAGCCGGAAGAAGAAAAGTGCGCCGACCCGGCCAAGGCCCGCGCCCGCGCACTGGATGCGCTGGCCTCGCGCGAGATGTCCTCGGCACAGCTGTATGAACGGCTGTGCTATGGCTTTACCGAGCAGGCTGCAGCGGCTGCTGTGGCTGAGATGGTGGAGCTGGATTACGTAAACGATGACCGCTATGCCGAAGCCCGGGCACACAGCCTGCTTGCCGCCCGCAAGAGCCGCCGTGCGGCGGCCCAGAACCTGCGGCAGAAGGGCCTTTCCGGCGCGCAGATCGAGCAGGCGCTGGAAAGCGTCTATGCCCCGGACACAGACGGCGAAAGCCCGGAGCTGGAAGCTGCCGCCGCTCTGGTGCGCAGCCGCTACATGAAAAAGCTGGCCGATGGCCGCCGCGACCTTGTGGTGGCCGCCCTGCAGCGCCGCGGCTTTGCGTATTCGGTCATAAAAGAAGCGATAAAAAGAGCGGAAGAAGAATAAAAAGCACCCCTCAAAAGAGAAAGAGAGTATCATTCCCTATGAAAATTGCGTGTATTTCCCTTGGCTGCCCCAAGAATCAGGTCGATCTGGATGTGATGGTGCACATCCTGCTGTCTGCCGGCCACGAGACCGTGGCAGATCTGGCCGAAGCAGATGTGATCCTTGTGAACACCTGCGGCTTCATCGAGAGCGCCAAGACCGAAGCCATTGAAAACATTCTGGAAGCCTGCTCCTACAAGCAGCAGAACCCGGAGCTGAAGGTCATCGTCACCGGCTGTCTTGCCGAGCGCTACCGCAGCCAGATCGAGGAAGAGATCCCCGAGGTGGACGCGGTGGTGGGCTGTGCCTCCAACAAGGCCATCGACACCATCGTGGCCCGCCTGTTCCATGGTGAGGACCATCTGGAAAGCTACGGTGCCAAAAAGGACTTTCCGCTGGGCGGCAAGCGAGTCATCGGCACGCCTGCCCACTATGCGTACTTAAAGATCGCTGAAGGCTGCAACAACCGCTGCCACTACTGCGCCATCCCCGGCATCCGCGGCCCGCTGCACAGCCGCGATATGGCCGACTGCGTGGCCGAAGCCCGCTGGCTGGCCGGTGAGGGCGTGAAAGAGCTGATCGTGGTCGCACAGGACCCCACCGCTTACGGCGAGGACTGGGGCAAGCCCGGCAGCATCTGCGAGCTGCTGGATAAGCTGAACAAGGTGCCGGGCCTCGAGTGGATCCGCATTATGTACGCTTACCCGGAGCGCATCACGGACGAGTTCATTGCCGCCATGAAGCGCAATGAGAAGGTGGTGCCCTACCTCGATCTGCCCATCCAGCACTGCAATGACACCATCCTCAAGAATATGAACCGCCGCTCCAACCGCGCCGAGCTGCTGGAGGTGATCGGCAAGCTGCGCCGCGAGATCCCCGGCATCACTCTGCGTACCACTCTGATCGCAGGCTTCCCCGGCGAGACCGAGGAGCAGTTCGAGGATCTGTGCAATTTTGTCAAGGAAGTAAAGTTTGACCGTCTGGGCTGCTTTGCCTATTCTGCCGAGGAGAACACCGTTGCTGCCAAGATGGACGGCCAGATCGAGCAGGAAGTCAAGGACAAGCGCGCCGAACTGGTGATGCAGATCCAGACCGGCATCATGGCCCAGAAACAGGCCGAAAAGGTGGGCCAGACCGTGCATGTGCTTTGCGACGGCATCGACGAGGAGAGCGGCCTGTATCTGTGCCGCACCACCGGCGATGCTCCTGAGGTGGACGGCAATGTGTGCGTTTCCAGTGAGGAGCCGCTGTACCCCGGCCAGTTCTACGATGTTCTGGTGGACGACAGCGACCTTTACGATCTGTATGGTACTGTTGCAAAATAACAAATTGGAGGAATCTGTATGAATCTGCCCAATAAACTCACTTTGACCCGCATCCTGCTGGTGCCGGTGTTCATGGTCTTTGTGTCCCTCACCAGCCTGAACGGCATCGCGGATGGCTCCTTCCAGCCGACGTATTACCTGATCGCAGGCATCGTCTTTGCTGCCGCCAGCTTTACTGATTTTCTGGACGGCCATCTGGCCCGCAAGTGGAACATGGTAACGGACTTCGGCAAGTTTGCCGACCCGCTGGCCGACAAACTGCTCACCACTGTGGCCTTCATTTACATGATGCGGGACGGCGTATGCAGCCCGGTGGTGCTGTGCATCATTCTGGCCCGCGAGTTTGCCGTGTCCGGCCTGCGCATGGTGGCCGCCGGTGCCAAGGACGGCAAGGTGATCGCCGCCAACATGTGGGGCAAGGTGAAGACGGTGCTCCAGATGATCACCATCATCTTCTATTACTTCACGGTCGCCCTGACCGGGAATGTGCTGGGCCAGACCTGCGCTTCCATTGCCTACTGGCTGTGCTGGCTGGTGGCAGTGGTCACGGCCGTTTCCGGCATCAAGTACCTGTGGGACAACCGCAGCTTCATCAACACGGCAAAATAAGATGAAGGAAAAGCTCTGGGCGTTTTGCCGCAAGCTCATCTCGCTGGCGCTGAACCTTTCCATCATCTACATGGAGACCATTGCCATGCCCATCAGCTGGGATTATGGCCATGAGCTGGTCTTTACCATGTACACGGAGCTGTCCAATATGTTCAACATGGCGGTCTGTGCGCTGGTGGCCCTGTGCCAGGTACTCGATCTTTTCACCGGGCGGGAGCTGCCCCGCTGGGTCAAACAGCTCAAATTCTGGTCCACCAGCTGCCTGACCATGACGTTCCTGACGGTGGTGTTCATTCTGGCCCCCATGTACGAGGACGGCAACGGCTGGTACATTATGTTGTTTACGGGCTCCATGCTCTACCATCACTTCCTCAACCCGGTGGTGGCCATGGTGTCGTTCCTGCTGTTTGAGCGGGAGCCCCGGCTGCCGCTGGCCAGTGTGCCGCTGGCGCTGGTGCCTACCATCGTCTATGGCGTCTACGACCTGTGGGGCAACATCACGGGCCGCATCGACGGGCCCTACCCCTTTATGCGGGTATACGACCAGACCATTCAGGAGAGCCTGATGTGGTTCGCCATCATCCTGGGCACCAACCTCCTGTATGCCTTTGTGCTCTGGTGGCTGGGCGGAAACGGCAAAAAACACCGCAAAAAAGGCCCGAAACTGGAATTTGTGGGCTGAAAATTACTCTATGTAACAAAAAAGCGGGTGCATCGCAAGATGCACTCGCTTTTTGTATCCGGAAATCAGAGGAGCGGGATACCGGCCTTTTCGCAGGCGGAACGGGTCTCCGCGTCCCAGACGCTGGCCTGGACTTCGCCAATATGGACGCTGCCCAGCAGCAGCATGCACAGGCGGCTCTGGCCGATGCCGCCGCCGATGGTGTAGGGCAGCTCGCCGGACAGGACGGCCTTGTGGAACGGCAGGG
>ERZ772820.1434-NODE-1434-length-18664-cov-3.935676_pt1 | contig 18664 bp, 15 predicted proteins | sample MGYA00511377_ERZ772820 | MGnify/ENA primary metagenome ERZ772820 (study PRJEB29015, sample SAMEA2737684) | human gut metagenome | biome: human gut; feature: human-associated habitat; material: faeces | place: China | collected 2012 ...
TTTTGGTTACTTTTCTTCACAGAAAAGTAACGCCCCGCCGGCAGGCGTACAGATTGTCACCCTCCGGTGACTTATCCCCGCCGCCGGGCGATACCCATTCACTTCACAAATCCTCCGCCCGCAGGCGATGCCCGACCATCCCCGCAGCGGTGATAAAACCCCAACTAATCCAAGGAGGTGCTACAATGGCACTGAGAAATATTGTAAACGAAAAAGAGGCGCGGCTGCGCAAGGTGAGCCGCCCGGTGGAAAAATTTGATGAGCGGCTGTGGACGCTGCTGGACGACATGGCCGATACCATGTACGAGGCCGACGGCGTGGGCATTGCCGGGGTACAGGTAGGCGTGCTGCGCCGGGTCTTTGTGGTGGATATCGGCGAGGGGCTGACGGAGTTCATCAATCCCACCATTACCGCCCAAAGCGGCGAGCAGGACGGCCTGGAGGGGTGTCTTTCTTCCCCCGGCGAATACGGCCTGGTGGTGCGCCCGGAGAAGGTGACCATTGAGGCCTATGACCGGCACGGCAAGCCCTTTACGCTGGAGGCCGAGGGCTTTATGGCCCGGGCCATCTGCCACGAAAATGACCACCTGGACGGCCATATTTTTAAGGACATTACCCACCACATGCTTACCGATGAGGAGCTGCGGGAACTGGACGAGGAGTGAGAACCATGCGCATCGTATTTATGGGAACGCCGGATTTTGCGGTGCCCTGCCTGCAAAGGATCCTGGCGGACGGGCACGAGGTGCCCGCGGTCTTTACCCAACCGGATAAGCCGGTGGGCCGCCACGCCGTCCTTACCCCGCCGCCGGTAAAGCAGCTGGCGCAGGAGCGGGGCATCCCGGTGTACCAGCCCACCAAAATGCGGGACGGCACCGTGGCCGCCCAGCTGAAGGAGCTGGCTCCGGATTGCCTGGTGGTGGTGGCCTACGGGCGTATTCTGCCGCAGGCGATACTGGATGTGCCGCCCAAGGGCTGTATCAATATTCACGGCTCCCTGCTGCCCAAATACCGGGGCGCCGCACCCATCCAGTGGAGCGTCATCAACGGGGAGAAGATCACCGGGGTGACCAGCATGTTTATGGATGCCGGCATGGATACCGGCGATATTATTGATACCATTACCACCCCCATAGGGGAAAATGAGACGGCGGGCGAGCTTTTTGACCGGCTGGCGCCGCTGGGCGCGGAGCTTTTGAGCCGCACGCTGCGCTCCATCGCTGATGGGACGGTACAGCGTGCCCCGCAGAACAACGCCGAGGCCACCATGGCCCCGATGCTGGAAAAGGCGATGGGAAAGCTGGACTTTACCCGCAGCGCCAAGGAACTGCACGATCAGATCCGCGGGATGAACCCCTGGCCGGGCTGCCACTGCGCAGCGGGCGGCAAGGCCCTGAAGATCCACGAGAGCCGCCTGGCCGAAGGCCATGGCAAGCCGGGCGAGCTGATCGCTCTGGACCCGGTGACGGTGGCCTGCGGCGAGGGCGCTTTGCGGCTTATCACCGTGCAGCCGGAGGGCAAGCCCCGCATGGCCGCGGCCGACTGGCTGCGGGGGGCGAGGCTGCAAAAAGGCGAGTGCCTAGAGTGAGTTCGCCCGACCGGCGGGGGGGACTTTTCTGTGATGAAAAGTGGTAAAAGATTTTTGGGGCGAGTTTGTGGCCGCCTAACGGCGGGGCGGAGATTTTGCAGGGTGCAAAGCCCGTACGGCTCGCCGCCGGGGCGTTCCTTTTACTCGTGTAAAAGGAACCAAAACACGCTTGGGGCTGTGCCCCAAGACCCCCTACCCGCTAAGCTGCGGCTGGATACGAACGATGCTTTGGCATCGTCCGTACGGCGCCGCAGATACGCTCTCAAGGTGCCTGCGGCGCATTTTATTTTGGACCCAGCAGCCAGCAGGGACCGAATTAAAATAAACACCTTATAAGCGTCGTCTAGCCCCAGATCCGGGAGGTCGTAGACCTTCCGGTCGGGGCGTACCGGCGCGTCGGGGGTCTCGGGGTTCTCCCCGAGTGACTTTTGGTTACTTTTCTTCATAGAAAAGTAACCCCTCGCCGGGGAGGCGTACAGTTTATGCCTTTGCAAAAGGCACCGCGACGCCTTTAGGCGAGATGAAGCTATCGCCATAGCTTGTGCCGTCAACCCCTCAGTCAGCCTTACGGCTGCCAGCTCTCCTTACACAGGGAAGCCTTTCGGTTGGGGCGACGCTCTCCCTTTACGCAAGGGAGGCTATGGGCATGAAAAGGCCCCTGGGCGTTGGTCGCCGCAGGGGTCGTTTTTAATAAAATTTAACCTAAATGGACCGCGTTCTCATCCACCCAGCCGTAGATACCGGAGCCGTCCTCTGAAACCAGGTGGAAGGGGTGGGCAGCGCCCTCCGCATAGAAGGTGACCCGGCAGGTGCTGGTGCCCTCAAACTGGCGGGCGGGTTCGGTGCTGCGGGAGGAGGCATAGACTGCGCCGCCGGTGAAGGTGACGCGGCTATCCACCCCAATGACCGTCAAGCCGCTTTCGCTGCTTTTCCGGCCCAGCTCAGCCAGGATCTGCTCCGCGGCCTCCAATAGGGAAAGATTGTGGACCTGGGCCTGCTGACTGGTGGAAAGCTCCCGATAGGCCAAGCGGGCGATCAAAACCTTGATCGAATCGGCGTTGGTGACCGGCTGCGGCAGGGCGTCTATCAGGGCTTCCACCTCCGCGGCGGTGGGGCCGTGGGGCTGGGAATCCGATACGGCAGGCTGTTGGATGGCGGGCTGGCCAATAACAGGCAGGGTAACTACGCCGCCGATGGCCAGCACTGTGGTGATGATGGCAATCAAGGCCAGGAGGCCCAGTGCGATATACAGGATATGTTTTTTCATTTTGACCATGATGTTCCCCTACCGCGCCGCCGGGCGGCGCTGCTGCTCTCTTTATTATGCGAGTGGGCCAAGCCACTGGGCGGCTAAAAAATGGGAAGATGGCAAGGCGCGGCCGATGGCATACTCATGCCCGGCGCAAGACGGGCTGTTGTATGGCGAGGACGCAACGCAGCCAGGGCCCATTTTTTAGGGCCGCCTAAATGCCTATGCAGTGATTATAACAGATGGGGCGGGATTTAGCAACCTGAGAAAAGAGAAGCGCCCGCCGAGTGGCAGGCGCTCCTCCTCACAAGAGAGACAAATATGAAAGAGTATAGGACATTGATCGGGATCAATAATGTACGGTGGTCTCCTTGGGCTTGGTCTCCGCGACCAGCTTACCATTGCGGTAAGAATACAGCACGGATACATCGTAGTTGAGGGCATCATACCAGTTTTTCGCATCGAATACGACGAAGTTGGCAGCGTTGCCTTCCTTGATGCCGTAGGCATCGCCCAGATGCAGGGTACGGGCCGCATTGGTGGTAACGAACTTGTAGGAGTTGCAGATCTCATCGTAGCCCAGCATATGGCCGGCATACAGACCCATGAAGACGGGGTCACGCATATTTCCGTTGCCCAGGGGGTTCCACGGATCAAAAATATCATCGTAACCGAAGGATACATTGATGCCCTCAGCGGTCAGCTCTTTGACGCGGGTCATGCTGCGGCGCTTGGGATAAGTATCGGCACGGCCGCCCAGGTGAACATTCACGCAGGGATTGGCAACAAAGTTCATGCCGCTCATCTTCAGGATGCGCATCAGACGAATAACATAAGCGTTATTGTAGCTGTGCATGGCAGTGGTGTGGGAAGCGGTGACCATATCGCGCATTCCGGTCTCGTAGGCACGGGTGGCAACAGTCTCCAGACCACGGGAAGCCTCATCGTCGATCTCATCGCAGTGAACATCGATGAGCTTATTGTACTTCTGAGCCAGATCGAAGCAAATGTTGAGGGACTCAACAGAGTACTCACGGGTGAACTCGAAGTGAGGGATAGCACCGGCAGCGTCGGCGCCCATCTTCAAGGCGTCTTCCAGCAGCTCTTTGCCCTTGGGATAGCTGAGGATACCATACTGGGGGAAGGCGACGATCTGGATATCCATGAAATCCTTGACTTCGTCGCGCAGTTCCAGCAGCGCTTCCATAGCGGTCAGCTTGGGATCGTTGATATCAACATGGGTACGAACATGCTGGATACCATTGGAGGCCTGCATACGGATGGCCTTATTGACGCGATCCTTGACTTCCTGCTTGGTGAGGAAGGGCTTATACTCTTCCCAGCACTGGATGCCTTCAAACAGAGTGCCGCTCATGTTCCAGCGGGGACGGCCGGCGGTGAGGCAGGTATCCAGGTGGACATGGGACTCGATGACGGGGGGCAGCGCCAGCTTGCCGCCGCAATCGACAACCTCTTCGCCGGGAAGGGCGGTGAGGTTCGCAGCGATCTTTTCAAACTTACCATCGGTCACACGGATATCAACCGCTTCGGTTGCGTTTTCGATGAACAGATTCTTAAAAAGCATGGGTTTCACTCCTCCTTGAGAGATAATATTGCATTTTCAGACGGAGCTTACTTGTTGGCGCCGGTCAGCTCGCCAATGAAGAAGAAGATAGCGGCAACGACCATGGCGTTGACAGCGGCGATGCCCCAGTTCAGGAAGTTGGCAACAACAGCAGCAGCAACAATACCGAGCACATTGAACCAGTTGACGACAGCCTCGGTGTGCTTGCCCTCATACTTCTTGCGGTTCTTGAAGTAGTCGAGGATAACGATCATACCGATGGGAGGCAGAGCGCAGTTCAGAATGCTGAGCCAGCCGACGAAGTTCCAATACAGCCAGATGGCCAGAGCAGTACCGATGATGCCTGCAACCCAGGTGAGGTACTTCATGGGCTTACCGGTGATGTTGGCAAGGCCCAGACCGCCGGTATACAGAGCATTATTGTTGGTGGTCCAGATATTGGCACCCAGAACGATGAGGGCGGGGATTGCCAGACCCTGAGCGATCATTACATAGAAGATATCCTCTTTGCCGGTGAAAGCACCGCCGATGGCGCCGAAGCAGAACATCAGGGTGTTGCCCAGGAAGAAGGCGATAACGGTGGTCCAAACAGCGACCTTACGGTTCTTGGCAAAGCGGATGAAGTTGGGGGTAGCGGTACCGCCGGAGATGAAGGAGCCGATAACATAGCCGACACCGGTGAACAGGGAGATCTTACCGGAAGACAGGCCGAAGATGGCAGAAAGGCCGCCGCCCTCCACGCCTGCGGTGATCATGGAATAAACACCGAGGATAACAATCAGCGGAACGGAGATATAAGCAACGATCTCCAGACCCTTCATGCCGGTAGCCGCGGTAGCGGTCATCAAAAGACCGGCGATGATGGTGAGAACCCACTCATTGACACCGAGCAGCTCGGCAGCGGGAATGGAGAACATGGCAACACCTACACCAAACCAACCGATCTGGGTGAAGCCCAGCAGGAAGGAGGACAGGTAGGAGCCCTTGGTACCGAATGCACGACGGCACAGCAGGTCCATGGTCATGCCGGTGGAAGCGCCGATGAACGCCAGAACGCCGCAGTAAGCGGAGAGAATGACGCCACCGATGATGCAAGCCCAAATGAAGCCGGAGAGATCGAGGCCGTTACCAAGCTTGGCACCGACGCTCATGCTGGCGCTGAAGAAGGTAAAGCCTACCATTACGAAGAACATGTTCCAGAAGCCTTTGCGTGCCGACTCGGGTACTGCTTCCAGGGAATAGTCAGCATCGACTTTTTCGACTGCTTTTGCAGCCTTGGTGTTTTCAGACATTGTGAAAAACCTCCTCAAAGTTGTTCAGAAGCCGGCCCTCTATGTAACCGGTTTCATCTGACATGTTCATCATAGCACGCCCTAACGGCCTTTGTCCACCCCCTTTTGCACGATTTGGTGACAAAAATAACTGGATTTCCTTGTGAAAAGTGCCGAATTCGCGAAACCGATTACATGGATTTTGACGGTTTGTGCAATTTTCTTTGCAAAATATAGGCTGATATGCTATAATTAGTGCCGAAAAGAGAGAATGTAACCGGTTATATGCCGGACCGGCGGAAAGGGGTGAGGCTGCCATCAATATAAAAGAAGTAGCCAAAGCGGCGGGTGTTTCGGTAGCGACCATCAGCCGGGTGCTGAACCACCCGGAGCAGGTGCAGCCCGAAACCAAAACCCATGTACTGGCGGTGATGGAAAGCCTGAATTATCACCCCAACTGGTTTGCGCGCGGGCTGAACCTGGGCAAAACCAGCACCATAGCGCTGCTGGTGCCAAACATAGAAAGCCGGCGCTACCGGGAGATTATGTCCGGTGTGGAGACGGTAGCCCTGAAAAAGCAGCACATTGTAATGCTGTGCAATACCCATGCCAGCCCGGAGGAAGAGGCTGAGTACCTAAAAATGGTGGTGGGCCGGCAGGTGGACGGGCTGATCCTGGCATCCTCCGTGATGGGGCGGGAGCAGCGCAACGCCCTGCTGGGTCCCAACCTGCCCTGGGTGCACATCGGGCCGGGTGAGCCGGGATTATGCAGGAACCTCTGCTATATAAATTATGAGGAAGGCGCCTATCAAATGACAACCCATTTGATAAAAATGGGGCAAAAGGAAATTACACTGCTGCTGGATGAGGCACCGCTGGTGGAAATGAGGCAGATCACAGCCGGTTACCGGCGGGCGCTGAGCGAGCATCTACCCATGGCGCGGGAGAGCATTCTGACCTGCAGCGACGACCCGCGCGGTGGCTACTTTACCGCACAAAAGCTCCTGCAGAATGGGACGCTGCCCAAAGCAATGATCACCGCGAGCAGCGGACAGGCCAGCGGCGTGCTGAAAGCCCTGCAGGATGAGAAGATCCCGGTACCGGAGCGCATGGCACTGGCCTGCCTTTCTGATTCCTCGACTTGCGCCATCCTGGAGCCGCCGCTGACGGCGCTGGAATCGCCCAGCCGAAGACTGGGGATGGTGGCGGCCCGCATGCTCTTTGATAACATAGAGGACAACGGCGAAGAGGGCATAGGCCCGCAGGAAGTTATTTTGCAGCCCAAATTGAAGATCCGCCGGAGCTGCGGCAATACCAAGCCCATTTATGAGCTGTTTGGATGAAAGGAAACGAATGGGGGTAAACGCAATGTCATTGAGTACCGAGTATATGGGACTGAAGCTGAAAAATCCCATCGTGGTGGCGGCGGGGCCGTGGTCCCGCGATGGCGCTTCGATCCAGCGATCCATAGATGCCGGGGCCAGCGCCGTGGTGACCGAAACCATTACGCTGGAGGCCAACCAAAACCCCAGCCCCCGGCTGTACCTAAGCGGCAGCGGGCAGCTATTCAACACAACGCTGTTTTCCGGCATTCACCTGGAGCAGTGGGAGCAGGAATTTGAGTCACTGCGGCGCGGCGACTGCAAGCTCATCGCGAGCATATGGGGCAACACCCCCAGCGAGCTGGCCTACCTGGCCGGCAAGGTGGAGCGGATGGGCGCCGATGCCGTGGAGGTGAGTCTTTCCGCGCCGCTGGGAACCCGCATGGATGTGGGCACCGTGCCGCGAGAGATCTTCGGCTTTATTTCCGCGGTGACCGAGGCGGTGGATATCCCTGTTTCGGTAAAGCTGAGCTATGAGGCCTCTAATTTCAACGGATTTACTTCCTCGCTGGAGGAGGCCGGTGTGAGCGGAGTGACCGCCATAGACGCCCTAAAGGGGCTGATGGGCGTGGACCTGGAGCACCACCGGGCGCTGATGCCCACCTACGGCGGATACAGCGGGCAATACATCCGGCCCATAGCGCTGGCGACCATTGCCACCCTAAAGCAGACGACCGGGTTTCCCATCTGCGGCTGCGGCGGGATCAACTCCGCCCACGATGCCCTGGAATTTATCATGCTGGGGGCCCAAAGCGTACAGCTGGCCAGCGTACTGCTGCGGGACAGCTACGAGGCGATCCCACGCATCCTGGGTGACCTGGAACGGTGGCTGGAGGACCATGGGTATTATTCCATCGAGGAAGTGTGCGGGCTGGCGCTGGGCTCTCTGCAGGCCTTTGAGGAGCTGCCGCCCCGTCCCCTGACGGCCCACCTGACCGGCGGCTGCAACGGCTGCGGCAAGTGTGTAAGCAGCTGCCTGTACGGCGCTATGACAATGGAGGCGGGGAAAATAGTACTGGATGCGGCACGCTGCACCGGCTGCGGCATGTGCGAGGCCATCTGCCCGGAGAACGCGCTGGAGCTGCGGTGGTAAGAAGATCCGCGGCGGCGCGGAAAAATTGGGGAGGGCAATGCCGCGGCGAAGGCAGGCTTATGCCCGGCGCAAGACGGGCTGATGCCTGGTGAGCCAAGGCACAGCCATCGCCGATTTTTACAGCCGCCGGACTCTCTGAAGGAAACAATATAAGCCCCCGATTGAATAAAGCCGGGGGCTTTGCTGCGGGGCGGGGAGGGCTCTCCCCTGCCCTATTGCAGATTGACGACCGGCGACAGAAATGGTATGATGAGAAAAAGGGGGAACGCCCCCGAAAAACATGAAAAGGAGCTGTATCTCATTATGATGTATCCCAACGCCACCCATGGCCTAGAGCGAGTGTATCAATCTCAGGTCATTGCACTGGTTGCCGCCGTACTGATGATCATTCCGGTCATCAATATACTGGCCGCAATCGCGCTGATTGTTTCTCTGGTGCTGTATATGATCGGCATTAACGAGGCAGGAAAGGACGACGAAAACTACAAGACCGCCTTTACCTTGATTATCGTGCAGCTGGTCATCAGCGTGCTGAATTCCCTCATCGGCGGCGTTATTTTTGATCTGGTGAATGAGGCACTGGCACTGGCGGTGCTGTACTTTGTATGCATCACCACCAACAAACTGCTGAAGAACATCGGCGCGGATGGGCGTATTACCGACCGCGGCGTAGTGGTTTGGAAGATCAATGTCATCTGCACCATCGTGGAGGTGGTATGCACTCTGCTGGCGCTGATCCCCAGTGCTTCCCTGCAGCTGCTGGCGACCGTTGTGACACTGGTGACGGCCATCGCGCAAATCGTAGGATCCATCCTGTATATCCTGTACCTGCGGGATGCCACCACGGCGCTGAAATCCATTGGCGGACCGGCAGCGGATGTATATGTAGGACCGGAGCTGTAAACACCATTTGGCAATAAAGGCACTAGCACCCTCCCCTGCTGTGGGAGGGTGCTTTTTTGCGGAATTGACGATATAGGCGTTATATGTTACAATTAAATTGTATTTGGAAACATAAATTTTAGTAAAAAAGGAGATGTGTATGATGACTTATCCCAATGTCGCAACAGGGCTGAAAACGCTGTACCAAGCCAAACTGGTAGGGTTGATCTCCATTGTGCTGGTGATCGTCCCCATTGTGCAGGTATTGGCAGTGGCTGCCATGCTGATTGCTGGTTTCTTGGCCCTGGTAGGCCTGGCCCAGTGCCGCAAGGACGATAACGGCTACCGCACCGCTTTTAATATGGTCATTGCCGGTCTGGTCACGAACCTGGCCGCCAGCCTAGTTTCTGCTTATGCGGGGGCCGAGGGGTTCGCCGGCATTTGCAGCAATATTCTATCGATCGCTACCGATGTATTATCACTGGCTTCGCTGTACTTTGTATGCATTACCACCAATCGCCTGCTAAAAGAAGTGGCCGCTGCGGAAAATCTGATCGACCGCGGGATCGTGGTGTGGAAGCTGAATGTGGTGTGGGCTGTTATTCTTCTTGTGTGCTATCTGCTGTGGATGATCCCCGGCAACATCGCAGCCATCATCGCCGGGTATCTTGCGATCTTCGCCGTAATCGCCCAAATCATTGGCACGGTGCTGTATATCCTGTATCTGCGCAATGCTTACCGGGCTTTGGAAGCGGCGGTTCCGCCGGAGGAAGAGGTACAGCAAATGATGTAATATGAGAATAGAATAATACAAATTGTATATTATGGTGGATGAAAAGAGCCGCCCGTAAGGGCGGCTCTTTTTTTGTGCGATTACAGGATGTGGGTGGCGTTGGCATCAAAGTGGACAAAGCAGTTTTCGCCTTGGGCAAAGATGCGCTTATTCTTGGGGTTGTACTCGGTGAGCTTGACGAGGGTCTCACCCACACGGACATGGTAGTTCTGATAGGAACCCATGAAGCAGCTGACTTCGACCTTGCAGGGCAGACCGCGATCCTCGGTGAGGGTGGCGGATTCCGGACGGAGCACCACGGTGACCTCCTCCCCAACCGAAACGGGGCGGGTAACTTCCACATGGGCGGTTTCGCCCTCGATGGCCAGCGTGGCGGTATTGCCCTCCAAAGCCAGCACCTTGCCGCGCAGGAAGTTCGCTTCGCCAATGAAATCCGCAACGAATTCCGAAACGGGGTGGAAATAAATTTCCTGCGGGGTGCCGATCTGCGCAACGACGCCCTTATTCATAATGATGATCTGATCCGACAGGGCCATGGCCTCAGACTGATCGTGGGTGACATAAATGGCGGTGATGCCGACCTCCTGTTGGATGCGGCGGATCTCAGTACGCATGGAAACACGCAGCTTGGCATCCAGGTTGGAGAGGGGTTCATCAAAGAGCAGGACACCGGGCTCCACCACCAAAGCACGGGCCAGGGCCACACGCTGCTGCTGGCCGCCGGAAAGCTGGTTGGTCATGCGGCCTTCCATGCCGGTGAGCTCCACCAGATCGAGGATGCGCATGACTTTTTCACGGATCTCCTCCTTGGGGAGGTGGCGCAGCTTAAGGCCATAGGCAACATTATCGAACACATTATAGTGAGGCAGCAGAGCGTAGCTCTGGAACACCATGGCGGTATCGCGCTTATTGGGGGTCAGCTCATTGATGGGCTCGCCGCCGAGGTAGATCTCGCCGGCATCGGGGCTTTCAAAGCCCGCGATCATGCGCAGCGTGGTGGTCTTGCCGCAGCCGGAGGGACCCAGCAAGGTGACAAAGCTGCCCGGCGCAATATCGAGGTTGGCATCATGGACGGCGTAGAAGTCCTTGCCGGTTTTAGGATCTTGATAGATCTTGGAGATATTTTCGAGGCGGACGCCTTTTTTCACTTTTTCCATCAGTCAGTGACCTCCTTTATTTTCTTGCTGGTGCCGAAGTGCTTAATGAAGGTATTCATGAGCAGGACGGAGCCATAGGTGATGATGATAAGGATGGTGGCAAAGGCACAGGCCAGGCCATAGCTGCCCTTTTCGGCGAACTCGTTGATCTGCACGGTGATGAGCAGGAACTGCGGCGTGACCAGCAGAATGATGGCGGAAATGGCGGTAATGCTGCGCACGAACGAGGTGACCAAACCGCTGAAGAAGGAATCCTTGATAAGGGGGAGAGTGACGGTGGTGAACACCTTGCCGCTGCCCGCACCCAGATCGTAGGCGGATTCTTCGATGCTCTTATCGATCTGCCGTAGGGCGGAAATACCGCTGCGGGTACCGGTGGGCAGGCTGCGCACAATGAACACGATGACCAAAATGGCACCGGTGCCATACAACCCCTGCATCAAGCCGGTATGGAAGAGGCCATTGGCGAAGCCGCGGATATAGCCGACACCCAGTACGGTGCCGGGCACCGCCATGGCCAGCATGGAGGCAAACTCGATAAAACCCTTGGTCTTGAAGTTCTTTTTGACCACCAGGTAGCTGATGATCATGGAGAGCAGCGAGGTAATGGGCGCCGCAATGAGCGACAGGACAAAGGAATCGGTGAAGGCCTGCAGGCCGTGATAGCGGGTGAATACACGCTCGAACCATTTGAAGGTGAGGTGGAAATCATAGCCCCAGGTATTGAAGAGAGCGCCAAAGGGCACGCAGATATACATGAGGATGACGAAAATGGCGATGGCACTGCACAGCACGGTAAGCGGTACCCGAACGCTCTTATCGGTGATGAGCATGCGGGCCCGGCTGGCCTTGCCGGTGAGGGTGGCTGCTGTTTTGCGCTCAAGGTAGTACTTCTGCACCAGGAACATGATGAAGGTAATGGACAGGAGCACCACGGCCATGGCCGCCGCGCCGATCTTATCGTAGGCACCGGTGATTTGCAGGTAGATGGTGGTGGCCAAGGTATCGTAGCTGCCGCCGATGATCATGGGGTTGGCGAAATCAGCGATGGATTCGATGAAGGACACGAGGAAGGCATTGCCGAGGCCGGGCAGCAGCAGCGGCAGGGTAACACTGGTGAATACCTTCCAGCGGGAGGCGCCCATATCACGGGCGGCCTCCTCCAGGCTGGGGTCGATATTTTTGAGCAGGCCGCGGAGCATAAGGTAGCAGACCGGGAAGAAGGTCATGGTCTGTACGATGACGATGCCCCAGAAGCCATAGACGCTGTTATCGTAAATATGCAGCAGGTAACGGGTGATGATGCCCGACTTACCGAACAGCATAATGATGGACAAGGACAGAACAAAGGGGGGCGAGACGACCGGCAGCATGGAAACTACCTTGAACAGGCCGCCCATGAATTTACCGCGGACCTTGACATACACTTCGACATAGGCGAACAGCAGGCCGATAAGGGCAGAGCCGATGCCTACCATAAAGCCGACCTTGAGGGTATTGCCAATGGCGGTGCGGAAGGTCCACATATCAAAAATACGCTTGAAAACAGAGAGGGTGAAGCCTCCCCCATCGGGAGAGATAAAGCTATCCACCAGCAGGATGGCCAGCGGGTAAATGATAAACAGAGTGAGGAACGCAATCAATACGACGACGGTAGTGACCATGATGGGATCGGCAAAGAGCTTTTTGCGATCCAGCGCGGCGCCTTGTCGTTTTGTCATGTGGCTTCCTCCTTTCGCTGAAAAAATGAGGGGAGCTGCGGAAAAAAGGTGAGGGGGACGGCTTTGCCCACCGTCCCCCTTTTCATTCTACTGAATGTTCAGTTGTGATGCGGGTTCAGAAATCAGGACTTCTGGAAACGGTCATCAGTCTCGTAGGTGTTGCCCAGAGCCTCAAAGATATCGGAGATATACTGAGTAGTGTTCTGCTTGGCATCCTCGAAGTCATAATCCATAACTTTGGTGGGATCCAGGCCGAACTCAGTAGCAGCCTCGGGCTGGGTGGCGTTATCAATTACCAGGAACTGATAGGAGCCGGTGCTGGCAGCCTGGTTGACGCACTCGGGAGAGAGGGCGTACTCGATGAACAGCTTGGCAGCATTGGGGTGCTTGGCGCCCTTGAAGATGGCGGTAGCGCCGATCTCGAAGGAGGTACCGGAGGACGGAATGATCAGGGAGATGTTCTTATAGCCATTATCGAGGATCTGGGTAATACCATCATGCAGGAAGCCGATGCCGATGACGCACTCACCGGAGCCAACATACTTGGAGGGGCCGGAGCCGCTCTTGGTGTAAACTTCGATGTTCTTATCGAGGTCAACCAGATACTTGATGCCCTCATCGTGGCCGTACATCTGGATCATGGTATTGAGGACCAGCTTGGCAGTACCGGCGGTATTGTAGTTGGACATCCAGACGAGGCCCTTATACTCTTCCTTGAGCAGATCGGGCCAATCCTTGGGGGCTTCCAGACCCATGCGGGTCAGTTCATCGGTATTGACCATGAAGCCCAGGATACCCTGATAGATACCATACCAGTAACCATCGGCATCGCGATACATGGGCTTGAGCAGGTGCTTGGCGTTGGTGGCCTCATAGGCTTCCAGCAGACCATCCTTGGCCATCATGTTGTAAGGATCGGTGGTGCCGCCGAAAGCGACATCAGCAGAGGGATTGCCGGCTTCTCCCTGGATCTTGGCCTGGATCTCGCCGGTGGACAGGCGCTGATGGTTTACCTTGATACCAAAGATCTTCTCAAAGCTATCGCAGGCAGCGGAAAGATACTCTTCCTCGCAGCCGCCGTAAACGGTGAGCTCACCCTCTGCCTGAGCGGCAGCGATGAGGTCTTCCATGCCAGCGAAGCTCTCAGGATAGGTCTTGGTTTCCTGCTGACCGCCGTTGTTCTTGTCGCCGCAGCCGACCATCAGGGTGAGGACCATGATGACAGCAAGCAGCATAGACAGTGCTTTTTTCATTTTTGTTTCTCCTCCATTAACTAAAGTGTCTTTATAATTACCGCGGATGCGGAAATTACCGGCCAATGACGCCCTCCCGCTTGCAGACAGGCAGGAGATCCCCCTAAGGGGATTGGGGCTTGTTCCTCTTTATTATAGACCTCTGTCTAATGTTTGTCAATTATGACAATATAGACTATTGGAATGCTATTCATTTGGCTATTTTGCGAAATAATTAGGCAAAAAGTGCCGCCCTTTACAGAAAAGAGCGGCACAAGGGGGAAAATTACAGTTTTTTGGCAGCGGCACGGAAGGCAAGATCCAGCAGGATGACCACGGCGGTAACGCCGAGGAACACCAGAAACGCCGTAACATAGGTGCCGGAACCGGTCTGGATGGCGCCGACGATAGTGGCGCCGAAAGACGCGGGCAGCATACTCATATTGGCGATGCTGAAATTGGTGCCGTAATTTTGGGTACCGAAGCAATCGGCCGTGACGGTGGAGGTCATAGTGGGCATGCCGCCATAGGAGAAGCCGATGAGCAGCAGGCCGGCCACCGCCGGAATGGCCCCGCCGCCGCGCAGAGAGAAGAGCAGCAGCAGGCAGGAAAGGATGAAGCAGCCGACATCGGTGAGCATGGCGAAGGTGTTGCCCTTTTTATCAAACAGGGTGCCGAACGCCAAACGGCCAAGGCCATTGCAGACCGACTGCAGACCGACGACCAGTGCCGTAATGCCGGTAGCAACGCCGGCTTCCACCGCTATGTAGCGCGAATGACCGATGACACCGGTGCCGATGAGATTGGAGCAGACGATGATGAAGAACAGCAGCCAGAACGCAGCCGTCTTTACCATTTGGCCGGTAGTATATTCCCGGCGGGCAGTCGCCGCAGCGGAACCGGCCGGGGCCGCCATGTGGGGATTGGGGACGACCCAGCGGCTGCCGATGAGCAGAACCACCAGTGTGGCCGCACCCAGCAGCAGGTAAGTGGTGCGCCAGCCCATGGCGGAATTGAAGAGGCGATCGGCGAGATTGCCCATGATGAGGGTACTGCAGCCGAAGCCCATAAGCAGTACGCCGGAGGCAAAGCCCTTTTTATCCGGGAACCAGCCCACCACGGTGCCGAGGACGGCATTGTAGGAGAAGCCGACGCCAAGACCGATGAGCCCGCCGTAAGAAATATACAGCAGCCACAGGCTTTGGGCGGTAATGCGGGAACAGAGGAAATAGCCCAGGAAGCACATCACCGCGCCAATGAGGACGGTAACACGGGCGGAAAGCCTGCGGGTAACAAAGCTGCCGGCCAGGCCGCCGATGCAGAAGCAGGACATGACGATGGTGAAATTGAGGCCCAGCTGCGCGCTGGTCCAGCCGAATTCCACCGGGAAGGGCGAGGAGAGGATACTCCAGGCGTAGATGGTACCGGTGAAGAGGAACATGATGCAGCCCGCCGCCAGAATGGCCGCGCGGGCCGGGAGTTTACGCTCAGCCATAAATGTGTGCGGTCTCCTCTCCGTTCAGGACTCGCAGACAGCCATCGGCCAGGGCCTGCATCTCGTTTTCGCCGGGGACTACGACAAATTCGCCCAGGAAACCGGCATAGTCCTTGACCATCTCACAGAAGGATTTGGAGTAAGCAATGCCGCCGGTGAGAACAAAATAATCGACCTTGCCCTTGACGAGGACGGCCAAGCGGGCCAGCCCACGGGCAACACCCAGGGCCATAGCCTCATAAACGAGCTGGGCATCGTGATCGCCCTCTTCGGCCATCTTTTCCACCACACGGCTATCGGAGGTGCCGAAATAGCTGGTGAGACCGCCCTGACGCTGCAGGAGCTTCATCGCGCCGTTATAATCCAGCTTATCCTTTTCAATTTTACGAACCATCAGATAATCGGGGATCAGGCCGGCACGCTCCGGGCTGAAGGGGCCTTCGTCATCGGAAACGATATCGATGATGCGGCCATTGCTGTGCAGGCTGAGGGTGATGCCGCCACCCAGGTGAGCGACCGCGACATTGCTGGAGTAGTAGTCCACGCCCTTTTCGCGGCAGACCTTCATGGCAGCGGCGCGCATATTAAGGTTGTGGGCCTGGCCGACACGGCGGACATCCTTGAGACCGGTCAAGCGAACCAGCTCCACAAGTTCATCAACGGTGACGGGGTCATAGATATAAGCCTTGACGCCAGCTTCATTGGCGATATCATAGGCGATAGCGCAGCCCAGGTTGGATGCGTGGTGATTGATAGGCCGCTCCCGGAGGGCTTCGATAAGGGCGGGAGTGACCTCGTAAGCGCCGGAGGAAACGGTGGTAACTGCGCCGGTCTCCTCATTGACATAGGAGGGCAGCAGGCCGCCGCGGGCTACAACGCCATCCAGCTCGGAGACCTTTTCGCCGTGGGCCGCGAGGGCATCACGGACCAGTTTGGTGCGCATATCCTTCTGGTCGTAGATCTCGGCATATTTTTTGATCTCGGCGGCATCGTGCTCGATGCTCTCCTTCCAGACCTGCTCGCCATCGTGGTAAAAAGCGATCTTGGTGGAGGTGGAGCCGGGATTGATGACAAGAATATTCTTCATGGGGTATATCCTCTTTTCTTCTGCGATTATTTGTTCAGTCCGGCCATCAGGCAGCCCAGCGCGATGGAGCACAGCTTGGTCTCATCGTTATCGGCGCGGCTGCACATGACGATGGGGGTATCGGTGCCCACGATGACACCGGCGGCCTTGGCGCCCAGGATATCGCCCAGTGTCTTGCCCATGATGTTGCCGGCCTCGATATTGGGGACGATGAAGATATCGGCATCACCGGCGACTTCGGACTTGAAGCCCTTGACCTCGGCGCAGTGGGCAGAAACCGCCAGATCCATGGCGATGGGGCCTTCCACCAGGACATTGGGGCCGAATTCACCGGCTTCGCCCAGCTTCTTCAGCTCAGCGGCATCCACAGTGGCGGGCATCTTGGGATTGACCTTTTCCTTGGCACAGAGCACAGCGACCTTGGGATTTTCGATCTCCAGGGCCTTGGCGACCGGCAGGCAGTTTTTGATGAGGCCGATCTTCTGCTCCAGAGTGGGATACAGCACCATGCCGCCATCGCTGGTGAGCATGAGCTTGTGGTAAGCGCCCAGGGTATCGAAGGTCATAACATGGCTGAGCAGGCCGTGGACCGGCAGACCGGTCTCCTTATTGAGGATGGCCTTGAGGAAGATATTGGTATCGACAAGGCCTTTCATGAGGAAATCAGCCTTGCCCAGGCGTACCAGCTCTACCGCCTTGGCGCAGGCTTCGGTCATGTCATCGGCCTGGACCAGCTGGGCATCCCGGAAGGTGACGCCTTCCTCTTTCATCACACGCTCGATGGTGGGAATATCACCGACGAGGACGGGGCGGATCATACCGGCCTCTTCGGCAGCGGCCATGGCCTTGATGGTATCCACATCCTGTGCGGCAGCACCGGCCAGCACCATCGGCTCGCCCTGCTTTGCTTTTTCCAGCATTTGTTCAAAAGAAACGATCATTGAGAGTCCCTCCTGATATTTTTTAGGATCGCCCGCTATGGGCAGTGTTTTCCACCTACTATTATAGGAAAGGGAAATTAGCCTGTGAAATGCACCATTTGAATGACTGTTATACCCAATGTCGGAATGACTATCATGCCAAAAGAGCATTTCCTTTTTGCCCGCCGGAGGTGTATGATAAAACCATCGGAGGTCCCAGGAGCGCGGGACCGACGAAAAGGATTTGAACCGTTTCCTCATACTTCTCCTTATTTGGTTTTCCGGGGTGCCACACTTTTTTGTCAAGACACTACGACCTCCCAATGTCGATCGTCACTTTTACATGGCACACCCCTCCCCTGCCGGGCATTCTCCCCCGGCAGGGGATTCCTCTATATATGGATAAATCTTTTTGCGGAAAATGCATAAAAGGTATTTGTCGTTTGCAGAAAATTATGATAGAATAAATGTATACAGCATTGAACGCATCTGCTAAAAAGCCCAAAATCGGAGGTATGCCATCATGACAATTTTTCAGTTGGAATGCTTTTGCGCCCTGGCCGATTCCTTGAACTTTACCCAAACGGCCAACGCCATGTTTATAACCCAGCCCGCGCTTAGCCGGGCTATTTCCTCGCTGGAACAGGAACTACAGCTGACCCTGCTGCAGCGCACCACCCACAGCGTGACCCTGACCCCGGCCGGCAAAATCTTCTCCAGCGAGTGCCACAAAATGCTGAAGGAATTCCAGCGCGGCAGCGAACGGGCACGCTCTGCCCAGGCTGGCCAGATAGGCAGCGTGCGCATCGGCTTCCAGCGGGATAACTTTGAGACCTACATTGTGGACTTTGTGAACCTGTTCCGCCGCAGCCACACCGATATTACCCTGGAGTTGCTGCCGCTAAGCGTCAACGAGCTGAACAACGCCCTGCAGGAGAAGATGGCGGACGCGGTGATCTCCGGCGGCCCCCCTGCCAATGAATCCATCCGCAGCCTGATGATAGCCAACCTGCCGGAGTGCGTGGCGCTGCCATTGGACCATCCCTTCGCGAACAACGATATCCTGGATATGCGAGACCTGAAGAATGAAAAATTCATTGCGATGGCGCGTTCCATTTCCTGCTCCGGCTTTGAATCCATCATTCAAAAATCGCTGGCCGCGGGCTTTGAGGCGCAGATCGTGGCCAGCGATTTTTGAATGATGGATTC
>ERZ772820.1450-NODE-1450-length-18594-cov-3.958844_pt1 | contig 18594 bp, 45 predicted proteins | sample MGYA00511377_ERZ772820 | MGnify/ENA primary metagenome ERZ772820 (study PRJEB29015, sample SAMEA2737684) | human gut metagenome | biome: human gut; feature: human-associated habitat; material: faeces | place: China | collected 2012 ...
TAATACATTATATGCTCGCCGCTTGGCTTCCTGTTGGCACATTTTCAAAATTTTTTCGTTGGAATTTCAACGGTTTGCGGGGTTTTTTAAAAAAAGTTTGAAAAAGTTTTAAAAAAACTGTTGACAAACGGGACATCCCGTTGTACTATGTAATCACAGCAACGGAACAGCCCGTTACAACAACAGCTAAGCAATGAAAGGAGAAAACAAAAATGACACATTTAAGGCAGTTAGAAGACAGAAAGGCCGCGGCAAAGGCGGTATATATGAAAGCAAAAGCCAACTACATATCAGAGATGTGCCCTGAGAATTGGCGCACACTCTGCGAGGCTAAGCGCAATTGTATGTTGCTAGGGGTTAGGATATAGCCCCCCTGTCTGCCGGTAAAAGTCCGGCACTGATGAGCAAGAGCGAAACAGATTGACACTCGCCCCCTTACGGGGGCATAATAAAAAGAAAAGGAGAAAAAACAATGAAGAAATTATATTTTATAAAAACACCCGGCTATGATATGTTAGTCAGCGATAACGGCGAAGAACGTAGGGTTTTAACGGATAACAACGTTGTTTGTCTGTGCGATGTCGCAAATCCGGAAGAGTATTTAAAAGCTATCGTTGAAGACGACAGCAGTTGGGAAGAATACAGCGAAACATTAGACGAACTGCTAGACGATGAATGTGAAATCTTGGCAGAAATCGAAAAGGAGCTGTAGTAATGGCAACAAAAAATCAGCGGGACGCCGCTTGGAAAAAAGCAAACGCGGATAGGGTGACTGTCACCCTGTACCACAGCACAGACGCGGACATATTGGATATGTTCGCGAAGACAAACAGCAAGGCAGGTCTAATAAAGGCCGCCTTGCGAGAATATAGAGAAAACCACAACAACTTTCTTGTCGCCGAGAATAAAGGCGGCAACAGAAAACAAGGAAAGGAGCTAAGCAATGAGTGATAGAGTCGTAATGCGGGAGTGCTTCGACCTCCCGGCAGACTTCGACTGCGATGTCTGCGAGTATGCCGACGCAGGCATACAGGGCGATTACGCCCCTTGCGGCCAGCAGAACTGCGAGGCAGATTATACTCCGTTTGAGTTTGAATATCAGGGGTATCATTTTGAAGCAGTGGGCGTTCTTCCTCAAGGTCTGGAAGGTAAAGAACTGATAAATCAAACAAGAGGAAATACAGAATTACAGATGACTACCTATGATAGTTTGTATTCTTATGCAGAATTCTACAAGGCAAGCGGTTCACCAGAAGCTGATATTTTCCGGTGTATGGAAACTGGCCGAAATTATATTCCGGGAGAGAACGAACTGTTTGGCTATGAGGGAGAATTTTTTCCATATCGGCAGAATGAATAAATCACATACGTTTAGTAAGTGAAGTAATTCTCGGAAAGGCACTCTTGGCAGGGTGCTTTTTTAGTGGAAAAACTCAGCTTGTCAGTGGGCGGGGGAGGAATTACGAGAGAAAAGACAAAACATAGGAGGGAGTATCGAATGAAATCTCAGAAAACAGCAGAACTGCTGGTACTCTTGCACAGTCTGCAGGTATAACAACCTGCAGGACTGCGAGACAGAGGGGTAAGCCCCTTTGAACAAAACACAAAGCCCCCGTAAAGGGGGCTGTTTTTGTTGTACAGCGATTTAATTAAAGAAGTGGTACAACCGCTTGATTGCCTTTTCTCTTTTTGCTCTGATAGCTCTGTCGCTGTAGCCTAACCGCTGCAGACGCATTGTAGCTGATAGGGCTGTCGGGTTATTCGCAACGTAGAACTCTTGGACTATCTGCCGGTCTGTGTCATCGAGAAAATCCATTGCCGCATTGAACGCCCGGAAGTACTCTTCTAGTGCTGCTATTTTGCGGTCAATTCGTTCCCTTGCAACCGCTGTGTTCTCAGTAGGCGAACTTGGCGCGCCTTTAACTGTTTCTTTTGTCGTGTCAACGCCTGAAGCGCCTAGCAGGTAGTCTTTTTCTCTCTTCAGCTCTGCCAGCTTGGCGCAGTTGTCCCGGTAGTCCCTTAGGAACTCCTCAACATTGATTTTTCTGTAGGATTCGAGCATTTCTACCTCCTGTATTTTTTGCCTAAGTAATAAGTCTTTGTGGCACGTTCCTGCTTATCCTCTTGCTGTGCTTTTTTCTTCTGCCGCTCTGCCTTTGCTGCTCTCCCGTACTCGCAGTGGTCCTGACAGCCGGGGAATCTGTCGTTGCAGGATATGCACTTTTCGCCTGTCATATGCCGCTCCAGTAGCCATAAGTGGCTATCAATAATGCTTCGGCCATTCCGTCGTGGTCCTTGTGGCAACGTGGACTTGCGAGCAGATTAACTCCGGGGTATAGTTCTTTGGCCTTGTCTATTGATGTGCCTTTGTCCTTGGTGACCTGTAGGGATTTCTTCCACTTCTGCGGCGTAACTGTCGTATACGGCACGTCTAATGCTTGTAAAATGCCCTTTATGGCCCCGTAGGACTGCCCGAAGCTGAACATACTCACAACGCCCTGTTGTGGTCTTGCCGCCACTTTCTCGACACACGCCCTTGCCTTGCCCTCGCTTGTCTTGATAACTTCTATCAGTTTATCGTCTGAGTACTTATAAGTTTCGGCTATAACGCCGCCTATTTCGGGTGTTAGGACAGCAATGCCGCCATTCTTGCCCGGATCTATTCCTATGTAAATCACTTTTCCGCCTCCCAATCAAGCCGCTGCCCACAGTTGAAGCAATAATGTTCGTTGCTGTCTACGGTGCGACCACACACAGGGCAGTCGCCCATCGCAAAGAAATGGACGTCTCGTGGCAACCTTAGGTCTTTCGGCTTTTGGGGTATCTGTTTTTTTAGAGCTTCTTCTATCGGGATAAACTCTGCGGGACAGCAGCAGTCTTCGTTTCGCTCGTACATTTCAGGGTGTTTATCTACTACTATCTGAAATTTAGGTTTAAGTAATTCGTTCATATTATCACCTCTCTATTACTACTGATTTCGTTCTATATTTCATTATTATTATTTCATCTCCCACAGTTTTGCATACTTGTATCGTGACTCACAGTTATCGGCACTCCAACTTGTTGTCCCATTACTATAAACGCAGAATAAACCTGTTTCACTTCTTCTCACAAAATATCTACGTCTCCAATTCACCCCGTCATCGGATACCAGTACAGGGGTGTCAATCGGTATTTTAGACCAGTCAACTTCAGGTTCTTTATATTCTGAAACTAACCACTTTATCCTATTCACGTTACAATAATGAACCTTATTGTAACGATATGAAAACAAACAATCTTCACACCTTAAATGCTGACAATCTACAATCTCTTTTGTATCCTTATTAAAAGCTATCGCTCCTCCTTGTTCTAATATTAAATCTAGGCTTTCTCTGTGTTTCTCATAATTAATCATTATTTTATACCTCACTTCCTATATGATGATTAGCACACCATTTGTCAAACTGTTTAATTACTTCCTGCAATGTATCACCTACAACAACAGGTGGTGTTTCGTTATTATCACCTATGTATATTTCTACCCTACTATAAAGCACTTTGTCATACTCTGAACCAGTACCCACACAGTCTAATAATACGAACCTTATCTCTCTGTCTCTGTAATATGTGTTACTCATTGTTTACCTCTTTCCTAATTTTCTTTCTCCTTAATTGATAATCCTGCTTGCCACTTGGCAAATTATCACTAGCACAATAACTCCCAATAGTAAATTCTGCGTCCGAAACGTCCCTATAATGAGAATTATGCAAAACAACACATAAAGCAAGGCGCACATTATTCTTATTTCCATATTATATATTCTCCCTATAAAATAAACTACTATCCGCTGATAGGATATTCAATTCCGTATCAACCGGTATTACCTTATCCTCAACAGATAAAGTAAGTGACTCTCCTGTGAATAACCTGATACACATTACGTCAAGAGGTATATCACTTTCCGGTTCATCAGTCACAATAAATAGCATACCATCATAAATTATAGTTTGTCCTGTTTCTATATTGCCTAATGGCACTGGTGTAGTATTAGCACCTACAAAATTCAATAACATTATTCTCTCCTTATATCACTTACCATTCATATGTAAGATATTCTTTAATTTTTTCTTCACCGATTTCATCTATTGCCTGCTTTGCAATTTCTTCTGAGGAAAAATATATAGTTCTTGATTCTTTTGTCCAAAGACGCTCAGCAATACTTACTCTATAATCGCCATAATTATGACATAAATGGTATTTTCCTTGATTGATGTTAGTCCAATCAATCTTATCATTATGTTCGTCTGCAAACTTCTTTAATTGTCGCTCAGTCTCAAGCACTTTAGTGTATATCCGGGCTTCATCTTCAGTTTGGAAGTAATTATGCGTATCGTAACGGAAACTATCTCCTGAACTATCTGCTCCAAAATCCACATCTGCCTTAACCCTCCTATAATCCGAAACAGTCCAATAGTTTTCCCCTTTTTCAGCTCTCCACCTCTTATTTTCTTTTTCCTCTTTTTCAGCCTCATCGTCTTTCAATACTATAACATAGGCTATTCTCTGTTTCTCAACCTCAGCCCTTAATAAATCTAACTGATGTTGAAGTTCTGATATTTTGTCTAAATCCGACATAGTAAACCTCCTTACGCATTTTTATTTAATAAATTATTATTCCATCTTCCATAGTTTCGCATACCTATACCATGTTACACAGCCATCGGTACTCCAACTTGTCGCTCCATTGCTATAAACATAGAACATAGCCTCAGCGGTTCTTCTTACAAAATATTTACGCTCCCAATTCACACCGTCATTAGATACAAGTACTGGTGTATCAATCGGCACTTTGGACCAGTCGACTTCTTCTTTATATTCTGAACCTGTATATGTTATCATTCCTATTCACCTACCTCAATAAATTCTATGTCGATAACTTTGTAACTTTGTGGTTGTAGATTGTTCTTATTGATATAATCAATAACAGCTTTTGCAACTATTTGATGGATTTCTTCACGCTGTTCATCAGTGAAACTCCAATCCTCTGCTAATTCACCTATTTCATCATATAAAGTATCTCTCAGCCTATAGGATATTTCAAAGTCCAATATATCTTTTTCGGTAAATTCAATTTTAACGCACCTGCCGATATATCCATCGTCACAGTTATAATCGTCCTTCAGACTTTCTATCGCTTCCTCTCTGCTGTCATAAACACCAGGGAAAAATTCTCTATCGGTGCTTGCACACCATTTATCTGTTTCTATTAATTTCATTCCTGCTCACCTCTCCACATTCCGCAACCTTTCCACCTATTATCTTGACTATCATAAAAGAATGAATGCCAATGTCTTGGTGGAATTTCTAAATATTCAAGATATGATATTATCATTCCTACTCGCTCTCCTTTAACGCTGCTTCAGCTTCTGATTTTGTCAGGAATACTTTCTTACCAATATCAGAAAATCTGAATTGTAGCATTTTGCCCTCTCCTAATTCAACATTTATAAAATTATCAACTCCATTAATTCCAACAAACACAACCTTTGCTTCATATGGTCTATTTTTTCTGTGCATATACCACCCTTGCATACTATAGTTGGTATACATTGTATCCCCCACGTAACAAGGCATCTCAATCAGCCTGCCTTGTGCTTCTAAGTCCTCGCAATGCTTTAACTTCCCAAGCCATTCCGCAAGTTGTTTATGTTCTTTGCCACATTCGGAACAGTCAATTCTTTCTTCGCAATGTTTTATTGCCTCGCTTAATGTCATTCCTGCTCACCTGCCTTTACCAACCAATAATGCAATAGCCCTCATTCAACCCATATTCAGGCACGTTTCGCAAAACATATTTTACTTTTCTCGTGACGAATCTGCCAGTGTAGCATTGCTGTTCTTCGTTCCATTCCTTTAAAACCAACTTATCGCCCACCTGCACATCATCATCGTCTTTTCTAATCTCAAAATTTTTCTGTCCGCTTTCCACAGCATCAAAATATATTGGCAAAATCTTTTTTCTAATTACTTTCATTCCTGCTCACTCCAGTCCTCATAAGTCTGTTCAAATATGTAAGGCTTGCAAGGATAAATCTTACCCGTTGCACTTCTGACAATGTAGTCGCCCACACCGACACGATGAACGCTTTCAGGTGTCGCCTCAATAAATAACTCATCTCCACCTACTCCACAACCATAAAACAGCGTTCCAGTTTTATACGCTTCCACTGCCCACGACGGAACGTAAAAATTCCCGTCTTTGTCCATTAAGTCTCCGTCATACTTAAATGCTTCTATTGTTATTAATTTCGTTCTATACTTCATCATTTCACCTCTGCTAGTTTTATATGATTAACGTTCCAAGTGTTTTCGTTTTCGTCGTAATTCTTGCTGCTCCACCGTGTTGCCCCACAGCAAAACACTGTAGGACTTCCATTTTCGTCAACACCTGAAAAATATCTTCTGTACCATTCTTTGCCGTCTCCGGATATCAGCACCGGTGTATCAATCGGCACTTTAGACCAGTCAATTTCGGGTTCTTTATATTCTGCGACTAGCCATTTGAAAGCGTTCACATCGCAGTTTGTACCATCATTATGTTTGCGAAAGAACAAGCAATCTTCACAACTTAAATTTCTACAAGTCGCAAGTTTGTTTGTGTTTCTATCTACAGCCACAAATGTGTTCTTGTCTAATATAATATCTATTTCTTTTTTGTATTTCTCGTAATTAGTCATTTATAACATCTCCTTTTCGTCATTCCAATCTATAGCCTGCCCACAGTGATGACAATAATGAACACCACCGCTCCAGTTGTAGGCAATTAATTTTGAACCACATTCGGGGCAGTAATATTGTCTACATTCTACTTTAGGCTTTTGAGGTAACGGTTTTTTAACCTGCTGTCTGTAAATTTCATAGTTAGTCATTATCATCACTCCAATCTAATCTTTGACCACACGATAAACAATAGGGTGATACGTCACTTTTAGGGTATAGTTCGTCAGGATATCTAAGCCATTTACGCATTAGTACATTGCCACAAAGGGGACAACTATAATATTTGTCCTCATACTCTTTTACTTTCTGCGGTATCTGCTTTTCTACAGCAGAGCAGACAGTGTCTATCCAATCGTCTGATACTATTATCGTCAGTTCTCCTTTGGCCGTATCAACTCTCTCTATCCTGAAACCCTTTTTCTGCTTCATCACATCTTCGTATCTCATATCTTCACCCTTGCATACTCTGCAATTGTCCTTTCTTTCTGCCAGTCGGCATAATTTTTGCCCTGTTTTCGCATTTTTGCTTCAATCTGAAATGCTTTTGATTTCCTCGGCTTCCTGTATGGTTTCGGCTTGATTAGTGGCTCGTATTTTGGATATTTCTTTGTCTTTCGGCACTCAGGGCACATTTTTTCGTTGCGTACTGGGTCAAACCGCTTGTGACACTCGCTGCACTCTCTTTTCGGCTTGACTTTGTGCTTTGCCTGTAGCTTTGATACGAACCCTTTGCTAATTTCCATTATCTCTGCTATCTCACTTGCTGTGTGTTTCTCGCACAGTCTGATATATTCCTCACCGCTTACTGCTTTACCTCTCATTCTGCACCTCTCTTACAAGGTCTTGAGCGACCTGTACAGCGTTGTTTATCTCGTTTACAAGGGTTTTTATGTCCTCGGCTTCTGAACCTCTCACAGCGCCCTCTATAAAACTGTCTACAAGGTCTGCTATTTTGCGGTGATAGCCGCTTACGATTACCTCGTACTCCTTTCCCTGCTTACTGGTTTTTATTTCGCTTACCCAGTAACAGCTCTTGTCGCTGTTGAGTATGTATTTCCCTTTCTTGATCTGCATATTTACCTCCTAGAATGGCACGTCCTCTTCCAGTGCTTCAAATCCCGGTGGCGTGTCGTCCTCTTTCTTCTCGCTCCACTCGATAAATTCTACTCTGTTAGCAACAACATCTGTTGTATATACCTTTGTTCCGTCGTCTTTTGTGTAACTTCCTGTCTGTATTCTGCCCTCTATGGCTACCTTTCTGCCTTTGGCAAGGTATTTCTCGCAGTTTTCCGCTGACTTGCCGAAAACTAGAATGTTAATAAAATCTGCTTTTTTCTCGCCCTTTGCAAATCTGTCTACTGCTATTGAAAATCTTGCGATTGCCATTTCGTCCTGCGTATAGCGAACTTCCGGATCGCGTGTAAGTCTACCTATAAGTGCTACCGTGTTCATTCTGCTTCCTCCCCTCCTAAGCTCATTGCCGCCTTGTCGCACATAGCGGCTACCTGTATTAATTCCTCAATTGCCCTAACTGCGTAACCTCTTATTGCACCCATATCTCCGGCATAACTTGCAGGCGAAACGTGTTTATTTTTTACCCTGTTCCAAAATCTTGGTAGCTTTGCATCTGCTAACATTTCCATTTCGCGCTGTGCTTCTTCCACTTCCTCAAGTATTACCGCATATGCTTCGTGCCAAGACGAAAACAGCGGGAATTTTTTGTTTGCATTCTGCAGTTCGTCGTTAATCAGTTTTTCTATCATTCTCAATTGCCTCCTTTAATCTAGCTATTTCTTCCTTAAGCTCGTTTATTTCTGTATGCAGCCTGTATGCTCTTGATATACTTTCACCTTTTAATTCTGCGCGAATTTTCATTCTTTCAAATGCTAAAATTGTTTCAAGTTTTCCTCGTGTTAAAATCATTTCCACATCTCCTTTAATCTTTTTAATTCCGCAGGTGTCATTGTCTCGATGTTCAATTCCTTTGCTATTTGGACTATCATATCTACCAGTCTTGACATCTGCTTTGTGTCGTATGTACTGCTCCCATAGTAGGCTATTACTACAGTGCAGTTGTCCACCTTTGCCTTGTGGTGCTTCTCAGCGTGCCACCCGATACCGTTTGATTTCCACTTGTCGATAAATGCGTCTACCGCCTTGTCTGATACCATAAGATAATCAAATGCTCCCACATCTCGTATAGTGTCAAGATAGACAGCTTCCTTAGTCGTTCCTGCTACTTTGGCAATCTTGTCACACAGCACCCACATATATGCGTTGGCGTCAAGCGATCGGCGTTTCTTCTTCGGCTTTATCTCTACTTCCTCAGCTTTTAAGTCCATAAAGGCTTGTGCCGCCTGCCTGTCGGGAGTAGTTATCATCAGGACCACTTCCCTTGCGTTCGTTTCGCTTCGCAGTATGTTTTTTTCGGTTATTCTCATACCGGGTACTCCCTCCACTTGTCGTAAATCAAATCTTTTTCGCTCCAGTCGTCGTACTGCCCTTGTAAGTAGTCTTTAACAGCTTTTTTTATCGCTTCTGAATACTTGCCGCTGCCGTTGTCAAATTCGTTATGGCAGTCCATACAGAGCGTTACAATGTTCTTCTCAATTCCCAGCCCGCCTTGGGACCTGCGGATATAGTGGGCGTTCGGGGCGGCTATCGGACTGCCGCAGATAATACAGCAGCCTTTATCCCTCTCCCATACCCTTGCTTTGACTTCCTGTGATATGTCGCAGGCTTTCGCTCTCTTATGCACGTATCTCAATTCCTTTCTGAATCAACCACGCTTTCAGCTCTCTTGCTTCCGTCGGGCTTATGCAAACCTTAAACGCTATCCATTCTCTCTGTTCGTTTGAATAGTCAATCTTAGGTTTTACTTCGCCCTCTTTTGCTTTCTGAATGTCGGCAATTCGCTGTCCCTCTCTGATTGCGTCTGCTAGGCTTAGCGACCTCTTGTATTCTTCCTGTGCTTCAAAGCTACACTCTAGCGTTGCAATAGTCTTTATATCGCTCTCAATGGCTTTGAGACGGGATTTTATCTCTTCATCGACTAAAGATACCTTTACCGTCTGATTTAGCCACTTAGGGTTGAATATCTGTTCAAGCTGTAGCCATTCGGGGTGGTCTGTCTCCTCGTACAGTTTTTCGATTTCTGCTCTCTTTTCTGCTTTAGTTTGACTATCAATCATCTTTACAAATTCGTCTATCGCCTTTACAGGCTGATTGCAGATTGCAACCAGTTCTTTTATCTGAGTTTCAAAGCTCTCGTATGGCTGCATACAAGCCTTTTTAATTTCTTTCCGCCTGTCCTCTATCGCCTTGATAAATTTATTCAGTGTCGCCTTGTCTTTCTTCGCCTGAGGTAAATCATCTTCTGTGTAGACCATATTCGCATAATGGTCTGCTTTCTCCTGTACCAGTGATTTAATTTCTTCAAAATTTTCTATCACTATCGGCGTGTATGTGTTCTCCTTGATTTTTAATTCCATTGCTTATTTCCTTTCTGCCAGTAATCCGCTAAGTTTTTCCGCTTCTTCTTCGGCTTTCTTTTTTCTTCTGTTATAAGTTGTTCTTGAAATTTCAACCCAACCAGGATATTCAATGTCTTCTTTTTCACCTTCGAGAGCTTCCCTAAAATACCTGTTTAGCTTGATTTTTTCCTCTTTTCCACCAGGGGTTTTCTTGATAACATAGTAAAAACCTTGCGTGTCATAGTCTCCATTAGAGCGATCAAATAAGCAATCTTCCCCATAAACTATATATTCTTCGTCACCTGTATACGGCATAGTTATAGGGAACATCTCACCAACAATTCTTCTGACAATGCCCTTATGCCAAGCGACTGTTGGTCTATTGATATCTACGTAAGTAACTCTATCGACATCATCATAGCTAACGTTACCATCGAAGTCTACCTTCTTAAAAAGTCTCGACATGCGTTTGCATTGGTACATCAAGCATCCATCTCTCCAATCCTCAGGCGGACCCCAAACCTCTGGAGTATCCTCAATAGGGGTTAGAGGTTTACCATCAATGAGTGCATCTAATATAGCCCTTGTTATTCCTATGCTGCATCCACTATGCCCGTCCTCACACAAACTGTTAAAAGCTTTAAGAGCACTTTTATAACAAGCAACTCCATAATTAGCGTCCTCAGGTCTGTTTTCAGCAGCACATATTCTTTTTTCTCTTTCACAAGCTAGTTTCACTTCATTCTTAGCCCATTCATTCTGTTTCATATTTTTTCTCCTTATCCGAAAAGTGCGTTCTGCACTTCGCTTGTCTGTTTTTCTTTTCTTTCGCTTAAAATCTTAACCGCCTGCGCCCACTGTGCCTTTGAAAGTGCTTCTATGGTTGCCGCCTTGTATGATTTCAGCAGCTTCTTCTCGTCTGTGCCGGTCATCTCGATTAGTCCCTTTAAGGTTTTGGCTTCGGCTGCACTTATAGCTGTGGTTTCAAGCTCTTTTTTCTTCTCTGCGTCTTTCTTGGCATCAGGGTCTTTGCTCCTGTACTTCGCTTCGTCACTCGCTGACTGATCGGGGTCATCGCCTGTGCTGATTTTATACGCTTTCATCAGCGCATATTTGTCGCCATATGTCATTGCCTTGCCGCTCCCCTTGTCCTGCGAATCAATCCCCTCTGAAAACACTGTTGTCTCTATGAAGTCATTTGTGTTGTCAATGTTCACAAACCTGTAGACTGTCTTAATTCGTGACATAAACGTTGTTTTTGTTCCGTACTGCGTTTCGCTTTCAAGCATATGACTTTCAAGTATTTCCCTTGTTGCAGGGTAGCTGTAAACTCCGTACTTCGTTTCAATGGGTTTTACTGCGTCTAATATATCTCTCTCTGATACGGCTTTGTATGACGCCGTCTTGCTCGTTGCTACCGTTAAATTTTTTGCAACCGTCTGCAACTCTGCTGTTATTGCTGACATTCTCTGATAAATGTTCATTGGCTTATCCATTTCTCCATTAACTCCTTTAAATGTTCCTCACTTACCTCTCTGCCTGTCTGTCTGTCGAACTCGTCCTGCAGGGTTAAGCCTATGTTTGATATAAATTTCTTGCAGTCCTCGCATATGAACTCTGTCGGATCCATCCAGTTCCCGCAGCCGCACCTGTCGGCGTGGGTTAATTCACCTTTGCAGTTCGGGCAAACCTCGTACATTCCGGCATACGCGAACTGCGGTTTTTCTACTGCTCCGCATTCTTCACACCAGTACATTCCAATATCACCTGCCCGTTTAAATTTCTGTCCATTGCGTTAACTACTTCCATGATTTTCACAACTCTTGATATCATTGAATTGCGAAATGGTATATATTCTTCTTCGCTTCTCGCTATGTAGTAACCGCCGTTCTCTGCTGTCACCACTCTTACTCCGCTGAGCCGTAAATCTCTTACGGCTTGTCTGATCTCCCTGTCGGGGTAGCCTGTCTGCTGTCTAATCTCTCTCCTTGTCACCGGCTTGCCGCTTAGCAGGTCCAGTAATACCTCTGCTTTCATCGCTTAGCTCCTTTCTTAGTTTTTCGGGGAGTTTCTCCCTTGTCTTTTCTTTTGCTGACAGCTCCTCGTAAATCATTCTGAAGTTACCTCTGTCTGCCATTAGGTTTTCTGATGTGCACAGCTCCATATAGCCAAGCCGCTGTACTGTCTGCCTTGTAAGCTCGTCAAGTTCTTCAAGTGCTTCTTTCTGTCTGCACCATCCATACTTTCGGATTACGCTAAGGGTTTTCTGCCAACCTGTCCCCCAGTCCTGTACCTCGCTTACTGTTGCCTTTTCTCTTATGTCTGCTATGGTAGGCGGGAACTTCTTAACGGCGATATATGCCTTTACTGCTGCCGCTGCTGTCTGATAGTCGATGTCCTGAAGCATTGCATACCACAGCTGCATAGCTTCTTTGGTGGCTAGCAGTCCCTCTTTCGGGTAGGCTGTCTTGATCGCTTCTGCCAGTTTTAAAAATTCCGCCTTACTCATTCGCCCATTCCTCCATCATCCTGTAGCTGTCCTCTAGGCTTGGTTTTGAAGCCTGCCGTTCCTTTACAGCACTTACAACCCATTTTTTAATCGCTAGGTAGTGCGACTTGGCTTTATAGCCTTTCATCTCGATGTATTCATCTAGGAAAGTGATACAGGCTGTAGTCATATGTGCGCCTAATTCCTCATTCAGCTTGTTTATTTCATCGTCGGTCAATCTGACATTGTTGTACTCACCATACTTATGCTTTGTTTTTGCGGGAGCGGGAGCAGGCGGCGTGTCGTCTGCGGCTATACTCTCTACTAACCTATCCTTACCTAACCTATCCTTACCTAACCTATACTGGGTATCCATTTGGTATCCATTTGGTATGCCACTTGGTATACCAACGGTATACACTCGGCTTTTTTCAACGGTTAGCAGGTTTTTTTCTTCTTGGTAAACTGTCGGAGTGTACCTGTCACTCCTAATGTAGTTGTGCACCTTCCAGTGCTTGATAACTACTATCCCATTTTCAAACGGTATGAGAAATGATTTTGCAACCAGCAACTTCATATCATCGTCTGCTGCACCTATCATTCGCTGTATTCTTTTTGGGTTGTTAACAAATCCGTCATCATCAGCTCTCATACTCAGGTGAAGATATAAAGCTTGTGCTGACAGCGGCATATCTATAAAGGCGTCACTGTCTATTATCGTTTTTGCAAACATTCTTCTTTCTGCCATATTATTACCTCTCGTCCACTGGGGATATATGCTCCCAATTTCCTGTTGTCGTCTTGACTATGAAGCAGAAGCAGTTTTGACAGTTTCCTTTACATTCCCAACCTGCAGCTTCCTTGCTCCGCTTCATCGGCTTGTCGCATTTCCCTGAATCAAGCAGTAACTGGCTATTCCTTGTCTTTCTTCTTACTCTCATCTGTGTACTTCTCCAATACTGTGTTGATTTCGTGTCCTGTTTTCATCATAATATTGGTGATACTTTCGAAATCTTCTTCCGACACGCCGAAAATGTCTAATAGTAACCTTTTGGCAATCCCGTTAGACTTGAACTCAACATTAATGTCATCTAGGGTTACCTTGACGTATAGTGAGATTGCGCTCAGGTTAAGCAACTCAGCAAATTTGTTTATTTTTTCAAGGTCTGTTTCGTTTTTCGTTTCAAACATCATAAATCACCTCTATGTCCTTTCTCATATTGCAGTTTTCTGTCTAATACTTTTTTAGTGTAATCGGTGCTGTAAATGCCCTGATTCCAAAGGTTTACAGCTCCTGCTTCTCCGAGATTATAAGCCATTAAAACGCTTTCAACATCGGAGTATTTTTCCGCTAAATCTGACAGCATTTCGATTCCCATAGTTACATTGTCGTATGGGTCTAAGTAATCAAAATCTTCTCTGTGATTACAGGCGTTAATCTGCATTAAACCATAATCATCTGTTGCTGAAACAATGTCAGAATTGAAGTTGCTTTCGGTTTCGATTAATGCTATAATGAATGAGTATGCAAGATTATGTTCTTCACATAGCGTGTGAATATACTCCTGCATTTCATTGCTTAGCGGAATGTCCGCCCAAGGTTGCCATTTTTGTATTTCAACAGCCGGGGCGGTCGTTTCATTTTTTGGCACTTCCTGTGCGTCTACTACTTCACTGGTAGGTGTACAGCTTATAAGCAGCAGAAATGCTATTACGGGTATTGCCCCCGTTTTACCTATACTTTTTAATTTCATTGGTAAAACCTCTCATTGAATTTCTTAGCAGGAACTTTCCCTGCTATAGTGATATAACCATCTGCCTTTAGCTCATTGTTGAGTTTTCGGATCTCCTTATAAGCCTTAGACTGTTTAACACCTAAGATGTTCATCACATCTTGAACTGTGTAAAACCCTGCTTTCTTTAACATTTTTACTCCTTTCTTTCTCTAAGCAGGTAAGTAACAGAAACGTCCAGTGCGTCTGCTATTCTTGCAAGAGTTTCAAGCTGCATTGATGTGCTTTTCAGCTTGTAGAAATGACCTCTAGCAAGTCCTGCTTTTCTTTCGAGTGCCGCAATAGATAAACCTTTGCGTCTCGCTGTTCCTTCAATGTTCTTGACAATAATTTCTGTTTTCAAACTTTTCTCCTTTCTTTTAAACACCTTTAATAAAATTACAAATTCTACTCGCAAACTCGAAGAAACCTTTGATTTCCGCCGGTGTATAACCGTCTCCGCGTAAAGTTTCTGCTATTTTTCGTATCATTTCTTTATCTTCGCAGTGTCTCGCTGTATTAATGGAACGTTCGAGAAAACATTTTTCCTCTAAGCTACCATTTTCAAAAACTCTGTCTTTTATTTCTTTTGAGAAATCCACGCCTTTCAACTCCTTTCCACATTTTAGCACTGAAATAAATACGAATTTATATTGACATTTTACGCAATCTGGTGTACATTAATAATACGCAAACAACTACATACACTAAATTGGGCACTTTTGCCGTATTGATTCCGCTTAAATTTCAGTTTGCCGCTGATTTAATCGTAGTTTGATACGAGTGTGTGTCGTATCTCACACTCTTATTCTAGCGTATATCGGTACGACTGTCAATAGGTTTTTTGCGTATGTCTAATATTTTTTAAGGAAAGGAGGTTTTTGTCGTGGGCGAAACAGTATACGATAGAGTAAAAGCATTGTGCGAAAAACAAGGAGTAACTGTTGCTCAAATGGAAAGAGATATAGGCTTCCCTAGAGGTAACGCTTGCAAATGGAAAAATACAGTACCGTCTGTTCCTGCCCTAAACAAGCTGAGTGCATATCTCGGAGCCCCTGTAGCTTATATACTAAAAGGGGAACAAACCGAAATACCACCATTTGACGTCAAGTTGGAACTTACAAAACTGGCGTTTCTACTAAGAAATTCCGCTAATGTTGAATATTCAGGCGACACACTGGACGACTTTAGCAGAAAAATTATTATTGATAATATTGAGCAATCTATACGACTGTGTGATATTTATCAAGACGCATAAAAGCGAGAAAGGCTACACTGTGAAGATAAAATTAAAAAGCATACTGTCCTTTGTAGTTGTGACGGTAATGCTCACGACAAGTGCATTTATTATTGTGGGAATGTCACAGAGGTTTACTGCGTGTGCAGAGAGCACCATATTGCCTTGCAATGACGAATGTATACATCAGTTAGCACGCTATGGAAAAACCGAAATTATTAATTTCGGCGAGTTTACAAATACTTCGCCTGTTGCTGTCAGACGTAAGGCTGAATACAGTAAGATTACTTATGACAGTATTAAGGTTTCAAAGAATTGTGACGGATTGCCCGTTACTGAAATTATAAGGACTTATGTGGAAAGTATGGTTGTACTGGGATTTGATTATTCACGCCCAGGAAGCTATACTTATATTTTTATTCGGGGGAATGATTACGCAAAATTGGAGTATGACAGGTTTAGGGATAGGATAATTATTCTTTACAAGGGGGTTTGATAAAACATGGAAGATAAGCTATATAAGGAAAAGTTAAGGCTTTATCATAAGCTTGAAAATAAAGACCTTTGGGGACAATTCCTAGAGTTTGTTCTTGAGCATGTGATTGTTTATGTTTTTGCGTTCTTTGGCTTGGCGCTTTCTATTTGGCTGGCGTTTAAGTTTGATGTGGGTTTGGCATGGCGTTTCTTATTAATACTATTATTTATGGTTTTAATAAGTGGTGTTGGAGCTCTTTTGGGTTACATTATCAGTACGCCGCTAGAAAAGGCTTTGAATAAACGCAACGAACGTATAAGAATGGAGAACGAAAAGCTATACGATACAATAATGAAAAACAACAAAAATTAAAAGTGGGTGATGAAATGAACGAAGAAAAGAAAGAAGTAGAATTCAGCTTTGATGGTGTACTTTTTGCCGCTATGGCTTGTGGGTTAGTTTGTGTTTATGACAACAGGTTGCCGTTTTCTCACAATGTGATAAACTGGGCAATTTACAGCTTTATATTTATGTTGGTGATTGTAACGTGTATAACACTTATAAAGATCAAAGCCGATAATCAAAAAAAGACAAGAATAAAGTTTTGGCTGTATATGGCGCTCAGTCTTGCCGTTTGTGTGGGTTTCTGTTGGGTGTGGCACGCTCCACTTGAAAAAGATGTAACAGGTTATTGCGACGAATGCGACAGAGATATAGCCTTGACTTACGATAAAGAAAACAATTCAATAAGCGGCAACTATATATATTGTGAAGATTGCTATGACAGTTATGTTAAGTATGAAGATGAACTTGACTGGTTATTAAACGAAGCGGTATTCGTAACAGAAACAGGTAACCGCTATCACAAGGCAACTTGCCAATACATTCATAACGCAGACGGATATTGGATTTACAATGACGAAAACGCTGAATATAAAGGTTATACGCCTTGCAAAGTGTGCTTTGGTGAGGATTACGACTGGAGAGAACATCTTGAATACTAGAAAGGAGGTGTACTATGCCTGCATATAAAGACAAAAACGGGAAATGGTTTTGTAAATTCTACTATAAAGACTACTCGGGAGAAAGAAAGCAGAAGAAGAAGTCAGGCTTTGATTTGAGAAAAGAAGCTCTTGCGTGGGAAAGAGATTTTATTGAACATCACGCTGCTGTCAACAACGATATTAGCTTTGACACTCTTGTTAATAAATATCTTGTAGACTTAAAGGCAAGGGTAAAAGAAAGCACATACATTAAACATAAATCTATGGCAGATAACCATATTCTCGGTTTTTTTAAGTGCTCTGCGTCCGAAGTGACGCCACTTGCGATTAAGAACTGGCAGTACTCTCTGCAGGAAAAGGGGCTTGCTTCAACCACCATTAGAAATATAACCGCAGTTTTAAGCTGCATTATTAACTGGGGGATCACCTTTTGCGGTCTGCAGGAAAACCCCGTCAGAACTGCAAAGCATATTGTACCAAAAGAAAAACGCAACTATACAATACTTACACGAGAACAATACGAACAGCTTAAATTCTCCAACCTTACATACAAAGCTGTGTTTGATACCCTGTTTTACACCGGTATGCGTCTAGGGGAATGTCTCGCCCTGACGCTAGCAGATATAGATTTGGAGACCAAAAGCATTACCATAAACAAAAACATATCCCAAAGGAAAGTAGTTACAAAGCCAAAAACACCTAATTCCATACGCAAGGTTATTATTCCCGGCTTCCTTGTTGATGAACTTAGGGACTATATAAATGCAAAGTATGGCTTGACGCCGTCTGACACGCTGTTCAAAGCCAATAGAACACCACTAAGGAATGAGTTTAGACGTGCATTGGCAGAACAGGACTTGCCTATTATCAGAATGCACGACTTAAGACACTCTCATGCTTCTATGATGATTGAGCTTGGCTGTAATATACTGCTTGTCGCTGAAAGACTTGGCGACACACCGGGGACAGCCCTTGCTACATATTCCCATCTTTATCCGAACAAACAGGAAGAGTTTGTTTCTATGATAGAATAGTACCTTTTTAGTACTTTGTATCTTGCAAAATGTTGAAATTTACAGTATAATATCACTATAAAGTTAGTTAGCTAGTATCTACACCTTCTCCGCCTAATAGGCCGCAATTATTTGACATTTAATCACCTGCTTTTTTAAAATGTTTAGTATAGCATATGATTAATACATTTAATTTGTTACCATAAATCAAAACACTTAATTTATTTCGCCGTGAAGAAACACTTACCGCATGCATCTGCCGACGGTACATATTCATTCAGTGTCCTGCAGTGCTGCTGACATTTAAATCTGTCAATTCCGCCCTTTGAAATTGCTATATGATCGGCGTTTGTACCGGTTGAATCTCCC
>ERZ772820.1454-NODE-1454-length-18578-cov-4.084867_pt1 | contig 18578 bp, 20 predicted proteins | sample MGYA00511377_ERZ772820 | MGnify/ENA primary metagenome ERZ772820 (study PRJEB29015, sample SAMEA2737684) | human gut metagenome | biome: human gut; feature: human-associated habitat; material: faeces | place: China | collected 2012 ...
AGAGACAAAAAAGGAAGCGGTTTTGGAATATATCCGCAAAGAAAAGCAGCAAATGAAAAATCGTGAGACAGAAAAGACGGACCAGCTTGCAATCTTAGACCAATATGATATATTATATAGTATGTATCCGGATCTGGTTGGATGGATCAAAGTTGACGGGACACCAATCGATTATCCGGTGATGCAGGATCATACAGGCGGGGAATATTATCTGAAACACAATTTTGAAGGAAAAGATGATAATAAGGGAAACCCGTTTGTTTCCGCAGATGCCAGCATTGATCCGATGGATCAGAATATTGTGATCTTTGGGCACAACGTAAGTGATGGAAGCCAGTTTGGAGATCTGGATGCCTATCTGGATAAGAAATTTTACAAAAAGCATCCGGTGATTACTTTTGATACGATTTATGAAACTGGACAATATCAGATTGTTGCGGTGGTAAAGACACATGTAAAGGAAAAAGACGAATCCGGATTCCGTTATTACTGGTTTCGGAATTATAAAAACCGGAAAGAGTTTCAGAATCTGCTGGATTTTGTGGAAGAGAACCGTGTGTATGATACAGGGGAGCATCTTATCTATGGAGATACCACAATTATGCTCTCTACCTGTGAATACACGGTAAACAATGGGAGACTCGTAGTCATAGCAAAAAGGATATAGGGCAGAAGATGAAAAAATTAGGGATGATGAAAACGATACTGATGATGGGATGTGCGCTGGCGCTGCTTTTTGCAGCCGTTCCGCAGCCGGTTATGGCAGCGAACAGCCAGATGAATCTGACGGTTGGAACAACCAATGATGCAAAAGCCGGGGATACGGTAACGGTACGTCTGGTCGGAAGCAATAATCCGGGACTTTCGACATTTGCAGCAAGACTGGCATATGACGATTCTGATCTGGAATATGTAGGAACCACATGGGCAAATACGATTTCTTCGGATTCGGGAAATATTGAGCTGGTTTCCCCGGTTACGGAAAATAATCAGCAGGCACTTAATCTTTCGGCAATTTTAAATAAGACTTATTCCCAGAATGAAACCATTGCCACGGTTACCTTTAAGGCGAAAAATGCATATACAACGATGCCGGTTACCCTGACCGTGCGTGAAGTGACGGATGCAAGTTACAATCCGGTTACGGTTACAACGGTTGTGGATGCTTCTGCAGGACAGACACAGAGCCAGTCACAGTCCCAGAGCACTTCCCAGAGTCAGTCGGACAGTCAGGATGACACAGAGTATACAGATGATACAGATGATACAGACGATACGGACGATACGGACGATACCGATTCGTACGATGATACAGACGATATGCAGGATTCCCAGAGCAGCAGTGGGAATACACATAAAACTTCATCGAACAAAAAGAATAACAGTGGAAATACATCAAAAAACGGAAACCGGACAGATGCAACACCAAAGACAGGTGCGGTTGATCTGCGGATGGTATTTGGAGCAGCAGTAATTGTTTTTTTACTGGCAGCAGCAGGCTGCATCCGTTTCCTGAATAAAAAGAAAGAGTAAATTATGAATTATGCTGGAATTAAGTATTGTGACATCGCAAACGGTCTCGGCTGTCGGACGGTACTGTTTGTATCCGGATGCCGCAATGCATGTAAGGGCTGTTTTCAGCCACAGACATGGGATTTTACCTATGGAGAATGTTTCGATGAGCAGGTACAGCAAAAGGTGCTTGATTCACTGAAACCGGAGTATATAGAGGGAATGACCCTGTTGGGAGGAGAGCCGTTTGAGGAAGAAAATCAGGAGGCTCTTCTTCCTTTTATGAAAAAAGTAAAAAGTTTGTATCCGGATAAGAATGTCTGGGCATTTACCGGATATATATATGATAAAGACCTGATTTTGGGAGGCAGAAAACATACGAAAGACACGGATGACCTGCTTTCCCTGATCGATGTACTGGTGGACGGTCCATTTATTGAGGAACAGAAGGATATTACGCTCAAGTTCCGGGGATCGGTCAATCAGCGCATTCTTGACTTGAAAAAAACCATGGAAAGTGGCAAAATAGTTAAGTTGATGGAATAGTTAGGAAAACGAGGATGGATACATATGAAAAAGCATATTAATGCATTGTTGGGATTTGTCTGTTATACAATCGGTGTGATTGCAGCAGCATATTACGGGTTGTGGAAGATGCTTGTGCTTCCGCTTCATACTCTGGCAGTTTCTTTTCTGGCAGGGGACCTGAATGTCACACTGCTTGCGGTATGTGTTGTCAAAATACTTTTTTCAACAACGATGGCAGGATTGATCTGGTGCATTGGCTATATAGCCTATAATCACTTTAAAGGCACACAGGATCCGGACTGGGAAACTATGGAGAAAGAGTACATGGCAGAAAAAGAAGAGAAAGAGAGGCAGGCATCGTGATTTTACGGGTTCCGGAATATTATGAGAAATTTTCCTGCATTGCATCCCGCTGCAAGGACAGTTGCTGTGCAGGCTGGGAAATTGACATTGATGAGGATTCCTATGCATATTACAACAGTGTGGAAGGCAAATTTGGCAAAAGACTCAAAGAAAGTATGTATGAGGCCGATCCGGATGATGATGGCGGTGGATACCGTTTTAAGCTGAAAGGGAAGAAACGCTGTGCCATGCTCAATGACCATAATCTCTGTGATCTTTATACAGCACTTGGGGAAGAGGCTCTGTGTGAAGTGTGTACAGAATATCCGCGTTTTTCCCTGATTTACGGAGATGTGGAGCAGAAAGCACTGAGTCTTTCCTGCGAGGAAGTCGGACGGATTCTGTTTGAGCGGACAGAACCGGAAAAGCTGGTGGATATAGAGCTGCCCGGAAATTGCGATGACGGTGAGGATGATCCGGCATATGTTGCATTCATGGAATGGGTGCAGCAGGAGTCGGTGAATATTCTGCAGAATCGTACCCATAATATTCCGGAGCGCATGAGAGAGTTTCTGGCGTGGTGTGACCGTGTACAGACCGTGATCAATTATGCACAGGCAAAAGAGGATATGTCGGTACTGGCAGACTGGAGATACGAAGATGCCGGTCATGAACTTCGGGAGTGGGAGCAGAAAAATATTGAGGGAAAAGAGAAGCCGGTTCGTGCACTTTCTTATGAAGATTTCGAGGAACGTTTTGCGGTTTTTGCCGATATGGAAGAGCTGGATGATGAATGGGTTCACACCAAGGAAGAATTCGAAAAGCTGTATCACGAAGATACCTATGAGGCATTTCTGACAGAATATATGCGATCATCGGATTATTCGGAACTTGGCTATGAACATCTTCTGGTTTATTTTGTGTATCGTTATCTGATGAATTCGATATATGATTATGATATTTTATCCTATGCCAAAATGATTGTGATGGCAACCCTTGTGGTAAGAGATATGGATGCGGCACGTTTTTACAGAAACGGTGGCAAATTCACAATGTCTGACCGTATTGACGTAGCGCGTATTTTCTCAAAGGAAGTGGAACATTCCGAAGGAAATGCACAGGATCTGAAAGAAATGTGTATGATGGAAGAAATTGCGAAAGTGGATGCACTTTGCAGACAGATTTAAACGTTTATAACAGAGATAAAACAGGCATCTGGCGAACCCCGGATGCCTGTTTTGTATTATGCTTTATTTGTCTAACAGATCGGTATAGAAATCTGCGTAATCCTTGCGGTTGTCCTTGCAAAAATCAATGGCAGCAGATGGATGCTGGTTCAGACGTCCGGTCAGCAGATACGGAATATCATATCCCCATACGGCACCGGTTTCTTTGAGCGGCAGCATATAGTCTTCTAAGAACCGGAGTACCGGGAATACATTGTATTTCGGATTTTTCAGAAAACTCAGAAGCAGTTCCATGGCACAGTTTCCGGCACCCCGTCCCATGGACATCATGGTAGCATCTAAAAGACTGACACCGTGGGAGAGTGCTTCGATCGTGTTGGCAAAGGCAAGCTGCTGGTTATTGTGTGCATGCATACCGATGTATTTGCCGTATTTTTCTCCAAGTTCGGTATATTTATCTGCAATCGCACGGATCTGTTCCGGGTAAAGAGCACCGTAACTGTCCACGATATAAATGCCATCGGCGCTGCTTTGACCGACCATTTCAAGTGCCTGGTCAATATCGGATTCTTTGGCATTGGAGATTGCCATGATATTACAGGTTACCTCGTAGCCCTTTGCCTTGGCATCTTCAATCATTTCGATTGCAGCAGGCATCTGGTGCACGTAAGTTGCCACACGAACCATGTCAATTACACTGTCTTTTTTGTCAATGATATCTTTTTTGTAATCGCAACGTCCGACATCTGCCATGACGGAAATCTTCATATCGGAGTTGTTGTCACCAACGATCTCACGGATGGATTCTTCATCACAGAACTTCCACTTGCCGAATTTATTTACGTCAAACAGCTCCTTGGAAGCTTTATAACCAAACTCCATATAGTCAACGCCGGCCTTTACATTGGTGCGGTAGAGTGCGTTGATAAAGTCATCGGAGAACATAAAGTTGTTTACGAGTCCTCCGTCACGAATGGTTGCGTCCAATACACGAATATCGGAACGTGCTGTCATTAAGTCTCCTTTTTGAGCCATTTTTGTTTCCTCCTTGTGGTTCTTTGAATCTTTTACACTTTAACGCTTTGACGCGTGTGAGTATATAATAACACAATTCGATAAAAATGCAAGCAAAAACTTTACTTTTTTCCAGTCTCCTAATATAATTAAATCGGGTGAAAGCCCGAAGGAGGAGAAAATGATATACTTATTAGGAACATATGAACACGCACTGGTTGCTTTTATCGGTGTTTTATTTGCTTTTGCAGTGACCTGTATTGCAATTGCAAAATTAAACGGATATCTGCCGAAGGACATGGGAAGACAGTATGCACATGATGGAGCTCTTTCCGCAGGAAAACCAAGAGGTGCGGGTATTATTTTTGTGTTGACTTTTGTTGTTTCCGCATTGTTGTTTGGCAAAATGAATAAGGAAATTATCATTTATCTGGTGCTGATCGTCATCGAAATGTTCACCGGATTCTTTGATGATGCCGCAGAAAAACCATGGGGAGAGTATTTAAAGGGAATTCTGGATCTGGCGGTGGCAGTCGTTGTAGCCATTTCCTATCTGCATTACAATTCCAGTGAGATCACCATTGCCATTACGGGAACGACCATCGTGATTCCACCGGTTGTATTTGCCATTCTGACCGTTATTCTGGTGTGGGTTTCCATCAATGTTACCAACTGTTCGGATGGCTCTTGCGCTGTTTGCAGCAATCACACATACGAGTGCCCTGCCGACGATGCTGTATCTGGTTCCTGGATCGAAAAAGCTGCGCGAGGAATATATCCGGAGAATGTTAAAGGTTAAGATTGGCCTGCCGCTTGCGTTGTGTGCAGTAATCGATATCATCCTGCTGATCGTGCAGCCGATGATGATAAAAGGCGTGATCCTGCAGCTGGTAACGGTGTTCTTTATGTCCTATTGTGTGGGAATTACAAACGACGGACTGGTCTGGCGGAATAATGCGTCGCGGGCAGCTTATGGGCAGGTAAGTTATTTTAACGGACCGATCACGGTATTCAGTGTGATCGCAAGCTGCGTGATGATTGGCATCTGTTCTTCGGAGATTACGAATGTGGAATTTTGGGTTGCGCTTGTTATTTATCTTATCATTTACGCACCTCTTTCTTATGCGCTTCACAAGCGTTGGGGTGGAATCAGAGAGAAACTCGCCGTCTATGAACTTGCAACGAAGGAGGAGACATGGGACTGGTAATCGTCATTGAACCGCATGGAACGTATGCCATCTACGAGCAGATCGTCAATCAGATCAAGAATCAGATCATATCCGGTGAACTGCAGCCGGACGAGGCGCTGCCGTCCATTCGTGGACTGGCAGCGGATATCGGCGTCAGCGTGATCACGACGAAGCACGCGTATGAGGAACTGGAGCGGGAGGGACTGATCCGTTCCGTTTCCAATAAAGGATTTTATGTGTGCAAATACAACACGGATTATCTGCACGAAAAGCAGCTGATGGAATTGGAAAAACGCCTGCAGGAGTGGATTACGCTTGCAAAACAGGCGGGACTTGGAACTGAGGATATTCGTGAGATGCTGGAGGGATTGTTGTAAGATGGAAGATATTATTTTTTCTGCGAAGCAGGTACAGGGGAAGAAAGCGTTATTCGGCAAAGGCAGGTTCGCTTTGCAAAATGTGGATTTTGAACTTCCAAGTGGATATATTATGGGAATCATCGGGGAAAACGGTGCCGGAAAGACGACATTCTTCCGCTATATTATGGAGGAAAAGAAGCATTATCGCGGCAGCTTTTATCTGGACGGAACCGATATCGCGGAAGATCATGCGTGGTCGATGAACCAGATCGGATTTGTCTCTGAGGAGCGGTTGTTTTTGCGGCAGAAGAGTGCAAGAGAGAATGCAAGGATGCTGGGCAGCTTCTATGATACCTTTGATATGGATCAGTTTGCTGCGCTGATGGAGCAGATGGATCTTACCACGGCACGGACCGTGGAGAAGATGTCGCGCGGTGAGAATATGAAGTTTCAGCTTGCATTTGCACTCGCACACAAACCGAGGCTTCTTCTTTTAGATGAGCCGACTGCGGGGATGGATCCGATCTTCCGCAAGGAATTTTACAGGTTGCTCCGGCAGCAGTTGGAAGTGCTGGACTGTTCCGTGATCATGTCGTCGCACTTAGAGGATGACATCCGGAAAGAATTTGATTATATCGGACAGTTTGAGCATGGGGAATTTACTTCGTTTTATGAGAATGCATAAGGCGTTGTGGCAGTGAAGGTTATGCGGTGAGACGGCAATGGTTGAGTGAAGTGCAGAAAAATGTGCTTGAATCGAAACACATGGGTATTATGTGTAAAAGACAGGAGTGTCGAGGATGACGATAGAGGATAAGAAGCAACAGGAAAATTTGAAGAATTTTGACCGGAATTTAAAGGAGAGTACGGGGCAGCTGGCATGGTTTTTATACGGGATGTTTGCAGCTTTTGCGCTAATGTTAGGGATGGTGCTGATATTTGATGGGATATTTTATCAGGATGCGTGGCTGATACTGTGTTATGTGTGGATGGTCGTTTATATGGATAACTATGTATTGGCACCGTATCGATGGAGCAATGAAACCTTCAGCCGGAGGATGCCAAAATCAGATGCGGTTTCAAAAATACTTCGGTTTGTTCCGGTTTCGGGAAAAAACTACATCCGTGTGAGGATGCAATATCTTTGGAAGTTTGTGTGGAAATTTGGCGCATTTGCCATGCTGATCGTGATCGGAAGCATGAGCTTTACGCAAAAAATTTCTCTTGTGAGGGTGATGGAAGGTGTTCTTTTATTTTTGACCGGACCGATGCTCATTGGGTATATTGAGTTGAAGGAATCACTTTTTTGCAGATAATGCCTAAAAGAACAAAGTGCCTGACACAATAAACATCATATAATATGCTGAATTCCCTCACAGATCTTGCGGGCAACCACCGGATTGTTCATGGTATACAGGTGAATTCCATCGGTATCGTTTGCCAGCAGATCAATGATCTGGCTTAACGCATACGACATACCCGCATCAAATAAAGCTGCCTTGTTATCTTCAAATCTATGAATAATCTTCTGGAAACGCTCCGGGAAAGAAGCTCCGCACATCGTAATCATTCGCTTGATCTGCGCGGCATTGATGACCGGCATGATGCCCGGAACGATTGGCACATTGATATCCGAGATCCGGCAGTCTTCCACAAAACGGTAAAACTGTGTATTGTCAAAAAATAACTGGGAAAGCAGCACTTCTGCTCCGGCATTTACCTTTTCCTTCAAGTGGCGGATCTCTTCAATCTTATTGGCAGATTCCGGATGACATTCCGGGTAGCAGGCACCTAAAAAGCAGAAATCCCCCTTCGGTTTCAGATAGGAAATGAGGTCGGATGCATGCTTAAAATCATCTTTTTCGGTAAGATCCGGATTTCGGTCTCCGCGCAGTGCCAGCACATTCTGGATGCCTTCTGCGGTAAGGATTCTGGCAAATTCATCAATTTCTGCCCGGTTGTAATGCAGGCAGGTCAGGTGCACAACCGGCTCCACATGGTAGTTCTGCTTAATCTTTTTGGCAAGTTCAATCGTGCGGTTACAGTTTAAGCTGCCGCCCGCACCAAACGTCACGCTGATAAAATCCGGCTGCAGTTCGCACAGCACATCAAGTGTCGCATCAATATTTTTCAGTTCACTGTCTTTTTTCGGAGGAAATATCTCAAAAGATAAGCTTTTTTTATGATTACATGCGTCAGAAATTTTCATTTTAATACCGTCTTTCGTTCAAAATTATTGTAATTACCATGATTATAGCAGGAAAAAATAAAACTGTATAATACATAAATGATGCATTTCTCCATAGATTCAGGTTATAGCAGGAAAAATCAGCGATACGATTGGAATCAGCACGGCGCGGGTAGCAGTTCTTTTAAGAAAAATGGAGTCCAAAGATCTGATTGGAAAAGAAAAAAGAACACATAGTTTTACAGATAATAAACATAATAAAATTACAGCGTAAAAATGCAACAATTCTTATAAGAGAGTTGCATCCTCTGGATGAAGGGGAATAAACATGGAGGTTCTTATGCTGAAACTGAGCTTGAAACCGGGCGAATACATTACATTGGGAGATAACATTAAAATTATTTTCTCCGGAGGCTCTGCCAACAACATACATCTGCTGGTGGATGCACCGCGCGAAATAAATGTTGCCAGAAACAGTGCGGGCAAAGACAAAAAGCCATCGCCTTATTATAAAGAAAAAGGAATTTCAAAAACAGCACAGCGTGAGATTGCAGAAATCCTCATGCGCGAAAAGCGCAACAAGTCGCATGTCAGCGGGGAGGAGACCGTGACATACAAAAAACGGTAATAAGCAAGGCGATCCTGGGGACATATAGAAAATTTTTGCTCTGTTATGTCTTGCTTTTTTGGCACAGTGGGACATATAGAATCATTCCTTTGCATTATGTCCCTTATGTCTGCGGCAATGGGACATATAGCGTTTTTTCTGGTATATATGCCCCGGTAAACAAAAGAAAAGGGACATAGTGAGTAAGTTTTCATGTATATGTCCCAGCGAGCAAAAGAAGAGGGACATAGCCAATAAGTTTTTATACATATGTCCCGAAAGAGAGAAGAAAAAAATTCAGCCAGCAGATTTTCACACATATGCCAATATCCAGAAGGCAATGTGCATAAAAAATCCCGCCACAGAGGGAGGAAAAGATATTCTGTGGCGGATCTATAAGAAAAATCGCTTTCGCGAATTGTTTTTAGTCGGAACTGACAGCACCCCAACACCGTTTGTTAAAATACAACAGCCCCTTTTGTTTTGATGGTTTTATATTACCAGTGCATTATGAACAGGTTGTGACAACATGCTAAAGAGTTTATGAAAATTCGAAACAACTTATAAACTTAGGTATAAATTTTTCAGCATGGTTCCTGGGCAGCAGGCGATTTTTTAAGGGTTCCCCAGATATGTCGATTCATGGACATCTGGTGTGTGATTGCATATACAAAGACTTATCTGTGTAAATCCGGAGATATCCGAACATTAAAATTTCCCTGTCCGAACAAGCCTCTTAAATCATCAATGTAAGTCGAGAATTACAATGAAAAGATTGGAGCAAAGTGACTCTTTTTACCCGTCCCCGCCGCTTTGGAAAGACATTAAATATGAGGATGCAAGGTATCGTATCACAGAGCTGGCAGGAAGAGAGGCACAACGTTTTTCATTTTTGTCAGAGAGTGACAAACTATCTGATAATGAAAAGGAGCAGTATCAGGCAATTGTCGCATTGCATAATGGCAAATATTCTATGGATGAGAATATACTGACATCAAGCATATATATACTGTCACATTTATTGCATAGGCATTATGGACAAAAAACCGTAATCCTCATAGATGAATATGATGTTCCACTGGATAAAGCGTTTCAGAATGGCTATTATCGGGAGATGGTTTCACTCATCAGGGGACTTTTCGGAATGGCTTTAAAGACCAATGATAGTCTGCAGTTTGCCGTTTTAACAGGATGCCTGCGTATTCCCAAAGAAAGTATTTTTACAGGATTTAACAATTTCGAGGTTTTGTCGGTTTTAAATGTTCCGTATGATGAGAGTTTTGGATTTACGGACAATGAGGTTGAAAAACTTCTGGATGATTACACGTTTTCAGACCACTATCCGGAAGTTAAGGAGTGGTACGATGGTTATCATTTCCGAAACACCGATATTTACTGTCCGTGGGATGTTATCCGTTATTGTAAAAGCCTGTGCGCAGATTTATAGACAAAGCGGATGTCCAGACCAAAAACGAAATCTCGTTGGAACTCACATATGATGAGCTTGATAAAAGCATTGAAAACCTGTGGAGCGTACTTTTTACTACCGGATATCTGACGCATCAGGGACGTACAGAAAGCGGAAAATACCGCCTGACTATTCCAAACAGGGAAATTAAAAACCTTTTTATAAAGAAAATCAGGGAATTGTAATCGAACTCAAATATGCAGAAAATGGAGATATGGATGCTGCATGTGCCAAAGCACTGGAGCAGATAGAGGAAAAAGACTATGTGGATAGGCTGAGACAGGATGGAATGAGAAACTTTATCAAGTACGGAATTGCGTGTTTTACGAAGGATTGTAAGGTTGTGGTTGGAGAATAACAAAAATCTCTTTACAAACCGCAGAAGATATGCTAGATTTTTATACAAGCTGATTGTCCCGTTTGTTTCTGCAACCGGAAATGGGGGCATATGTTACACACAAAAAAGAACTTCTTAAAGTCAGCACTGGCTGTCTTCTGCATGGTTTCCATGCTTTTATTCTCCAGTTACAACGGAATCACAACAGTATATGCTGCCAGCGGATACGAATACGTTCTGCTGACAAAATACAGTAAGACCATGAAAATTGGAGACGAGTATTATCTGACTGCGATCACTTCTACCGGAAAGAAACCAAAGTTTTCTTCGAGTGATTCCACAGTCGCGTCCGTGAACACTTATGGAAAGATCACGGCGAAAAAGGCCGGTAATGCTACGATCACTGCAAAAATTGCCAATGGGGAGGCAAGCTGCAGGGTTACAGTTGAAAAAACGGTCATTACATTAAGTCAGAAAACCATATCCTTGGAGAACGGATATACAGCCCGGCTGAACGCTGAGACATCAACCGGGCATCCGGTCACGTACAAATCCGCCCGCTCGAGCATCGCCTCGGTGGATGAAAACGGCGTGATCACAGCAAAAAAACCGGGTGAAACTACCATCACGGTCACGGCAGATAAAACCGCCCAGACCTGTAAAGTGACGGTAAAGCAGCCAACGGTCCGGCTGGACCGGACATCCGCATCCCTTTACCGGAAGGGGACGCTCTGGTTATCCGTTTCTTCCACATCCAAAAGTATTCCCAGGTGGAAAACAAATAAAAAAAGCGTAGCCACGGTGGACAATGAGGGCAGAGTTACCGCTGTAAAAAACGGAACAGCCATCATCACGGTCACAGTCGACGGTGTCAGCAAAACCTGTGAGGTCACGGTAAAGAAGCCAAAGATTACCGTCGGACAGGAACAGATTTCGTTAACGGCCGGCGAAACATGTCAGCCGAAGGTAACGGTATCCTCCGGCAACAAACCGGAGTACTACAGTTCAAACACAAATGTTGCCACGGTAAATGAGACCGGTGTGATCACCGCCGTCGGCAGGGGACGTGCATATATTTATGCGAAAGAAGATGGCACGAAGGTACGCATGACAGTAACTGTCAAAGAAAAATAATACTACAGGAAGCAGAACCGAATTATGGTCTGCATGACAGACAGTCTGCGGATCATAACCAAAGGGACAATCAGCGAAAGATATTGATGATGCATATATACAATGATATAATTGAAAGAAATGATGGAGAATCGGAGAATAATATTATACGGGGAGGAATGATTATGCTGAGAGTAGATTTTACATTTGACAAAAAAATAATAGAAAAAAATGGATATACAATGTCAAATATTTATGAAACTATAAAAATGGAATTTGATAAAAAAAATATTTCATGTGTGGCAGAAGGAGAAGTCCTTTCTTTCGGTGCTGGAGAAAAGAAAAACGATTTTTCTGATATGTGGACGATTATTATGCGCCTGACACGTTCTAAGTGGTTTTTGAATTATGCAACATCCTGCACATGGAACGAAAATAATAAAAGTGAAGATGTTTTAGCGCAAATAAAGAGAAAACAGATGATAAGTGCATAATATGGAAAATAAAACAAAAAACGGTTCAAGCCGAAAACAAATTACTTTTGATTTGAGCCAGAAGGACTTGGCAATAAATTATCCGAGACCTAAAATAACCATCAATCCCAAGTTTTATAAAAAGGCATATCGGGACATAAGCCAGTTTATGAAAATGAATGGATTTGAACATAGACAATATTCTGTCTATACTTCGAAGAATAGCCTTACAACATATGGTATTGTAGATCTTATGGAAAAGCTTTCCCAAAAGCTGCCATGGTTATATCTTTGTATAAATGAAATTGATGTCACTGATATAGAGGAACAGTATAGTGTTAAGGGAATTTTAAGAGAATTTATAAATCAAGAAGAAATACTCATTATTAAAGAAGAAATTCCGAAGGAGGAAAAATGAATTCGGTAGAAAATTATGCCATACGCTACTTAGAACCCAAGGATGTGAAGGATCTGGACCAGTATAACGCGCTGTTGCGCTATACCTTTCAGGTAACGGAGGATGAACTGACGGCAACCGGATGGAAAGATGAAGAGATCAAACAGTCGAAGTTCCCGGTACTGGAGCGTGCGGATGTGCTGGGATGTTTTGACGGGGATACCCTGATTTCCCAGTTTGCCGTATATCCATTGAAAATGAATATATACGGGGAGGTATTTCCCGTTGGATTTGTTACGAGTGTTTGTACATATCCGGAATATACCGGGCAGGGCATTATGAAAAAACTGATGTATCAGAGTCTGGAACATATGAAACAGCAGGGAAGACCGTTTGCCCTCCTGTATCCATATTCCATACCGCTGTATCATCATCTGGGCTGGGAGATTATATCCAATAAAATTTCTTTCAATATCAAGGACCGTCAGATTCCAACGAAAGTAAAAGCACCCGGATATGTACGGCGTGTGGACTGGGACAATACCGATTTTCATGAGCTGCATTCGCATTTTGCGTCGATTACGCACGGCTGTCTGTTCCGGAATGCACTGGCGTGGGAGGAATACTGGCGCTGGGATGAGGACGATACGAATGTGGCAGTTTACTATAACACCAAGGACAAGCCATGCGGATTTATGGTCTATCTGATCAAAAACGATATCATGCATATCAAGGAAATGATTTACTTAAACCGTGAGGCGAAAAAAGGGCTGTGGGAGTATATCCACGCGCATGATTCCATGATCGATGCGGTGCATGGCTATACCTATTTCAGCGAACCGATTGCGTTTGAGATGGATGATGGGGATATCAAGGAAACGATCCGGCCGTATGCCATGGGACGGATTATTGATATCGAGAGCTTTTTACAGGATTATCCATGTGATCCGGATGGCGGAACACTGTATATCGAACTTGAAATTGAGGATCACCTGCTTTTGTGGAACAATCGCAGTTTTCGGCTCTGTTTTTCCGATGGAACATGTATGCTGACCGATGAACCGGCAGAGTATAAGTTAAAAATGGAGATAGGTACGCTGACTACCCTTTTACTGGGATATAAGACGGCTGAGCGTCTGTATGCCCTTGAACGCATTGAAGGAAAGCAGGAAGCGGTAGACCGTCTGGATGATGTACTGTTTCATAAAATTCCATATATTTCCGATTACATCTAAAAGATTCAGCATGGTATGTTATAATGAAAAGTGAAAATTACCGGGATACCGGTACTGGATGATTTTCGGAATACATAAGGGGACTACTTATAAAAACAACAGAAAAAATGAGTTTGGGAGGCAAAGGATTATGAAATCAGTACGGACAAAGCTTATAGCATCTATTTTGATCTGTTCTCTTTTTACATCGGTGCTGATCGGGGTGATTGCAATTTCAAATTCTGTGCGGACAGCCGGAAAAGATGCAATGACCATGATGCAGCTTACCGGGCAGAAGAAGACCGAAGAGATCAATTCCACGATTCAGAAGATTGAGCAGTCGGTGGATACGCTCAGTGAAGTCGCAATGAGTAATTTTGATTATGATTCGTTCCGGCAGAGCAAGGATTATGCGGATACATATACCGAGACGGTACAGCAGGCGGTGCTTGATTTTGCAAACCATACGAATGGGGCAGTGACGGCATATCTGCGGTATAACCCGGATTACTCCAATCCGACATCCGGTGTCTTTGCGCAGCGCCAGTCAGTTGACAGTGAACTGCAGTGCCTGACACCGACGGATTTTTCCATGTATGACGAAAGCGATGTGGAGCATGTCGGCTGGTATTACCTTCCGGTACAGGCAAAGACAGCCATCTGGATGTCACCGTACATGAATGAAAATATCAATATTTACATGATCTCATACGTTGTGCCATTGTTTGCAGAAGATGGAACATCGATTGGTATTGTCGGTATGGATATTGATTTTTCACAGATTACCGATCTGGTTGACGAGACAAAAGTATACCAGAGTGGATATGCATTTTTGACGGATGCATCGGCAGCAGTCATGTACCACAAAAATGCGGATGAGGGCACAAAGCTTTCCGATCTGGATTCCTCGCTTTCTAAGAGTGAGGATTTTATCGGAGATGACGGTAATCAGGGTAAGACGATGGATTATTCCTATAAAAATGTAAACAAGAAATTTGCATTTTACAATTTGGACAATGGTATGAAGCTTGTTCTTACCGCTCCGGTATCTGAAATTTATGCAGAGGCATACGGGCTGGCAAAATTGATCATGATCGCCATGATCGTTGCATTTGTCCTGTCTGCTGTGATTGGCGTAATCATCGGTACCGGTATGACCAGACCGATCCGCCAGTTGACCGCTGTGATCGAACAGACAGCGGAACTGGATTTCCGCCCGACCAAAGAGGGAGGCAAATTGCGGAAACAGAAGGATGAGATCGGAAACATGGCAACAAAGATCCACCTTATGAGAAAGAAGCTCCGGGAGATGATGGGAGATCTGCAGCAGACACAGCAGGTACTCGAGGGCAACGCGGAGGATTTGAATCATCTGATGAAGCAGAACAGTGCGTATGCAGAAGATAACTCCGCTGCAACGCAGAATCTGGCAGCCGGGATGGAAGAGACCAGTGCAAATGCGGCGCACATTGTGGAAAGCGTTGGAATTATGAGAGAAAGTTCCGACAATATCCAGCGGCTTGCAGAGGATGGAGAGAAAAATTCCGGACAGATCCAGGAGCGTGCCGGAGAGATGGAGCGGATCAGTACGGAGTCCCGCCACAAGACAGACCAGATGTATGCGGTCATGAAACAGAAGACGGATGCCGCTGTGGAGCAGGCGAAATCCGTACAGAAGATCAATGCGCTGACAGACAACATCAAACAGATTTCTTCCCAGACAAACCTTCTGGCATTAAATGCCAATATTGAGGCAGCCAGGGCTGGCGAAGCGGGCAGGGGATTTGCGGTTGTTGCTTCCGAAATCGGAGATCTGGCAACGCAGACACTGGATACCGTTTCCACAATTGACGAGATTGTAGGAGAGGTCAACAGTTCGGTTTCCAATATGACCGAATGCCTCACAACGATTATGGAATTTCTGGAACAGACTGTTCTTGGGGATTATGAGCATTTCGCACAGGTGGGGGAGCAGTATCATGCCGATGCGGACACATTCCAGCAGATCATGCAGCAGACAAAAGAAGCGGTGGATGCATTAGAGCAGCACATTGGAGAGATCTCTTCTACCGTATCAGAGATCAACTCCATGGTGGAACAGTCCACAGACGGAATCAGCGGTATTGCCGAGAAATCCGGCAGTACGCAGAACCTTGTAACCGAGGGTTACGACAAGCTGCAGGAGTGCACACAGTCCGTCAATGTGATCCGGGATTTTGTCGCGCAGTTTCATTTGGATTGACAATTGTCCGAAGATAAGTTAAGACGCGGTTAGCATAGACTAACATGAAACCCTTTAAATATTAGGAAAAGGAAATTTTACATCGGAAACGAGGAAAATTATAATGAAGAAAACATTAAAACCGGAAACCACAAAACCACAATATGTTGTGACAACAGACATTACTTATGCGCAGGTTGATTCCTGGTTCGGTCATTGCCGGAGAGATCTCAAACTGGATCTCATCTATCCGGAGGACGGGGAAGGAAAGACATATCCATGTATTGTATGGATTTGCGGTGGCGCATGGCAGCGCATGGACAAAGCAGCGCATCTGGCATATCTGGGCACACTGGCGCAGGAAGGGTTTGTTGTTGCCAGCGTAGAGTACCGGACATCCAACGAGGGAACGCATCCGATGCAGCTGTGTGATATCAAGGCAGCAATCCGATATCTTCGTGCATATGCAAAAAGATATCGGATTAACAGTGAAAAATTTGGCGTGATGGGAGAATCCGCAGGAGGATATCTGACATGTATGGCAGCACTGGATCACGATAAAAAACTGGATACAGGTGAGTATCTGGAGTATTCCAGTCAGGTTCAGGCGGCCTGTCCGTGGTATCCGCCGACCGATGCGTCCCATTTTCCATATGATGATGTGGAAAAGGCAGCCATGTCTTCAGAGTCGCTGTTGATGGGATTTAATGTTATGACACATCCGCAGGAAGCTTATGAGAATTCCCCGGTTTCCAAAGTGACACCGGATGCACCGCCATTCCTGCTGATTCATGGAACCAAAGACAGTACCGTGCCTTTTTCGCAGAGTGAGGAATTGTATGATGCGTTAGAGGCAGCCGGCTGTGATGTGACATTGCTTGCGCTTGATGGTGCAGAGCATGCGGACCTGATGTTTTTCCAGGATGAAGTGTGGCAGCAGATCATTGCATTTTTTAAACGGACATTATAACACAGCAGTTGAAGGACATATACAGAATAATTTTCTGATTATGTCCTTCTTTTTATATAGCTGGGACATGACATTTTAAAGGATGTTTTGAGAATTAATTGAATAAGGAGCATTTATTATGATTTATTTCGATTTAGATAATACGTTGATTGATTACAATTCTTCAGAGAGAAAAGCGATAGAGTTCATATTTAAAGAAAAATATGGACTGGTATTAAATAATAATCAAACAGATTATTGGAGTAAGATTTCTAGAAAGTATTTTGATTATTATTTATCAAAACAGATAACTTTCGAAGAGCAAGGAAAAAATCGATTTATTAAAATGTTAAGTTATTGTGGGTATGTGGAAAATGAAAAGATTGCAATGGAATTGTTTGAAGAGTATCAAAAACAATTAGAAAATAGTTGGATTTTATTTGATGATGTGGTTGATATGCTACATTCATTGGAAGGATATCGACTAGGTATCATAAGTAATGGGAAATCTATACAGCAAAGAGCAAAGTTGAGTTGTACGAACATTGAAAAATATTTTGAAATAATTCTTATTTCAGAAGAAACAGGATTTGCAAAACCTTCCGTTGATATTTTTTATGAGGCGGTCAAACAGTCAGGCGAGAAAATTGATTCAGTTATATATGTTGGTGATAATATAAAAACAGATATTTTGCCATGTGAAAAAATTGGAATGAAATGTGTACTTGTGGATAGAAATAGTATATGTGAGAAAAATATATGTAAAATTAAGAATTTATATGAAATACATAATGTATTACTCAACGACATTGGGCAGTATAATACTGAACTTTCTATAAGAAGTTCTGCTCAATAAAAAACAAGAACTAAAAATATCTAAATATTACTATCTCAAACTTCCCATACTGAAAAGTGTGCTGAACCTTGAAAATTCAATATTTTAGCCAATAAAAGAAGGTACCTACAAAAGTAATATGAACAATATTTCCAATGTAATATTCACCTTGGAGTATTTCTTTCACATGCGTAGGATGCCATTCTCTTGCTTTCTCTGCAAGTTCACTCTTTCAGGCTAGATGATGGTATAATCAATAGTATTAGCGAGAAAACAAAATTATAATGAAGTAATATGGGGAATCTTGCTAAAGGTTCCCCTTTGATAAAAAAATTAATTTTTTTTTGTTTCTTACTTGACACGAGCAGAAAGTCACCGCGCGGGTACAGGAAAAGAAACCTCGCGGAAATACCCGAAAACAGGAGAAAGATAGAGCCGCGTGAATTATATCCCGTTTTCCCCCGCCTGCGTCACAGCGCTGCCCGGAATCCCACAACATAAAATCCCCGACATAATACTTCAGCGGCTGTTTGCACACGCCGGTGCTTAATCCGCCGGAGGCGGATTTTAGCATCCGTTGCGCGTGCAACCAATGTCATTAAGTTAAGAAAATTTTTGACTTTCACGGCTGCATTTTTCAGCTA
>ERZ772820.1455-NODE-1455-length-18571-cov-3.045636_pt1 | contig 18571 bp, 18 predicted proteins | sample MGYA00511377_ERZ772820 | MGnify/ENA primary metagenome ERZ772820 (study PRJEB29015, sample SAMEA2737684) | human gut metagenome | biome: human gut; feature: human-associated habitat; material: faeces | place: China | collected 2012 ...
GCCGTCCCTGCCGAAAGCAACGCATTTGCCGTCCCCGATCTGCACTCCGAACCAGAAATCCTCCGCAGCAACAACACCTATAAGCGTTGCGCCGTAAGCGGACTGAATCTTTTCTCCCTTTTCGTAATATGCTCTTGCCTTGTCCGAAACAGCCGCAAGTTCCTCTCGGCGGAAAGGTTCGGCGGCGGCATCCTCCTCCGCAAGCGCATTCCAGCGCGCAATAACGCTGCGAATGAACCAGAGCATCTGCTCCTCTGTTTGTTTTTCTGTTTTGCAGGCATTGAGCGCATCCGCAAAATTTTTCGCTCTGTTTTGCAGAAAAGGCTGATTTTGGGCTGAGGCTTCATCGTTTTCCGCCGCATACGCATTTTCGCCGCTTTCCGCTTCACTCCCGCCGTATACGTCCTGTTCGGCGTTCTGATTTTTTGCTTCACCACTCTCCGCACCGTAAAATGCTTCTCTCACACATGCGCAGAACGCTTCCGCCGCAAACCTGCTGCCCCTGTCCGATCTGAAATAATCCGCTCCGCCGTGCCCGTCGGAAACGACCGCGAGCTTGTATTTTTCCGTTTCGACGCTCGCGGAAAAATCTTGGCACACCGTACCCTTTTTAATATGGGAAGCACCGATGCTTGTGAAATGAAAGCTTTGATACATCTGCCTTTACCATGCCCAGCTTTCCTGATCCGTGGACGAGACAGAGGTGTTTTCCATTTCCACCGCACCCGTTGTATCATTTTCAACGGCGGATTTGACCTTGCCGAGAACCTCGCTCTGTTTGCTGACCGCCCTGTCAACCCCGCCCTTGCCGACACCGCTGGACTGCGAACCTATCTGCGAAGCGGTTACGGAAACGAAACGAATCATTTTCACGAGTGCCTCAGGTGTGTGAACCGCAACAACGGCTTCCTTGCTGCCCGTAAACTCCGCAAGCACGTCGCGGTTTGCGTCCTCGCCGATTGCAACGGCAACCTTGATAGCCTTTTTGAACCAATTGTTTTCCTTGAGCCTTCCGAGCTCTTTTTTGTATTCGTCAGTCGGTTCGCCGTCCGAAAGCAGGAAGATTGCAGGCGCAAACGAGCCCGCAACATCGCGCATAAAAGCATTGCGGGACAGCTTTTCGTTCAGCATTTTGCACATTTCGCCGAAATCGGTAAGCCCGTCCGCATCGAGGTAGTTCCAGCAAAAGCTTTCCGCATCGATGGGGGCGGGGGTTATCCAGTGCGCACCGCTTGAAAAATCCAGCACGGCAATTTTAATTGCGGCATCGGCGTTTTCTCCCGATATTTTGCGGATTTCGGGAATGACTTCCTCAATTGCGGAGTTCAAAGTTCCGATTTTGCTTCCGCCCATGCTGCCCGATGTGTCAACAACAAAGAACAGCGTCATCGTTCTGCGTGCAACTTCAACTGCATTTTCGTATATGTTATTCATGTTTATTTCCTCCGATTAAGCTTATGTAATATTTACGTTTCAACCGTATTATTCCCGTTTTGTTCAGCCGCCGGCACTCAGCCTTCAACAACCGCCGTTCCGTTCGGGAAGTGGATCGTTTTTATCGCCGCAATGGGAGCTATCTGCCCCTTTTCAATCGTTTTGAATGCGCCGTCCGCCGTTTCAACATTCCAAGCAATATCGCCGAGGTTGCGCAAACCCCACATTGCGGGATTGTTTGGGTTCCGTGCGACCTCACCCACGACCTCCGAAAAGTCGTCACTGCTCTTATCGATATGACAACGGTAAATCTTCATTCCCGGGAAGAGCGCAACGCCGTATTTGCGGTTATGGCAGTTCAAAACACGGGGTTTCGGTATGCGCTGGCGGCAGTTAATGCAGTTGGCGTCCCCGGCAACATTGATGAAAGTCTGCCCGCCGCAGGGGCAGGTGATGACGGTTCCGCGCAGCCTTGTGAACGCAAGCTGCCAGTCGTTGTCCGTCATGCGCGGAGTTTTGCCCGCCATTGCCTCCTTTGTGAACGATTCAACGAATTTGCGGCGGATGAATTCCGGATACATTGTCCAGAAGCGTATTGCATTTGAATGCACTCCGCGCACGGGGCGGTTGCAGTCATCCGTCGGATCGTAAATAAAAATCGGTTCCTGTCCGTAAAACTTAAGTTCAAGCTCCTCCGTGAGGCAGGGTGCGGAAACGACCCTTTTGCCCTCCAGCGGATGATCGAGAAAAAGCAGGCGGAAAAGCACCACCGCAAGGGAGAATCTGTCCGTCATTACGTTTGGGCGGGTCATATTGCGAACGACCTCCGGAGCCATATAGCGCGCTTTGCCTGCAATGCCGAGGCTTTCACCGTAGGGTGCAACGTTATCGTTATCGCAGATAAGCACATCCCCGTCGGACGGGTCAATGAAGAAATTGCCGTCGTTCAAATCCTGATACGAAAAGCCGTTTCGGTGCAGTTCACGGAAGCCGTTTGTAATGTTCAACGCTGCATTTACCGCTGCGGACAGCGATTCAAAATGCACCTTTGCAAGCAGAAATTCCGAAAACTCGCGGTAATTGCCCGGTCTTAAATCCATTATATAGCCAAAGCTGTCTTCAAAAGGCTTTGTTATGTACAGCGGCCAAAGGAACGCTTTCGTCGGCGCACCCTTTGCGATATTGCTTTCAAGATTCTGATAAAACTTCTTCGGGTTTTGAATTGCGCCGTCGTGGTACCATTTGAGTGCATATTCCTTCCCTCCGAGTTTGACGCGGTAAACCGTACCCTGCCCGCCTTCACCGAGCTTGCCGATAATTTCGGCGTTTGAACCGTTCGCAAGCGGTATCCTTTGCCCTTTTTTATATTCTGCCATCAGTATTTCTCCTTATTTTTTCATTTATCTACAGCGGCTCTGCCCGTCCGCCGGGAACCGGGTTTATGCCGTCTGTTTCCCTTTTTTGAAAAACTCAAGCACGGGATTTATAAAGTTCATCAACACTTCGTATGAACCGAGGATGAGGAACAAAAACGCTCCCCCGTTCAGCACCGTCAGCACAAGGTTAAGCCAACCGAGTATCGGTGACATATCGTTAAACGCTATGAATGTTGTAATAAGTGAACCCACCGCAAGGAATGCGAAAATGCACTTTGCGATGATATCGTATTTTTCCTTGCCGATAACAACAACAAGTATCAAATTCACGATCGTGAAAATCAAAATCGAAACCGTCAGCGTATGCTTTGCTTCCGGCCCCGTATCATCAAGCACAAACGCCAAAAAAGCAACAAATGCACTCAGCACAAGTCCGCCGCCGATGCCGATGACCCATTGCCAAACTTTCCAGTTTGACAGCCAGTGCCAGTCCCCCGGCCACGTCAGCACGAGCAGTGCGCTCACCGCCGCAAAAATCACGTTCGGAAGAGTGTAGCCCTCTTCGCTTTCCGTGCGCGTCAGAACAATGTTTGCAATGCTTCCCGCAGCAAGAAAACCGAAAAGAATCCTTGAAATCAGCGCATAGCTTTCTCCGAATACGGCACGAAGAACAATGTTGCCCGCAACCAGCACGGGGATCGCAAAAGTTATTGTTTGACATTTTTCGTTGTATGTCCAATTCTCAACCGCGAACGAAAGCCCGATGGTGCCCGCCGTCAATGCAATGCCGCAGCCCGCCGCGATCAGCCACTGTTTCGGAACCGGGGCAAGCAGCAAAAGCCCCGCAATGAACCCGCCGACAATTCCCGCCGCTGCAAGTGCAATTGCGATAATGCCGATGATTTTCCCGATGTTTGCGCCTTCGAAATGCATACGGGAGGTTTCCGCTTTTCGGCTGCCGCTGCGCAAAGCACCGATAATGCTGATTCCGTCATCGCTGCCTCCGTCGTCATCCGAAACGTCCTCCGCCGAAACGCCGAAAGCATTCGCAAGCATTTGAATGGTTTGCTTTGCGAATTCTTCCGCCATATCCGTATGCTCCATAAGCCGTGAAACGGATTCGTTGATATGCAGTTCCCCGCCCGTGCCGCTCTCGGCGGCCTTAAGCAAAATCTCCGCCGCACCGCTGTCCAGTGCCTGTCTGATGCGCCGCCTGTCCTTAGCATTTGCGTCCCCGGGCGCAAGGTCGGTCAGCAATGCAAATGCACGCCGTCTGTCGCGAAACGTGTCAATGCCGTACCGTGAAACAATGATCTCAAGCGCGGCCTCCGCCGTTGTCTCTTTTTTTGCCATGATTCAGCTTCTTTCTTCCGTATAGCTAATGTTTCGAACATCGTAATCATCCCTGCCGAAAAGCAGCAGGCAATATCCGTCGATGCTGTCGCGGAAGCCCATTTCCGATGCAAGCGGATCAAACTGCATGAACACACGCGGCGGTTCCTCCGCATACGGCCAATCCGTGGGCAGACCCAAAAGGCGAATGCCTTCCGCCGTCTCCTCCGCAGGGCTGAATTCCATCAGCCAGTCATCCGTCAGGTGTTCCGCACCCGCAACTTCCGCATTAAAATCATCCATTGCAATTGCAGGCTCCTCCACGCAATGCAGCACACGCGCCCTGTACGGATATTCCGCCGTGTCAAGAAAAACGTAAAGATACCCGCTGTGCGGAATACGCTCGTCGTTCTCTGCGATAAGTCCCGCTTCCGCAATGTCGCGGCAGCGTATCTGGCAGAAGAAAATTTCCGTATCCTTGAAAGCCTCCGCCATACCGGAAGGCAGCGTCGGTGTGCCGAAAAATTTACTCGCACCGAGGTCGTGTTCGCCCTCCGCTTTTTTTACTTTGATTCCGATAGCTTTTGTCACAGTATTAACCCTTCCTTACAGATAAGTTAAATAATAATCAAATCAATAAATCTACAAGCCCGTAAAAGTCTGTCGGGCGCGGCTTTCAGCTTTCCGTGCTTGGCCTGCCGAGAGCTTCCGCTCTTTTTTGCCAGTACAGCGCAAGGTCTTCGTTTTCGACAGACTCAAGGTTGACAAGCCCGAGGCCTTCCGGCGCAACGTACAGTTTGCCGTCCTCACCCTCTGTAACGTATTCCGGTTTCAGCACGCCCATTTCAAGCATCCATTGCACATCGAAAGGCGATTCATCGTAAACATCGTTTCCGTACACCGCCGCCAACAGCTCCGCCGCGGAAGCATCGCCGCCCTCCGCCGCAAGTTCGAGCTGTTCCAACGCTTCTTCAACGCGATTTTCGGAATACACCCTCGCACTGCCGCAGCCGAAAATGTAAAGTTTGCCCAAAAGCGTCCGTGCGGCATTTTCGCCCGCTTCGATAGCTTTTTTATAATACAGTTCCGCCTTTTTGAAGCACTCCTCAACAGTAGGCACTTCGGTTGAGCAGCGAAAGGCCGACGGTTGTTCGGAAAAGAACCAGCCGAGCAGCAGCCACGCATAGCCGCAGCCCGCTTCCGCCGCACTTTCAAGCTCTCGTGTGTACCTTTCGCAGTAATTCTTCCGTTCAAACCGCGTATCAAAATAAAGCATCTCCCGCATGACAGAAAAAGTGATTTCCTCCGCCTCCGTCCGCGGCTGTTCGCACCCCATGTCCGGCGGCACGAAATCACTGAATTTTTGTTTGTAATAGACCCTCACTTCGCATTCCTCCGTAAGTTATCTTGTTTTCGTTATGCTCTGCATCAGAAAAAACGCACGATCTTCAGCGTGTACTGATGCCCGCCGTCAAACGAACGCGGCCGATACAGAACTTTTTCGCCCTTTTTCAGATCCCATTCCCTGATAAGCGTTCCGTCGGCTCTGTGGTATGCAACATGCGCCGAATCCTTCCGAACGTCGGACAGCATCCAAAAACATCCGTGCTGCCCCTCAATGCGCCCTGCACAGAGCGGCTTGAGCATTTTTCCCACGCGCCGCGTTTTTTTGCCCACAGCCCAAAACTCATCGATAATCCTAAGTTTCATTCCGTTCTCTCCTTGCTGTTCAAAAGAATGTTCAAAAGCGAATGCCGTTTTTCGCCGACCTGTTCATTCCGCATTTGCGGCTTGTTCCGAATCTTCAAAAAGCTCAACGCGAAAAACCTCTCCGCAGTCGCCGCAAATCCACATTTCCGGCGAAATATCGAGCATTATGCCGCCGCCGTGCTCCGTAATCATTCCCGCGCCGTCCATGCAGTCAATGTTTTCGCTTCCGCATTTCGGGCAGCATCGTTTATTTGACATCTTCACTTTTGTCTCCGTCTCCGTTTTTCTTCGCGCAAGGGAATCAATGCCCCGCACGTTTGCACCGTTTTTGCGCATCACAAAACATTTTCAGTCTCTGCCGACTCCCGCCGTGAAAAGATATCTTGCCGCCCGTTCTTCATTCGGCTCAACAAGAATCCTCCTGTTTCCGTCAGCATCTTCGGTTTCAATGCCGTTTTTATATATGTCCGCAAGCCTGAGCATCGCCTGAACAACACCCTTGTCTGCCGCTGCCGTATAGAACATCAGCGCCGCCGCAATGTCTTTTTCACAGCCCAAACCGTTTTCGTTGAAAAAACCCATCATGTATAATGCCGTCGGATCATTTTCATCCGCCGCACGGGAAGCCCAAAGGAACGCCTTTTCATCATTCCGTTCAACGGGTCGGCCCTCGTGATATGCGGATGAAACCGCCGTCGCCGCCGAAATCAGTCCGAGTTCCGCCGCCCTGAGATACCCCGCAAACTGTGCCCTATGCCGCAGCTGCAATTCTTTTGAGCCGTTTTCAGGCACCCGCTCAATCATCCAAAACGGTTCGTCATTCTCTTCAAGCGCAAGGTCGCCCAATGCCTTGCAGGCTTCCGCGCAGCCCTGTTCGGCGGCCTTTTTATAGCATTCCGCCGCTGCCCTGTCAAACAACTCGTCGTTTCGGTTTGCGTATATGTTTCCGTACATCATCAAGGCATCAATCTGCCCCGCCTGAAAAGCGCGTTCCATATATTCAACCGCGCGATCCTCTTCACCGTTTTCCAGCAGCTCATTTGCCATGAGCCACAACGCATCAACATTGCCCGCATCAACGTCTTCCTGCAAAATATCGATATAGGCTCTTGTGTCAAACCCTTCCTCAAGACGAATTTTTGCGCGCTCATAACCTCTTTCGGCCGCTGCTTCGCACACCCTTTCGGCTTCCGCACCGCTTACAATGCCCGCGCCGTCGTCGTGCAGTTCCCAAATCAACCGACATGCATAGTCGCTGCCTGCTTCAGCCGCACGGCGCAGATATTCCAACCCTTCATCCGCACTCGCACCGCAGCCGAGGCCGTAAACCGTCATATGCCCAAGCTCCGCCATAGCTTCCGAATGCCCGAGCTCCGCTGCGGCAAAAAGCGGATACCACGCCGCGCTCCAATTGAGATTTTTGATAAGTTCAAGCCCTTTTTCATAAAGCCTTTGCCCTTCGGATTCCGCTTTTTTGCGGCAGTAATATTCCCGTTCAAGCACGGACCCGCTCAACGAAACGCCGTTATAACAGCGTTCCGCCTCTTTCCATCTGCCGTTAAGTTCATGCAGTATGCCCTGCCGAACAAGAACGTCCTCCGCATGTTCGTAATAAACACCCGTTCGGACTTCATTAAAATACCCGAGTTGAATCCTTGCAAGATTTTCTGTAGTGAAATACGGGTTTGCAAACGAAGCATCGAATTCGCTGCCGAGCGGAAATTCCCCGTCCAGCTCCGCTTCCCGCTGCTCTTCCTCGGCAAGCACCTGTTCCATATAGGCCTCGTCCTTGCAGTAAAGCGGTTCCGCGCCTACCTCCGCGCGTGTTTTTATCACATCGAGAGCGTCCTTTGCCCGCGCAATCAGCTTCGCGGCTTTCTCCTCTGCGGAGGGATGTTCCTCCGCAACGGCACTGTATGCTTTAATCCATTCCGCACAGCGTTCCTCTGCCGCCGCAATATCTCCTCCGTTGAGCTTCAAAACAGTTTCAGCTTTCATTTTCGCCCTCCGTTCTGCTTTTTAAATCCGCTCCGCCTCCGAACCTGTTCCCTCTCCCGCGTTCCGGAAGGCACCCGGTATGCGGCGGGCGAATATCAAACCCGTATGCGCCGTCTTCGTTTACTTTGTCTCCGTCCCCAAAGCAATCAGGTTCGGTATTCGGAACGCTCCTTCCGCACCTGCTGCAAACAAGTCGTGCTTTCCGTCCGATGTTGAACGGATCACCGTCCTCTCCGCCGACGGTTTCGACGGTTCCTCCGCAATAGGGACATTTTATATGAAGTCTCGTTGTGATTCCGCTGCGCATATCCCGCCTCCTATGCTTCCGCCTGAACGGCGGCATCGTCATCGAAATAATAATCCCTCAGCCACTCTTCGGCGCGTTTATCCCCCGCTGCGGCGGCATCTCTCATCAGCTCCGCCGCTGCCGCAAGGTTCGGTTCACCGCAGATTTTTCTGCCCGTTTGGAACAGTATGCCGACATCGTACAGTGCAGCGTGTTTGCCCATTCCCGCCGCTTTGAGAAGTTTTCGCAATTTTTTGTTTCTGCGTTTTCTTTTCTGTTTTTTGTTCGGATTCGTTTTCATTTTCGGGACCATGGTTTTCGCGTGCCGCGAAAGCTTCCTTTCTTTCAAATTTTTTCCCTGCCGTCCTCTGACAAGCATATTATGCCATATCCCGCGTCCGTGCAGGTCGCTCCGACGGCGACATTTATTTTTTTCGGAAGCCGAACCCGGTTCATGCAGCTTCATTTATTCTGTCGGATTTTTCTGCAAATTCCCCGCTGCATCATCCCTGCAAACGCCGACAATATCGCCGATATCGCAATCGAGCACTTCGCATATGCGAACAAGCACCTCCAGCGAAACATATTTATCCCGACGGAGGTTTGTCATTGTGTTCGGCGCAAGCTTCGTTGCCCGACGCAGATCCGCCTTGCTCATTTTTTTGTCCACAAGCAGTTTCCAAAGTTTGTTATAGCTTATGTTCACGGCAGCACCCCTTTGCTCTGTTGTTTTATGGTTTCTGCTTTCGTTTTGTTTTTGCCGACTTTTCGGCATTTGTTCATTTCCGGATTGGTTCTCGGCTTTTCAATCGAACAGAACTCCCGGATTCAACTGCATTTCGGACCGCCAAAGGATTCCGCGTTCGCTCAAAAGCCTCGCTTTTGCCTGCGCCGTTTCAAGCGGATGCGCATTTTCTCCGCATTCTTCTTCGAGCAGCCGCTCAACCTCATCGATAACCGCAAGATACTCTTCCGATAGTTCAACACTGTCGCGCACAAGCATCGGATAGTTTTCAAAAACGTTTTTTTCGATTTGAATTTGTTTATCCAAAGGCAGAAGCCCCGCCGCAATCTCCCGCAGGTCGGCACATTCGTCCCTTCCGTAGCGATTGCGCGCCTTTAATGCGCAATAATAATCCGATTCGATTCCTTCCCTGTTTTTGAACCGTGCCGCAAGTTCGGCATCAAGCTCAAGCACCTTTTTCCGCAGAGGCAGCGCGCAGGCCGTTCGACCCATGTTTTCATAGTTCTCGGCAAGATAACGCAGCACCGCGATGCTGTCCTCAACAGTGTCCCTGTCGTGTTCATGCTCCGATTCAAGCTGATTGAACACCGTCTGCCTTATTTCGGCAAGTGCCGCCGCATCCCTGTATGTCGGCGCAGCGAATTCATGTTCCTTCCGCGCTTCAATTTCTCCGTGCAGCGCAGCCAAACGCGCCGCAGATTTTTCACTGTATGCCATTTATCCGCCCTCTCCTTAGCAGCAGTTTTTTATAACTTTACGTATTTTTTTATCGAAGTTCCCGCCGTTTCGGCATTTTTGTTCGGTCGGTTATGTTCTGTCAACCTTATAGACAGCTCCGTCAAAATCCTTTTCATCCCTGCCGAACAGCACATATGCATACCCGTCAACGTTCTCAAGATAGGGAACTCCTTCAAAATCAAGCGGGTCGTATTGCAGCAGGAGCTTCGGAAGGCTTGCATCCTCTCCCGCCGCACCGGACGGCAACCCCAACAGTTTTGTCCCGTCCGCATCGGGCGGCGCAGCACCGAACGAAATCAGCCAATCCTCGTTAAGTCCGCACGGAAGCGGTGAAAGCTCGTTAAAATCATCAATAATCGTATCCGGCTCTCCGTCGTAATATTCGACCCAAACATAGAGCTGATCTGACGGATACATCTCCGCATCAAGGAAGAAATACAGATAGCCGCTGTGCGGAAGTATGTTGTCCGGGTCATATTCGGCAATATCGGAAAGCCTTATCTGCGCAAGGAAGATTATGTCGTCATAGAATCTTTCGACCCATTCGTTCGGCACTGTCGGCGAGCCGAAGAACTTGCTTTGCGTGTAATCATGCTCCCCCGCAGCCTTTTCGACCTTGATTGCAATTGAATACCTGCATTCCTTTCCCCTGCGTCGCCCCGCGGACGGTCTGCCTTGCGGTTCATCAGTGTCGAAATCGAACAGATACCGATAACCTCCGTCACATGAACGCGGGTTGTAGAATCCGCCGGCGCCGCATTCAATAATAAACTCTTTTTCATCGGCCGAATTTTCACATTGCACCCGAAGCACAACGCGCTCCTCATCGGCCGAAACAATGCCGAACCTCCGCCTGCCGAGCGGAAATTCGATTATCTGCCCCGCCTCCGGGGTAAAAATCCGCTCCGCCGTTCTGCGGACTTTCCGTTCCCCCGTTTTTCGGTTGATCCCCCACGCTTCCTCAATTATCCTGAATTTCATATTTATATTTCCTGTTTACATTTCTTTCCTGCTTCTTCCGCGTTTTCGGATGGTTTTGCACAGCAGGCCGCAAAACTCGGGGCTGAAAAACCATCGTTTAATCCTTTTCAATCTGTCTTTGGTTTCCGAACCCGCGCTTCAGCCTTTCCTCCGCTTCTTCCACGCCTGCTTCGGCGGCAATGCGGCACATCGCCTCCGCTTCCTCCGCCGTTATGCCCGCAGCCCCGTTATCAAACAACGCCGCAAAAGCATAGCAGGAATACGGGTTTCCCATTTCTGCCGAAAGCTTCAAAAGGCGCATTCCTTCGTTTTTATTACATTCACAGCCTTTACCGAAAAAATACATCATTGCAAGCTGCCCGGTCGCTCCGCGGTGCCCGAGCTTGGCAGCTTCGCAAATCGGCGCAAACGCTTCATCCCAATACCCGTTTGCGATAAAAGTCATGCCTTCGTTATATTTCATTTCTGCTTTCTTTTCGGTTTTGTTTCTGTGTTTTCCGAACAAACGAATTGCCATGTGTTCCCTCCGAATAAAACATTGCGGTGATGCGCTTCACTTTCGTTTTTTCTCCGCCGTATGCGAAAAAGTCCGTTGCCTGTATATTTTTATTGTATCATATCCTCCGTGCCTTTGCAACAGATATTTAGAATATCCATAGCCGACTTTCGCAAAAACATGACATAGATTAGCAGTGTTTTAAGATTTTCATTTGCGCCGCACCGGCATTGACTGCCGCTTCCGCCGAGCAGTATAATGTAGAAAGCAAAGTATGACGAGGAGATGTCTTATGATTAAATCCGCCTTTGAAAACAACCTTCCGTTTCCGTGGCTCACGCTTGCGGTTCTTGCCTTGTTTTACGGAATTTATTTCACCAAAATGCTTGTGCAGAAAAAGCACGGCATACGCACGCATCAAATCGGGCGACGAAAAGAAAAAGCCCTTCACACTGTCGAAGTTCTAATGTCCGCCGCAACCTTCGGCATTGTTCCCGTGCAGCTTGCCTCCGTTCTGTTCGGGCTGAGCTGTCTGCCCGACAGTGCAAGGTTCACCGGGTTTCTTCTCGCGCTTTTGGGCGACGGCATCTTTCTTGCGGCTGTGCTTTTCATGAAGGACAGTTGGCGCGCAGGCATTCCCGAAAGCGACAAAACGGCTCTCGTTACGGGCGGGGTATACGCCTTGAGCCGCAACCCCGCATTTCTCGGGTTTGATTTTATGTATTTCGGAGTGCTGTTCATGTATTGCAATCCGTTTACGGCGTTCTTCACAGTGTTTGCCGTTGTCATGCTGCATCTGCAAATTTTGCAGGAAGAAAAGTACATGACGGCAGCTTTCGGCGAACCGTACCTTGAATATAAACGAACGGTTTCCCGCTATCTCGGAAGAAAACCCCAAAAAAAGCAGCGGTGAAGCAGCGATACATAATCAGGGAGCAAAACATGAAAATTAACATTCGCAATTATCGGGAACCCGATTTTGATGCAATTGAGCGTATACACGATGCAGGACGGCGCACGGAGCTTCGGCTTGCAGGGTTGGAAGAGGCATTTCTTCCCCTGAGGATTGCAGCGGAGCGTGAAGGACTTTTCGAATATCCCGGGCTTTTTGTTGCAGAAGCAAAGGGTTCCGTTGTCGGCTTTGCAGCCTGTTCCGAAGATGAACTTGCGTGGCTGTATGTTGATGTTTCTCTGTTTCGCCGCGGCATAGGCAGGCAGCTTGCAGAATACGCTCTCAAGAAATTTCCCGGCATTCACAGCATTGAGGCATTGGTCGGCAATGAACCCGCAAAATGTTTGTATGAAAACATGGGTTTTGAAGCTGTTCGGATCGTTTCCGGAAAAATGCCCGGGAACGAAAGCTTTTCCGTGAAAGTGTACCTTTTTGAAAGGACTGCCTGAGCAGGGTTGTCGATTCATGTTCGGATTTATTTCCCGCACCGAAGTTTCGGAAGCACAATGTTTATATGCAAAAACCCGGGCATTCTCGCTTATGCCCGGGTTTTGAATTGCAGCAACGGTTTCACCGTTTGATTTTTGCTTTCTGCGCTTCAGGGTTCATCTCACGCGCGCGCACTTTTCATCTGTTCACGATGGTATTGCAGTGTGTAAAGCTGATAGTATCTGCCGTGTTTCTGAAGCAGCTCATGATGATTGCCCTGTTCAACGATTTTTCCGTTTGAAAGAACAATGATATTATCCGCATGCTGAATCGTGGAAAGTCTGTGCGCAACGATAAGCATCGTGCCGATGTTCATCATTTTTTCAAGCGAATTCTGAATCAGCTGTTCGGTTTCGGTGTCTATATTCGCGGTCGCCTCGTCGAGGATCATGACGGCGGGCTTGTGGATTATCGTCCTTGCGAAAGAGAGCAGCTGCCGCTGACCGGCGGAGAAATTGTTGCCGCGTTCGCGCACGGGTTCATCCAGCCCGCGTTCAAGCTTGTTGATAAAGTGATCCGCGTTTACGTAACGGCAGGCCTCCATGACCTCCTCGTCGGAAATTCCCTCTTCGCGCAGCAGAATATTGCTGCGTATCGTGCCCGAGAAAAGGAAAACGTCCTGAAGCATCTGTCCGAAATGCCGGCGCAGCGATGCAGCCTTTATCTTTCGGATATCGATTCCGTCAATCAGGATTTCGCCCTTCTGGAACTCGTAGTTGCGGCAGATAAGCGAAAGAATCGTTGTTTTGCCCGAGCCGGTCGAACCGACGAACGCAACCGTGTCCTTCGGATTGACTTTGAACGAAACGCCCTTGAGTACCCATTCGCCGGGTACATAACTGAACCAAACGTCGCGGAATTCAATCTCGCCGCGAACCTCGTCAAGCTCAATCGCATCCGGTGCATCCGTAAGCTTCGGTTTAATGTCCATAATTGTGAACACCTTTTCGGCGGAAGCAAATGCGGATTGAAGCCAGTTGAACTGCTCCGCAAGGTTCTGAATGGGGTTGAAGAAAGTGGCAATGTACATATAGAACGAAACGATCGTGCTTGCCGTCAGCGTCTGCCCGAGGAATGTCGTTCCGTCAAGATAGCCCTTGCCGCCAAGGTAGAAAAGGCACATCACGGTTGTTATGTAAAGCATATAGACAAGGGGTCTGAATATGCCGAACACAAGTATCTGCTCCTGTTTCGCCCTGCCCAGAAGGTTGCTCCTTTTGTCGAACTCACGTTCCTTCGCCTCCTCGCGGTTGAAAATCTGAGTGATTTTGATGCCGGAAAGATTTTCGGAAAGATAGGTGTTTATATCAGTCGTTCTGTCCTTAATCTTTCGGTATGCTCTGCGCGAGAACTTGCGGAAGATAACGGTGAAAAGCACTATGAACGGCGCAATGCACAGCACCATCAGTGTCAATTCATAGTTCAGGAAAAACATTGCAACAAGGACGCCCGTCAGCACGAAAAAGTTCTTCACAAGATTCACAAGCAGCGTTGTGAACATCAGTGAAATTGCGTTCGTGTCGTTTGTGATGCGGGTCACAAGCTTTCCGATGGGAATCTCGTTCATCTGTTCGTGCGAAAGGCTCTCGATATGGGTAAAAAGATCCTCGCGCAGATGGGAGATGATTCGCTGACCTGTCTTTTGCAGCACAATAGCCTGAACATATGCGCCGACCATGGAAACAATCAGTATTCCTGCATACATTCCGACCATTATGAACAGTTTATTCAGCTTGAAATCGGTAACGATCATATCCTCAATGCCGCCGATGATGAGCGGAGATACAATGTCGAATGCAATCGTGAACAGCATAACAATGCCCACGAAAACAAATCTCAGCGCATAGGGTTTTGCGTATGCCATAAGGCGGCGGGTAATCTCTCCGTCATTCATATGACGTTCAAACCCCATGGTTTGTTTTTTATCTTTTACGGTTGCATATGCAATTATAAGAACAACCGAAATCAGTCCGATAATGCCGCCCGCAAGCAGCAGGGGATAGTATTCATGCATAATCACTTACCTCCGAACTCATCCTCAAGCTTTTGCAGCTCAACGGTTTTGCGGTATTCTTCACAGCGCTCGAGCAGCTCATCGTGCTTTCCGACAGCGACAATGCGCCCGTCATCCATAAAGATAATCTTGTCCATATCCTGAATCGTTGAGATTCGGTGTGCAATAAGTATTGTCGTTTTCCCCGCACGTGTTTCACGCAGGTTTTTAAGTATCACCTGCTCGGTGCTCGTATCAACAGCGGACACGGAATCGTCAAGAATCAGTATCGGTGCATTCTTAAGCAGTGCGCGTGCAATGGAAATTCGCTGTTTCTGCCCGCCCGATACAGTCACGCCGCGTTCGCCGAGGACGGTGTCGTATCCGTCTTTAAACTCAACAATGTTATCGTCAACATCCGCAAGCTCCGCCGCCCGTTTAACGGCGGCTTTGTCCGTTTCATCGAATGCAAAGGCGATATTGTTTGCGATCGTGTCCGAGAAAAGGAAATTGTCCTGCGGAACATATGAACAGTTTTCGCGAAGGGAATGCAGCGTAACGCTGTTTACATCGTGTCCGTCAACGAAGAGCGTTCCGTCCGGAACATTGTATATGCGCAGGATAAGGTCAACCAGCGTTGTCTTTCCCGCACCGGTCTTTCCCACTATGCCGACGTTTTCGCCGGGTTCGATCGTGAACGAAACATTCCGAAGCACATCGAATTCACCGTCCGGATAGCGAAAATTCAGGTTCCGCATTTCAATTTTGCCCTTCACCGAACCGATATCAACCGCGCCCGGAGCATCATTAACGTTTATTTCGGCATCGAGCAGCTCTCTCACACGGTTGAGAGAGGCTTTGCCGCGCGAAGTTTTTTCGATAAGCATCGAAACCGCCATGATCGGCCAGACTATGGAGCTGAAATATCCTATGTATTCAACAAGCTGTCCGGCATCGAATTTCTTTTGGTAAACAAGGTATCCGCCGTAGCCCAAGATAACGCAGATAACGGATTCCACAAGCAGTGAGATAAGAATGTTCAGCGTTACGGAAATTTTCGTATAATCAACGTTGACATTCTCGTTCAGCACATTCAGTTTGCGGAACGCGGCAAGCTCTTTAAGCTCCTTTACAAATGCCTTTATAACGGCAAAGCCCGAAAAACTCTCCTGTGCAAAATCCGACAGATCCGAAAAGGCCTGCTGGCGGATCTCCCATTTGCGCATCATGGCTCTTCCGACGATCGTGCCGATTATAAGCAGCAGAACCATGGGAATCATTGAAAGTCCCGTCAAAAGCTTGTCCATGCGCCACATTTTAACGAGTGCAAGAATGCCGAGGAATGCAGCATCAAGGAACATCAGGATACCGTCGCCGAAACATTCCTGAATCGTGTCAAGATCGTTGGTGAAAAGGCTCATGAGATTGCCGACTTTGTTCACCTGATAATACTGCTGAGAAAGATCCTTGCAGTGATTGAACATTTTGTTGCGAAGATCCGTTTCGACGCGGATCGCCGAGCCGTAGAAGCAGACACGCCAAAGGAATCTGCCGATGACCATTACAACAATGATAGTGATTATCGGAAGACAAATATTATCCAGAAGAAAATCAAGGTTAAACGGCACATATTCCCCGTTCACAAATATGAGCTCGCCGTTCATGCCGTTAACAAGCATACGATAAAGCTCCGGTATCCTGAGCTGGAAGTAATCAACCAGGATAAGTGCAAGTACGCCCAAAATCAGCACGGGTGCATTTTTAAGGTAGTAGCGATTGATGTGTTTCCCGAATATCAATTTCCTGTTCCTCCTGCAACCGTTTCACTTCAATCACATGGCTGCAACACATGGCTGCAACACATGGCTGCAATCTCTTCCCGAGCGTAAAAAAACGGCTGCCAAAAGCCAATTCGGCAACACATCGGGAGAGATTTCCCTTTCTGAATCGAAATGAAACAATAATTCATCTTTTATCTGTGATTATACTCCCTCCGAAGGAAAAGTCAAGCCCGGAGTTGTAATAAGGCGGGGTTTTCCGGGTCTGCCCTGTTTAAAGAGGCTTCAACACACCTTTTCGGCAAAAAAACTGCGCCGCAGGAGCTTTTCCTGCGACGCAATCCGTCGGCCATGTTGTTCAGAAATCTATTAATAATGAAGTTCTGCCGCCATTTGCATGAAAAGCAGGCAGAATCGGACTAATTAACAGAGAAACGGCAGCCTGCAAACACCCTTTTCAAAAAGGTTGATGCTTTTCGGCTGTCCTCAGCCCCTGCGCCTTGCGAAGCAGTCGCTGCAATAGATGGGCTTGTCGGTCTTGGGTTCGAACGGAACTTTGGTGGGTCTGCCGCATTCTGCGCAGATTGCGTCGTACATTACGCGGCCGGACTCGCCGCGGGCTGCGGGCTTGCGGTTCCTTCTGCACGCTTTGCAGCGAGCGGGTGCGTTGTCAAAACCCTTTTCTGCATAGAATTCCTGTTCACCTGCGGTGAAAGTGAATTCTTGGCCGCAATCCTTGCAAACCAGTACTTTGTCTTCAAACATTTGGTATAATACCCCTTTTTGTATTTTGGCACATGGAGTCGGCTGACCTGGTTTTTGCCCCCACACTCGCCTGTCGGTGGGTTCGCTACTGAGCTTTACGCCGCCCACTACTGCCACTCTCGCACCGCATTCGATTCGGAATGCCGCACGACAGGACTTACATCTAAGCCGCACCATGCTCACGGGAACTTTGCCCCGCTTATGTGGATCGTTTCGCCTGCGACTGGCATCGACTTTCAACCACAGACCCGACTCCCCTGCCGCCCTTATTATACCGCCGTTCCAATCGGTTGGCAATATGTTTTTCCTGCAAAAAATAATATATGTGTCGTGTTTTTTCGCATGTCACGTCGGTTCCGAAGCAAGAGAAAATTTATTTTGTGTTTTTTACGGAATTATTTTGAATTTGCCGGTTCTGCACCGTATGCTCACAAATGCGGTGTGCTTTGTTTTGAGCTTTATTTTGAAAGGATGCCTTTTCTTCCGTTTCTGTTTTATTCCCCATATGCCGGATTTTGCAAAAACTGCATCCGCAGGCATGTAAAACCCGAAAGCTCTTCGGTTCAGGTTTGCCTGAAGTGCTTTCGCTGTCCGCGAAGCATTCGGATTATAAATCCGCGAAAATCGGTTGTCAAACACTTAGGCGCACAAAATTTCGACAATTCTATGAAAACACGTTGAAAAATCTGCGCATTCGTGGTAAACTATGGAACACCGATAAAACAAACGCTGTTTTTAAGCCTGTTGCAAGGTTTTCAGCAGGACGAATCCGTCCGATGCAGTGCCGTTGTGCGGTGCGGTGTGCTGCTTGAAAGCTTTTATATGTGCCGCAGCTTTAATCGGCTGCTCAGGTCGTAAATTCAGTTTATGGTTTGTTGTGATATTTTCAGTCACGGAAAAGGAAAGTTTATGGAAAGAACCGTTACCGTCCGCGGAGTCGGCAATATCTCCGCAAAACCCGATTTCATCGTTATCGAAATGAATATCATGGGTCAAAGCAAAAACTATTCCGAAGCTCTGGCCGATGCTTCATCAGCGGTCGAAGCCGTTTGCAATGCCGCCGTTTCGGCCGGGCATTCAAAAGATGCGCTCAAAACCATAAACTTTGGTGTTTCATCCGAGTATGACAGCGTTCGCAATTCCAAGGGAACTTATCAACGTGTTTTTGTCGGATACAATTGTTCGTACAATACGCGCCTGTCGTTCGATTTTGACAGGGATATGCTTGAAAGAACATTGAATGCAATTGCCGAAAGCAAGGCCGAACCCGAGCTTTCGATTCGCTTCACCGTGCGCGATGGCTCTGCCGTAAAAAGCGCTCTGCTTGAGGCCGCCGCAGAAAACGCACGCGAAAAGGCGCAGATCCTCTGCCGTGCCTCCGGTGTTGAATTGGGCAGGCTGCTCACCGTCAACTACGATTGGAGTGAAATCGATTTGATATCCCCCACCGGTTATGCAATTGAGCGCGCTTCTCTCAAGCGGTCGGCAGCAGTCCCAG
>ERZ772820.1482-NODE-1482-length-18354-cov-2.963714_pt1 | contig 18354 bp, 15 predicted proteins | sample MGYA00511377_ERZ772820 | MGnify/ENA primary metagenome ERZ772820 (study PRJEB29015, sample SAMEA2737684) | human gut metagenome | biome: human gut; feature: human-associated habitat; material: faeces | place: China | collected 2012 ...
CTCATATTGATTATCCTGCTGAGTATCCTGCTGAGTATCCTGCTGAGTATCTTGTGAATTTTGATCGCTCTGATCTTCTGAATCATCCTGAGATTGTGATGAATTAGTGTCAGATGATGTATCTTCAGGTTTATGTGTAGGCTTCGTAGTAGGTTTATGTGTAGGTTTCACAGGCCTTATTGAAGGTTTTATTGAATGTTTTTGTGTAGGTGTACTTGGAGTTTGTGAAGGTTTCGGCACAGGTTTACTATAGGAATTTTGCCTAGAACTAGAATTATTAATACTAGTACCTAAAGAATTATCTGTATTTTGTGATTGCACTGAATCATTCGTAACTTGCGCATCACTTTTACCCTTCTTTTGTTGCACTTTTACTTTCTTATAAAGTTTTTTAACTTCCTTACCGTTACACAAATTATTCTGAATATCCCGCCACACATACTTTGGATAAGATGCACCCCATAAACCATCTGTAGGCTTATTGTCATCTCGACCGACATAAACAGCAACTGAATAATAAGGTGTAACACCACAAAACCAAGCGAAATGCTGATTATTAGTTGTTCCTGTTTTACAAGCAATTGGCATCTTCTTGTTATCTGGTAATTTTAAACCTGCTGCTGTACCTGTGTTTGCAACACCAGTTAAAATATCGAGCATCTGATTTACAGCATCACTGGAATAAACTCTTGATGGTGCTTCCTTTTCATAAACACTCTTACCAGAACTATCTTGAATATCCTTTATGCAATCAGGTTCCCTAAAAAATCCGTCGTATGCCAATGTTGCGTAACCTGAAGCCATCTGCACAGTAGTCACACCATAATACAAACCACCTAATGCAGCCGGCTTATAATAATCATTTGGCGTAATTTTATTAAAATGCATTGATTGCACAAAATTTAAACCAACTCTTGGTGTAATCTCGCTAAAGAGTCTCCATGCCACAACATTCTTAGATTTCTCAACAGCTTTACGTAAAGTGATCTTACCAGCATAAGAATTATCTGAATTCTTTGGACCATCTTTTATTGGGGAGTCATCAACAATGCTATCTGGAGTGTAACCTTTCTGCAAAGCTGGTGTGTACACTATTAAAGGTTTTATAGTACTTCCAGGCTGTTGATATGCCTGGAAAGCTCTGTTCAAAGAGTAATAGGAGCTATTCTGTGATCTTCCTCCAACACAAGCAATCACTTTACCTGTAGAATTATCAATCACAGTTGCAGCGCCTTGCATATTGTAAATGCCATTTTTATCCTTTGATTTAAAATCTTTTAACTCTTTATCAAGTGCTTTCTGTGCACTATTCTGAACTGACAAGTCTAAAGTTGTATAAACACTAAATCCGCCAGTATACAACAAATGCTCAGCATCCTTATAGGCATCAGCATATTCTTCCTGATAGTCATCATAATCAGGTTGTGAATCAAAATTATACCTAAAATGGAATCCAGCACTTTTCATAAGACTCTCAGTAGCACACTTAACCGCAAAAGAACTTTCATAGTTATAGAAATCATTTGCTTCAGGAACTAATGTGACTTTTACATTTACAGCCTTCAAATACTCAGCTCGTTTCAAATACCCCTGATCATACATTTCTTTCAAAATAATGTTTCTACGTTTGATAGTATGGTCAATATTGGTTCTTGGATTATAATACGTTGGGTTATTAGGAATTGCACATAAAAAAGCAATCTCAGTTTCAGACAATTCATCAACTGATTTTCCAAAATATCCATAGGATGCAGCGCCAATACCATAATAATTATTTGCGAAATTGATGTTATTAATATAATACTCAAGAATCTGCTTCTTTGAGTACTTCCGCTCCAAAAACAGCGCAGTCAAAATCTCTTTGAACTTACGTGTATACGATTTATCAAAGCCAATGTTTTCAGAGAAAACATTTCGAACTAATTGTTGCGTGATTGTACTACCACCACGTGTAATACTACCGCCCTTTAAGCGTAACAAAGCGGCTTTAACTGTTGAGCCCCAATCAACACCATGATGTTGATAAAATCTCTTGTCCTCAATTGCAACAAAAGCATGCATAACATCTTTGGGTAATTGATCATAAGTCACATAGGTACTGTCAGCACTTAAGCGTAATTTTGTAATTTCAGTACCATCAGATGCATAAATATGGCTTGTGTTATCTGGATAAAAAGTAGAAGCCGATGAACCTCGAACTAATTCATCGGCTTCTGAAACATACTGTTTAAACACTGGTGTAAACTTGTATGCAAGAACTCCAATAGCACAGATAGCAGCAATCAAGGCAATAATCATAATAACTCGAAATATCTTGAAAACTGTTCGAAAAAATTTTGCTAAATACATTCTTAGCATGATCACTCCTAGATTCTAAAAATCTTCAAACGAATTAATGGCTGGTTCTTTGCAATGTAGGAAGAGAGTCCAACACTTCTTACTACAAATTTTAATGAGTACTGTGCTTCCAGTCTGCTAACATCTAAAGAAGAAATTACCTTCAGACCAAATTTACTTTCAATGTTCTCAACAGGAATAATCTTGATACCAAAACCATTTGGAAGTTTAATACCAACACCTGTATCAATAGTCAGCTCTTCATCTTCTTTAAGCTGTACCTCAAACCGAATATCCCAAGGAAGTGGTTTTCCGTCTTTATAAATATGACTGTTATACAGCTCAATCAAGCCCTTATTATTAATAGGAGCCTTTACATTTGGACTCTCAACAGTTAATTCAATACCATCTTTACTTTCCTCTGGTGTGAGTTCCTCAGGCAGTAAATGTGTTGCTTTCTCTAAATGTGGTCTACTTGCAAACTGTAAACCTGAATTGTCAAAATGCTCTGAACCATGAACAAAAGTGTCACTAGGCTCCGCTGGTTCCTCATCTGACTCTTCAGTAGACTCTTCAGTATACTCTTCCACTGAATCTTCAGTAGCCTTCTCTGTTGACTCCTCAGTAGACTCTTCCACTGAATCTTCAGTAGTCTTCTCTGCTGCCTCTTCGGCCGACTCTTCCGTTAACTCTTCTGCTGACGCTTCTACATGCTCATTCGCAGTATCTTCTTCTTTTCCAATTGGTTCCAATTCTTCAGAAACCTGCTCTGGTTCTTCCTCTGGTATATCAGGCTTTTCCTCTTTAACTGCCTGCATACAAATCACAGTTGCATCTGCATCAGGCATTATCTCTTCTGTTGCTTTAAAAAGCATATCCTGATAGTTGTTTTCGTTAACAGATGGATCCGCAAAGAGATCATCAATACTAGGTGTTTCTATGCCCTGAACATCGGCACCAATAAACTGCATGCCACTGGTTGTGTCATCCTTCTTAACCTCAGCAACGGATTCCTGTACAAGTTTCTTTCGCATACGTGTACTCTTAACTGGTTCTTCTGAATCCATCTTAATTTCCGGTTTCCCCTCATTAGAAGTAACCTCGCTGCTTTTACGAACTTCTTCAGCTGCAGCTTCTTCCTTGGTGAAATCGTCACCAGTGTCTGAAAGAGCTTTATCAAATGATTTCAAAAACTCTTTATCAGCTAGTGTATCATCTATAGACTGCAATAATTCATCATCTGTTAATTCTGCAGAATCATTCTTTTTTTGCTTTAAGTCTTCCTTACTTGGTTTATTTGCTTTTTGTGCCGGTTTCTTGATAGATTTCTTTTTTGAGCCTTTAATTCCATGCTGTTTTGTGCTATTCTGCTTCTTCTTAGTATCAAAATCATCTTCATGATCTGGTGTGCCTTTTTTCTTTTTAGGCCAAAATAAAATTGCAAGAACTGCAACAACTACAATTGCGATAAAAATAATATAATCCATTTTTAAATATAGGAATAATCCTATCTCCTTTCACTTATTTAGATTGAACAAGATAAAGAACAGCTAAAAGCCGACCAGTTATCTCTGCAGCCACTTCCGCTGTAGTGCAAACGGCCGATAATGATGTTACTAATTTATCCTTCGTGACAAAAGCAATAATGCCAGATGAGTGACTATTGTACTCATTACACTTTGTAATGAAATCCATTGCAATATTGCAAAATTTAATAACCCTAAATGTTAACAAATCAGCTGCATCAGCCTTAGACACAGACACTGTAATAGTTTCTGCGTCAATTGTTTCATTGAAAATAACTGTTTTAAAGCCTTCTGCATCTTTCACAATTGTATCTGGTTTAGCAAGTAACTGTAAGAAATAATCATTTTGCATTATTTGAATCCTCCTGATCTTTAAAGAAATCATCTAACTCTTGCACAACCTTATTATCAGGATCATCTGGAAGATCACGTTTATCGCAATTCAATACTCTGTCAGCGTTTGGATCTCCACCCATAAGATAGGTGACTTTTCTGCCAAGTGTACTTTTCTTGACATCATTGAGTTTGGCTGTTGCTGAATCCTGTATGTTGTCTAATGTTTCTGTTAGACTATCGGCAGTTTCGGTTACTTTTTCTTTAAATGTACTAAATGCTCGTTTAATATTCATCTGATTACTCTCCCTGCATTTCGCTAAATCCTTCATACAGGATAAGGGCATCAAAATAAGCAGATGTTGTAAATGACTTACAAAAAAGAATTGTACCATTCACGCTCTCACCATCTCCATTAAGGAAAGATGTAACTTTTGAGTTGAGCCACACATTTAAGTTCTGATCATACTCGTATGACTGTATTAAATACATGTGATCATCAATAAGCGAAAGTACAGTCTTTCGAGAAGGTTTAATATCTGCATCAACTTTTTTGTACTGTATCTGTGAAATTTTTCTCATAAAATCCTCCTAACATAACCCTAAATAAGCTGCATACCCTATGCAAACGAGATAAGATGCCATTCGAGTATACAATGCAGCTAATCCATTAGCCTTACATAAATTAAAGCACCAGCGATTAGGCATAGGGTAAAGAAGCTGCTCACCTTTCTTATTAACAGTATCAATAAGAAGATGTGAAGCATAACCAATGCAGAAAGCTAGAGCCAGGTTTTTGAAAATTAAGTAAGCACTAAAGGATGCTATAAGTAACGCCAGCACAGAATGTGTAAAACCTCTATGCGGCTGTGTACCTCCAAAAATACTAAACCCGATTAAAATAGCTAAGCCAAGCAAATTAACAGCTATTCCGGAACCATCAATACTCTCAATGACCGTACTTCCTGTTAAAGCTGCTTGACCTACAAAAAAACATACGATACAAATAAAAGCTGCAGTTATTTTATGTATAATTGGTGCAACTTTTCCTCCAGTATCAATATCTGGAAGAATACCTGCAAATGCCCCAACTGCAGCTGTTGCAATCAAAGTTGTTGGCTCTGCTGGCCGAATCACAACTAAAGCTGTGGCAGCTCCTAGAGCTGCATGAGTCTGTCCATCCATTTAAACCTCCTGTGTAATACAATTTATTTTTGCAAGAGCAAGTAAAGTGTCATGTATGTTCTGAGTATTAAACTCAAGTCCTGACTCAAACAAATGTGCAATTGTAGCATTTGTTAAGTCTAATGCAAAATGCTTATTGTATGATCCAGCAACCCAGTACACTTTACAAAAATAAGAAAAAGGAATTGCCTTATTATTAAAAGCCTTATAATAATCAAACAATTTTGATATCTCAGACTCTTTAGTGGTATGCGTTACAGGAACTTCCTTGATTACTTCCTTGACCACTTCTTTAACTACAGGTACCTCTTTAACAACCTCTTTAACAACCGGAACTTTCACATACACAAATACAGGCTCAACACTTTTATGTGTTTCAGGAACACCGGCTTCATCCGCACTTGAAGTAATTGCATTTATTTTTGACACTGCTAAATCACAGGATTTAGCCGACACCAAATTATGAGTTGCTTCCGGCTCATTATCCTGCAATGGTTCTTCGCTCTCTAACTTTCTTGCCAGCTTGAAGCAAGCAATAGCTGTTTTTAAACTGCACTTGAGCAATTTAGCTAATTTACCAATAATTGTGTGTGAATCCGTATCATGAGATTTCTGCACTGGAATATTTTCCCAAGCAAGTAATCTCTCCTGATCATACCAATCCGGAGTAGTCTCTTCTGGCTCTGCAACTTTCGGTTTTTCAAGATGCACATAAACATTACTAAGTGGCTCAGATTTACTAGACTGATTAGTGATTTTTGCATCTCTTGTTACCTTAAAATCCTTAGATGCAATTGGTTTACTTCCATCAGCGCTAAGAGTAATACTCGCTGGCAGAACATCAGCAGCGCTCTTATACCCAATAGGGGTTACATTATCTGAAGTTGCACGTTCTAATGTTCTTGCTACCTTTGCTGACTTAATGCAGGCATTAGCTGTTTTCAAATCGCAACCAAGAATACTTGCTATCTTTGGCATACTGACGCCACTACAGAAAAGCTCTAATGCATCTCTCTGTCGTCCTGAAAAGAAATCTTTGTTAGGATCAAACCCTGTGGCAGCAACTCTCCCCTGAAATCGTTTAATTTCATCCGTATCAGGTTTTGCATTTGACATTTTAGTAAAACATCCCTTACACAGCTCTCCAGCCATATCTTTCTCGACTAACTTTCCACAGCATTTACATTTTCTCTCAGCATGCTCTTTCCAATATTCACGCCATTCATCATTTGTAGCCCACATAATATTTGCTGGATCTAAACCATGTGAAGCATCCTTTATAAAAGCAAGGGGCTTTTGCTCGCCATTTGGAACAAAAGCCTCTGCATATGCCTGAGTTAAACTGTAATACTTCTTTTCAGCACTGTTGTAAAATTTCCCAGGCCCCTTTTTATCAGCTTTCACTGTTACCTCTCTAAAACCGTTCTTTCCGGCTTTAAAAACTCTTGCATCAGGCGTAATAAAAACACCTGATAAACTACACTGTCGTGCATCCTTTGGCAATTCCGTAATCATAATAATCCTCCTTAAACTCAAAAAGAGGACAGAGCTATTACACTCTGTCCTCTTGACTTAATTTCATATAAATTTAATATATTCATGCTTTTGGTTCTGAATTTACTGTAATTACAGTAATGATTAACAATGCATAGACTATAATTGCTTAGAGACTAGGCATATTATCGTTTCTAAATTTGACATAATCATTTTCCAAATTCAAACAATTTAGATTTCTGTCATACCATTTACTCCCTTTAAGAGAGGAGCATTCACAATAGGCTGCTTTTACCTGACCCTCTGTAACCACAGGAGATTCATTGCTTCGATAAAGTTGCAATGCCGTTACTGCAAACATAAGACTGCTTGTAATCATAAGAATCCCAAATGGTGCTAATACTACCGTAGGTATAAGAGCCAGTCCAACAATTAGCGTGACAACTGCACACACTATCAATATAATAACTTCAATATTCATATGTATCACCTTTCTGTAATAAAAAGAAGACGAAGCTTTTATACTCCGTCTTCTTTACAAGTTGTATTCATTTTGCAGATAAACTGGATGCTGGTAAGTATATTATCGATCTTTCCGGCATTCGCATAATCTATGATTGATGCAAATCAATCATTTATAACTGCAATGGCTTTGGATCGCGATTCAAACTTTCCTGCATTTGCATAAAAGCATCATCGATGCTCTTATAAATATCATGTGCATTGTGTATAGCCTTAACCGTAGTTCTTACACCACTTCCATAGCGACTTCCAGTTTCCCAATTCGTAATAGTATCAGCCATGTTATTTAATTCAGCAGACTTATCAAATTTAAAAGTTGTAGTGTCAAGTAATTCTGCCAAATATCTAATATCATGTGTCTTTTTGTAGCTAACGCCATGCTCTGATAGAATAAATTTTAAAATAAACTCAATAGCCTGCTGTGTATCAAAACAGGCTGAGTCTAAAAATGCATCATCATCAGCAACATGCTGCAAAGAAAGAGAGGCTTTCCAAATTGAAACCTTAGATCTATCATACAATGTGCTCATAAACAATTATCCCCCTATTTAAAACATCATCTTTAACAACAGTATCATCTAAATCCTGATAATTTATAACGTCAGCGTTACCTTCTGTAATTGAAGAAATAAGACTGCGTAATTTACATGTAAAAGGTTTAAGAATACCATCCTCTGTGTAACAATCTTCTGTCCAATCAATACAAAGATCAAGGTCACTGAAAGGATGGCAGTCGTATCTAACGCTGCTACCAAAAACAATTATTGACTTGACATGTGAGTCTGCTTTAGCGTTATCTACTATACTTTTTACAATTTTTTGTTTTAATGGATGTATTTTTTGAACATTCATAAAAGAATCTAATGGAACGACTGGGTTGAAATTCCAATCTTTAGATTTTCGCTTTTCTAAATATTCGTCTGTTGTCATTATAATTCCTCCAAAATACTACCTTTAACTATCTAAAACTGCAATGGCTTTGGTTCATCAGATTCATCATTATTTTCAGTCAAATATAATACAAGACGTTTTTCTAGCTCCTTGTAAATTTCGAGAGCATCAGTTAATTGTGAAATTGTTGCCGCAAAAGAATCTTTGTATTCAGCGCTAGACTCCCAATAGGTCAAAGTATCAGCCATCATGCGAAGATCTTTATACTCAGACCACCCAGCGTTAATGTACTCACCATACAGTTTCGAAATAGAGTGTTCATAAGAATAACGAAATCCATTCAACTCAATAGAACATTGAATCACTTTCTCAATAGCTTGCTGAATATGATAGCAACAAATATCCAGATATAGCTCATCATTCACTTTTTGCATACAAATAACAGTATCATAGTCTTTTCTGGCTTTCTCTAATAAAAGGCACATTATGAAACCTCCTTGATTTTCTATATGTCTTTTCGGCATTTCTTCCGATACATTTCCTACACTACAGGCAAAATATTCATCTGTTCAAAAACGGATCTGAAATAAAAACTTTCCACATAATCTCTCCAATTATAGCCTAACAGTGCAGTAACTATTGTGAAACTGTTCACTCCTATTTTAGCATATTGCAAATGAAAAGAAAACAATTTCGCTAAAGACAATGAATTAAATTAGCTGTCAGCCGTTAAACTGAACAACCTAAAATCTGCACGCGTTGCATCCTAGTGATGCCTCGCTAAATTTGGCATTGCAATGCCAAGATTTTTTGATAATGCATAGGCACACAGTACTGGGATTCGCTTGTTTCCATCTTCCCAGTCATTTACAGTGTCCAATGAAACCTGGCAAATACTGCTAATCTGCTCCGCTGTTCTCCCATATAACTTGCAAATCGCTAACAGATCTTTGCTAAGATGTGAGTAATCTGGTGCATACTCAATCCGTGTTGAAGTCATAGCATTTAAACCTCCTAGTTTTCTGGACAATGCGCTATGACTTAATTTCGCACTCATGATGCAAGCTGGAGAACAGCTCCAGCATCTGTTAAAATTAACAGCGGCTCATCACCATAAACATGTTCTGCTAATGGAACAGTTAACTGTGTCTTATTTTCATTAGACATAGTTAACTGAAGCGTGGTTTTATTACTTCTAACATGTATAATACTGCAATCTGAAAAATTATCTGAAACAATACCCTGTTCGCAGTAACCTTTAAGATTACGCAACCAGGCACTATCTGCTTTATGCAACGTCATAAAAATATTACTATCGTATTTAGAAAAAGCATCTAAAATCTCAAAATAATCATGAGATGATATCATCTCAAAAAGCAGATGTTCAAAAGCTAATCGCTGTATAAAGTATGGTCTATACCCAGAAGCAAGAATGCAACCAACTGTCAATAAAAGTGAACCAATTGACAAAAGGTAAGATGCTAAATACGCATAAACTAATGTCATACTTTCGAACTGATTAAGCAATGGGCGTAATACACGCATTGTGCAGAATGAGACACATGTCAATACTAGCAGGATGCCAGAATCACCACGCAGAAAATTCTTATAATACTGAAAACATGTTTCTGATTTGAGTCGCTTAATATGCTCAATGTCCTTTGTAAAATCTCTTTTGTTTCTCTGATCAATAAATTTCATAACAATACCACCCTTTCTGTAATAAACAAATATAATGTTTTATAACAGGAAGGGTGGCCAACCAATGGTTTCAATTTTCTTAAAATCTGAGTAACTTAGCAGCAATTGCATCGTACTCTTTCTTTGTTTTGGGATGTAAAACAAATGGTATCACAGAATCATAAGTATAAATAATTAATGCTGACTTCAACATCTTATACTCTTGTAGTTTCTGTAGATTTATAATGTTCACTTGATTCTTTGTCCTAAAATAAATGGTGCTGAAAGAAATTCTTAAATTACACGAAATAATGTCAGAATTTTTAAAATCAGTATCTACTTTATTCAATGGAAAAGAACTGGAAATTAAGTAGCGAACTAAGCCTGTACTTGAACGAAAAATCTTTGGAAATAATTTATAAATACAAAAACAAAATACAAGAATACAAACAAGTGAAATAGTTAAAATAATAAATTGATCTGGCAATATATTTAAAAAAGTAGCATAAATCACATAAGCACAAAATGCTGTTAAGCCAAGTAATACAATTATAGTGACTATACACCAAATACTAATACCAAATACAAAATGTCTCCAAACATACATACTACGTATACTAAATGATCTTGTGTACTTAGCGTAAGGATCCCGCTTTGATTTCAACGCACACATAAATTTATGTGTGCGTTTGTATGAAGAGTCACCAATCGTAATAAGACTGATAACAAAATTAAAAATGACGAATAGAATTCCAGCACTTACAAATACAATAGTTGCAACATGAAGCCACTGTACCCTTGCTGAATTAACATAACAATACTGATAAATAGCATAAAAATAAATGCCCGCTAATACAAATAAAACTTCTGAAATATCAGCAAGTTTTGTAAGATAAAATTCTTTCTTCATATAACTCCTTTATGCAAGTTCCAAACCATCAGAAGTGTATTTCATTAACGAATAGCTTAATACTTCCTGGAATATCACCTGTGTATCATTTACTTCTTTTATCATATTAAGAAGGCTATTGCGTGCCTCCTCGTATACTTTTCCATTTGATTTCTCATAAGCTTGCATCGGTAAAACTAAAATTTCGTGTATACTACTTGGTAAAATCCAATAATCACCGAAGCGTTTGTGTATATCATTCAAATAATCGTTGTCAAGCAACACGGCTGCGCCATCCATATTAGGATTATTTGTAACGACATATAGCTGAGCATCATCTGGTGTAATAGGACAATCTATAGCATACTGAGCCAGAACATCCTTCATTGAAATAATCTGCCACTCTTGCTTTACTGAAACACGAGATTTCAAAGCTTTCCAATCGGGTAAGCCCCAGCTTTTAAGTAAAGAAGAGGATATCGCTACTGACAATGTTGCATCTTTCCTAGCAAGCTTATAGACAACTTGCATATTCATGTCAAATAAATTCTCTGAAATTGGTATGCTAAACTCCTGTCTTCTGAGTCTGAATTGCAGGTTTTCTGGTATACCGTTTGAAAGATGTCCAATAATCTCATCAGCATCAAGGTTATCACTGTTGCCACTTTCCAATATCTGCTTTATCTTGTCGGCTGAAAGATTATCATGGTACCCTACTTGTAACTTAATTGTCGGTACCGGTTTTTTAGATTTTTTAGCATACTCTAAAGTTGCAACATCAAGAAAAATCATACCTTGATCAACTACCAAGCCTGCATCTGTTAACTCCTTTGAATACATTTCAATTGTTTTGTACATTTTTAATTTATCCTCCATTCTGCCTTTATTGGCAAAAAAGAAAATAAAAGAAAAGAAATGCTTAGCTGTTGCACTAAGCATTCCTGAAAATTAATGAGATCCACTAGAATCATAAGCATCCTTTGCAGAAGGTGCTTTTCCAGTTGATGGAGCATCTGAACCACCTGCAAAGTCATAAACAAGTACATCACCAGTATCAAGAGGAATCACTTCTCCTGTAGTGGTCATCTTTGAAGTAACACAGTTTTCATTGGAAAACTGATTACATCCTCTTTTTACATACTTTGTTTCCTTATCAGTCTTTATTGGATATCTCTGTTCGACACTGTATCTTAGCGTCTGATGTGTATCAGATGAAATTTCTGGATTAAAGTTTATGACCAGATGTCCACCTTTCAGCCAACACTCCTCAGACCCCTCAAAACCATTTTTTATCTGGCTCTTTACAGTATCCCATGATTTTTGTGTAACATAAACGTCGGAAGGCAAATAGTATTCACCATACCATGTCTGCACACTCTTTGCTACCTGATCCTTTGACAGTTCACTAGTCAATGTCTCATAATCTGTGCCAACATAAGCCTGCGGATTGTCCGAAACTGCCTGCAGAATATTATACATCTTTGAGTTGAACTCAAACTTCTTATCTGCCTCTAATGAAAGAGGCTGCCCAAGATGAGCAGATTGATGCGTATTACCATTGATTATACGCATTGCTGAAGTAAGATTTGTTTCCTCAAAAGTGTACTGTTTCTGCTTTTTCCCAACATTAGACGTATGCAATGTATCATTCGTAAAGTCACGAAGACTCTTGCTTACATCCCACTCATCATCAGCAAGGCACAGAGATTTTGTATTTAACTTATCCTGTTTACTGCCAACTTTAATAAGTGTTTGTCTGGTGTTATTAACAGTCTCGCTGTAGTACACATTAACTTGAGCACGAGTATTGATATTTGAGCTAAATGAACCATCCTGTTGCAAATACTCACCCTTATCATTTACAAAGTAAAAAGTAGGTTTAAACGAAACTTTATCTGTCAGATTGTAATAAGGTCCGACAGTCGTCATCTTGTAACGAATTTTATAACCCAAACCAAGAGTACCAACACTCTTTCCTGCAGGATTACTTGATCCAAACACAGGTGCAGTATACAAGGAACCCCAAGGTCCTAAAAATCCAAACTCATTAGAGACACCAGAATGATAAGCGTTTCCAGTTAACGCAGATAAGTATTTCTTTGAATCTTTATCATACTTTCTAAATACTGGCTGCCAAGCTGGATAATCCGTAACATCAGTAATCTGGAAACTAGAAATTCGTCCAGTTACTGTGTCTGTCTCTTCCATCCAAGCAACATAATCACGCTCATTCTGAGCATTGTAACGTCCCTTATCACTGTCTGTGAGTTTGTCATCAACAAGTGCATCATTTGTATACTCATTCTCGAAAATACGTCCTGTATCATTTCCATTAAAACCTGGCTGGTTATTAGGTCGATCAGCTTTAGTTCTAGTGGAATCAGGATTTTTATCTGCATTAAGTGCAATAGATCTAAAGCGAATTGTTGCGCTCTCCATCTCAGTCGCCCAAGATGGTACGAAAAATGTTTGATTAATAGTGCCCTTAATATTACCATTATCATCAATCATCTCAAGACGAATCCAGGTATTAGCATAGTAATACCGGTCATCAGTATGCATATTTCCATCCTGTACTGTCTTTACAACCATTTGTACAGGGAATGGGAATTTTACCTGTGTGTATGGCATACCATACTTATCAAGTGCTAAATAACGCACATAATTCTGGTAACCGTAACCATCCATATCGGAAGCATTATCTTCTACGCTAATTGTCATCGTGTACTCTCGATCAAGCTGAATATTGTGTAAACTCTGCTCTTGTGAATGTTTAACTGACTGATCCCAGTCATAAATAGGATACAGAGGATCACCAGTGCTATTAGTACCTTTGTTGTTATAATCCAGATTTATTTGACTTCGATTGACTGTGGGTGTGTAAACCTCAACGTCATCGTCACCATCATCTGCAATCTTTGTCTTGATCATCTCCTGCGTGTAATACTTATTTGTAGGAATTACCTGTATCTGCTTGTAATAAGCAATTGAACAGGTTTCATGATGACCATTATTCGTGTATGGTTCAACTGTAATACCATTTGGCGTTGTGTTCGCTGAATCAAATAATCCTGCGACTGTCTGCTCAGCTTCCGGTGGAAATGTTGGAATATCAACCATCTCTTGTAATCCAGATGAACCATCTGATAAAACAAATGTCTCACCACACCCATTGTAAAATGACACGGTATCATTCTTGACTTTAAATTTGCCAACAATTGACTCTGCATCTGTTTGAAAATTGTCCAAATCTTGATCCGGAGATCCGCTATCTTCCCAGTCATTGTAAGTTCCGTAATTGACATACTGCCGCTTGACAGCTAAATCTGGCATACGATAAGCACCATCTCCTGTTTTGAAAAATCTAGCATTACTTTGGAAAGAACCCTCTACTCCATTTGGAAATAAAGTAATCAAATGGTTTTTACAAATATCATTTGAACCTTCTGCAGTAAATACATCGTTCTTCAAGGTTACTTTAACAGGATCCCAAACTTCAGCATCACCAAGTGTGTAATACACACTATGCCGTTCAACAATTAAATTCTGTGACTGCTGTACAACTTCAGATGTGTAATAGTCAAAATCACACTCAACAGTCGTTGATGTACCGTAAGAGTATGTACCTAAATCAGTGAAATCATGGTAACCTTTTCCAGGCGGCCAACAAGATGGGTCATTACTCTCTACAATCTTCTGGCTTGACTTATGTTGTTTTACATACACAGCATAAACACGATAAGCATAATCAAGCATTTCTTTATTCCAGTAGCCCTTTGTCAAATACCTAGGTATTTGTGAAACTGTCCTGACTTTATCAGTCGTAGGTATTCCAGATTGTGCATCGAAAGCTGCGCTTCCTTTTGTACCAAAAACGCTGGCTATATAAGGATTTGTATATTTATCCTCATACTGTGTCTCATCAACACTGTCTTTCGATTCAATATCCTGATGCTCCCAGACAAAACCATTTGGCAATAACCAATTCCAATAAATAGAAACTTCTGTTTCTGTTAATGGATCATCAGAACCTTTATCTTTTGTAGGGTTATACTGTTCATTATGCCAATTGTTAAAAATATCATCGTACATACAGTAAACAACTAAAGAGTTATTTCCTCCAGGAGTTCTATCTGCATTATCAGCCTGAGCTTTGCTTCCAGTCTGCTTATAAACCATATCGCCTGTTTTCGTTAAATAGATCTCTGAGTTATTAGATCCACTTGAAGATCCAGGCACTGTAGTACGTGTCTTAGCGATCTGAGGTTTTTGATTATACTCATACGTAACTAAATAGTCTTTGTACAAGCTACCATACAAACCAGTAGCATAGTTCGGTCCTTCATCCCAACTCACATAATGTGGAAAACTTACAAACGCTCGCGTAGTTGAACTGTAATGTGTGTAGTTATGCCCAGTGTGATAACAACCATACTTTGTAGGATGACAGGTATCATTTAAGTACTCACTGACAGTCTCACTTGTCAAAGTACGGATAGGCTGCCGCCAGCTCTTCACTAAATGGTACTTGCCATCCTGCGTGTGCACATACTGAACCTGTGTGAAATACTTCCCATCCGAATTATCAACAAAGATACAGATAATCACAGGTTGCGCCTTTATCTTGACCTCAAAGGTACCCCCTTCCGCGGAAAGGTTTGTCCTGTCAGAATAAAACTTTTCAGCTGATGATACTGACTTAAATGTTGTCTTTTTAATATCCTCAGTTGTGTATGGCAAACAATTTGCCTTACGTCCTGTACAAGCCATAATAGCAGCAACATACTTTGAACTATCATAAGTACCGTGATAAGTAACACCTGGGCTAATCCAATGCTTTTCAATAGTAGACTCATCCAGCTGCCAGTCACCATTATCCTTTACATATGTGTAAATGCGGACAGGAACAGTTGTCGTATAATACGCCCTAATAGTAACATCGCTGCGCACTTCCGGAATAATAAAATGAGTCATGTCATAAGCATCTTTTTGCCAATCAGACGTTTTTGCCTTAATCTGTCCTGGGGTTCCGTACTTGGTGTAAACATAATTACGCATGTATGGAGCATATGTAACATAACTACGATTGGTACTCTTACTTTTGTGAATCGCACCGTTTGCCGGTGTATGAGATCCCCAAATATCGGTGGCTGTAAACTGTGTCCACTCACTATCTTTTGTTGTTGTAATAACAATCCGGTAGAGATAATTTTCACACGATTCCTTTAAAGACTGCTTATCGGAAGTCTTGATTACGTATGGAATGGATGCCGTGGACATGCCTGTATTTTTGTCTTTGATCTCCGTTAAATCCGACTTGGAAAGCTGCTTTACAGGTTTTCGATCTTCAAACCGGGACTTGGCATGACTGTCTATTTCTGCAGTGGACTCCTCTTTATCAGACGATTCTGGCACGACTGTACCATCTTTCCTGACATAAGCACCATTAGTATCTGTCTTAACAGAATAGCTAACCCAAGGTGCACCATCCTGAACGTCTCCTGCTAAAACTTCAGTACCTTTGTATACTGATTTATCAGTTTTTTCAGAATGTTTATATTCCAGATCCTTACTATCATCAACAGACGGATACTCTTTTGTTTCTTTGTTAAAGGATTCTGTCGTGTAGTAAGTTTCAAGTTTTACAGTATGGAATGATGAATCACCAATAGCAGCATAAAACCAGTCAACGTTAATCTTAGATGTTGTATCCTTGTCTTCATTACGAATACCCCAGTTCGTGCTATTACACCAGTTAATAGCTTGATTTATTTCTCGATTCCATTTGGCAACTGTAATAACCTCACCTGTCTTAAAAGTTGTTACTGGAGTGCATGCTCCATTCTTTGTCTTATTGTAGGCATCATATCGCTTAACCGTAACTTTCTGGTTGTAGATATTCTTTGGTGGTGCCGAGATCACTTCGCCATCTACTGTATCAGCCTGTGTGGTCTGCTTTTCCTTGTCCTCAACAAAATAAGGAACATAATCACCTGAGGTACCTTTGGTAAGTTCAATCATGGAGGATGCCAAAACAATCTCTTTCCCGCTGCTGTCCTTGTCAAGCACCTTGGAAACACGGTAGCCGACACACATGTACTTCTTTTTCTGTCCCTTTTTGGTTGTTTTTACTAAAAACTTTCCATTTTTCTGACTGGCAGGATTCTTTACTGTATAGGACTTGTCACTAAATGGTTGGTATTCTATGGTCTGATACTCCTTGCCCTTACCGTTTTTTAGGATGTTGCCCTGCGGTCCCCAGATATAATCCTTTTTCTCAACAGTTCTAACATATCTGCGGTCATTACTTTTTACGCTCTTTTTAGTTTGGTATTTCATGCTGCTCTTCTTGGTTTTCTGTTTTCCAATATCGTAGCATGTTGAGACGACCTCTACATGTGGCAGCTTAAAGCGGACTAACTGGTTGTAATGAACATAATAATTATTGTAGTTTCTGTCAGACCAACCATAACTAAACCAGGATTTGCAGTCATAATAATAATGACCATCACTACGCTGAATAACCGGGCTGATATAAAACTCAACATAATCGCGCTCTGGATGCTCTGACATTACATCGGCAAACCTTTGTCCAGTTACAGTATCATCATCAATGCAAAAGTAATGAAGGGTACCAATCATTCCGGAACCAACAGAAGTTTTAGCTTTTTCATAAACCTTTGTGTAACGATAAAATGTCTTTTTACCCGCATTAGGTACAGCCTTGGTGGTTTTTGATGTATTTACCTGATAACCAAAAATATAATCAGATCTTTGCTTTGCGGCTGCAATTGAAGTTGGTACATTTGGAATTAGATGACCATAAGCATACCGGTTGGAATTCCATGGCTTAGTATGCCAGTATTCATACTCCGTGTGCCACCCTGTCGTACCGGTTTTCTTAGTATCGATTTTATAATAAGCAATATACTGGCGTTTGGGATTCAGCTCAGATTTAAAATCAAACATTGCATTAAGAATATCCCCGGTAGTCTCAATAATATCATAATCACCAATTTTAGCAAACTTATGCATATCTTCCTTAAGGGTTACCTTACTGTCTGCAGCTTTTGCCTGCGTGGGGACACTTGTAAGACACGCTAAAGCCAATGCTATAATAATTGGTGCCCTTACAAAAAACTTTTTCAATTTTTGTCTTACTTTTGGTTTAAAAATCATATAGGAATCCTCCTCTTTTAAAATCTCAAGTTACAAAAGTAAATGACATGCTGCGCATTTACTAAACCAGCTAAATAAAAGCCGGTGAAATGACCATTAAAGCTGTTGCACTTTAAAAGCCCATGTTATGAAAAGAAAGAACGAAGTCGATCGAAAAAGCAAAAATTCAGGCATCATACCTGGACGCAAAAAAGGACCATCGTTGAGAACGATGGTCCTTTTATTGGTAATAATCAGTGTTAAATCAGATGCAGAGATGCAGAAATACCATCTTAAAATCCATGCGACAAATTCGTAAATCTTAAAAAAGAATTATAG
>ERZ772820.1491-NODE-1491-length-18260-cov-8.699533_pt1 | contig 18260 bp, 15 predicted proteins | sample MGYA00511377_ERZ772820 | MGnify/ENA primary metagenome ERZ772820 (study PRJEB29015, sample SAMEA2737684) | human gut metagenome | biome: human gut; feature: human-associated habitat; material: faeces | place: China | collected 2012 ...
GACCGCCCGAAGGTCGTACCCGACGGCTCCGTGAACTTCGCCTTCCTCGGCCAGTTCGCCGAGACCCCGCGCGACACCATCTTCACCACCGAGTATTCCATGCGCACCGGCATGGAGGCCGTCTACACCCTGCTGAACGTCGACCGCGGCGTGCCCGAGGTCTGGGGCAGCGTGTACGATGTGCGCGACCTGCTCGACGCGACCGTGAAGCTGCGCGACGGCAAGAAGCCCATCGACATGGAGCTGAACCTCGTCGAAAAAATGGCGCTCAAGAAGGTGCTCGGCAAGATCGAGGGCACCGACATCGAAAAGCTCCTCAAGGAGTACCACATCATCTGATACCGTTTCCACGCGATCTTCTCACAGCGAAAGCGAGACGCGAGGCCTCAAGCAGGGCTTCGCGTCTCGCTGTTTTCTTTTGTTATCTCCGTCCCGCAAGGCAGCAGAGCAGGAACACGAGCAGGTTGCAGAGCACCACGCTCGCGCCGACCGGCGTGGAGAGGAGGTACGAGGCGATCAGCCCCGTGCAGAAGCACACCACGCTCAGCACGCCCGCGCACACGACCACCGCGCGGAAGCTCTTGAAAATGCGCATGGCCGAGAGCGCGGGGAAGATAATGAGGCTGGAGATGAGCATGGCGCCCATCATGCGCATTCCGAGCACGACCGTCAGCGCCGTGAGCAGCGCGAGGAGCGAGTGGTAGGCGCCCACCTTCACGCCCGTCGCGCGGGAAAAGCTCTCGTCAAACGTGACGGCAAAAAGCCGATGGTAAAAGAGGATAAAGAGCGACAGCACGGCGGCTGCCAGCGTCACCGAGAGCGCCACGTCGCCGCGCGACATGGCGAGGATGCTGCCGAACATATAGCTGTCCACATCCGTGGTCATGCCCGTGGTGAGGCTCGTGACCACGATGCCGATGGCGAGCGCCGAGGCCGAAAGCACCGCGATGGCGGCGTCCGCCCCGATGCGGCTGTGCTCCGCGATGCGCAGCAGCAGGAAGGCCGAGGCCACCACGACCGGCACGGAGAACGCCAGCGGCGCGAAGCCGCAGGCGACCGCGACCGCCAGCGCACCGAAGCTGACGTGGGAGAGACCGTCGCCGATCATCGAGTAGCGCTTCAAAACGAGCGGCACGCCGAGCAGCGCCGCGCAGAGCGAGACGAGGATACCCACGGCGAAGGCCCGCAGGATAAAGGGATAGGTGAACATTTCCAGCAGCAGACTCACAATGCACCTCCAAACCGCTTGCCGGCGGGGGAGGCAAGATACTCCGCCACCGTGCCGAAAAACCAGCCGTCGCGCCCGATGTGCAGAATTGTGTGCGCCTCGCGCAGGGCGCCGCGCATATCGTGCGTGACCATGATGACCGCCATCTTCTCTTTTTCGTTGAGATAGCGCAGGGTCTTATAGAGATCCTGCGTGGCGGCGGGGTCGAGACCCGTGACCGGCTCGTCCAAAATGAGCAGGCGGTCCGCCGCACACAGGGCGCGCGCGAGCAGCACACGCTGCTGCTGTCCGCCGGAAAGCTCGCGGTAGCAACGGTTCTGCAGTTCCAGCACGCCGAGCTTGCCCATGTTCATCAGCGCCGCGCTCTTCTCCGCGGCGGAGTAGAAAAAGTGCAGCCCGCGCTTGTTGGCAAAGCCCGAGAGTACGACCTCGCTCACCGTAGCGGGAAAATCGCGCTGCGCGCTCGTCTGCTGCGGAAGGTAGCCGATGGCGCCCGCGCGCTGCGCGGGGCAGTCGATCGTGCCGGCGAGCGGAGGAAGCAGCCCGAGCAGGCTTTTCATCAGCGTCGACTTGCCGCTGCCGTTCTCGCCCACCACGCAGAGATAATCCCCCGCGCGGACGGTAAACGTCAGATGCTCGAGCAGCGCGCGGTGCTCGTAGCCGAGGCTTGCGTCACGGCACGCAAGCAGAATATCCCGGTCCATCATAGCAAGCCTCCTTTCAAAGCCTCGTAATTTCGCTGCATCAGCGTCAAATAGGTCTCGCCCGCGTCGAAGTCCGTGCGCGAGACGGTCTGCATCGACCACAGCCGTCCGATGCGCGCGCTGGTGCATTCGCTCACCGCCTCCGCGACCTTCTGGCTGCTCAGGTCGATGGTGTAGACGACCGGAATGTGCTCGTCGTTCACCTTGTCGATGAGGTACTTGAGCGTGGCGAGGCTCGGCTCGGTGTCGCCAGAGCAGCCGTGGAACGCCGCGCGGTAATGGAGGTCGTATTCCTCACAGAAATATAAAAACGGAAAGCGGTCGGCAAAGACCAGCAGATCGCGCACGGCGCTCGCGCGCAGGGCGCGGAGGTCCGCGTCGAGAGCTTCAAGCTGCGCGCAGTAGTCCTCGCAGTTCGCGCGGTAGAGATCCGCGTTTTCCGCGTCCGCCGCGCAGAGCGCGTCGGCGACGGCGCGGCAGAGCCTGATGGCGTTTTTCGGCGACGTCCAGATGTGTTCGTCGTACTCGATCTCATCGCTGTCGTCATGGTCATGCTCCGCATGGTCGTGGAACTCGTGGTCGTGCGCGTCAGGCTCGTCGTGGTCATGGCCATGGCCATGCGCGTGGTCGTGGCTGTCCGCGCCCTGCATCCCCTCGGAAAACTCCTCCTCGCGGGCATCGACAAAGTCCATCATGCGCAGCACCGTGCCGATGTCCTCGCCCACGGCGTCGAGCATATCGTCCGCCCAGACCTCGCCCTCGCCGCCGTTGTAGATGAAGACGTCGGCGCGCGAGATGGTCACGGCGTCGAGCGGGGTCGGCTCAAAGCTGTGCGCCTCGCGGCCCGGGGAGAGCAAAAGCGTCACGTCCGCGCGGTCCCCCGCAATGGCGCGGGCAAAATCGTAGTAGGGGAAGAGCGTCGTCACGACGCGCAGCCGCCCGTCGTCCGCCGATCCCTCCCGCACGGCGCAGCCGCCGAGCGAAAGCGAAAGCACGAGCGCGAGCAGCGCGCCGACGAGCCGTATCCTGTTTTTCCTCACCGTCACGGCGCGCCCACCTCCCCGAAAAGACTGTTTTCCCAATCATACCATGCTTTTGCGGATTATCAAGTGATTTGTAATGAAATCGTCACACTTTCCCGCCGCGCCCTATGCTATAATAGCCACACCAGAGGATTTCATTCCAGCTTATTCTGTGAGGAGGCGCTGACCATGAAGCGTATGTTTTCTTTCTTCCTTGCCCTTGCGCTGCTCGCCGTGCTCAGCGGCTGCGGAAAGCAGGAGCCCACCCCGAGCAGGCCCGACGAGCCGACGCCTCCGCCGGAGGAGGGCATCACGCTCGCGGAGCTGAATGTGGAATTTGTTGCGGGCGACCGTGACACGGACGCGCTGATGCAATTAAAGAAGGAGCTGCCGCCGCTGCTCATCGGCGCGCTCGCCGACGAGGGCGTGACGGTCGGCAGGGTCAACGTGACCTTCGGCGCGAGCGACGAGGCCACCGCCGACGCGCTCGCGCGCGGCTCGGTGCAGGTCGGCTTCATGCCGATGGAGACGTATCTGGCGCACGAGGACACGCTGCGGCTGGTCTCTGTGCCGGAGGAACCCGCCGGCGACACGGAGCGTGTCGGACTGTATTTCCCAATCTCCGACCAGAACCGCACGCTGCGCGCGGCGTTTGAAAAGAACGCGGCGGACGGCGGCGCACTGCACGCGTGGGGGGCGCTGCTCGGCAGCTTCTGGATGGATAATGGGAGCGACCCCGTGTTCGCCGTGCCTGTGGATGACGATGTGGCCCGGCGGTTTCTCGACAGCATGATGGACGTGAACGCCAATGGCATGATGGCGGACAGCATTCCGCGCCTGACAGAGTACGTCAGCGCGGATGAGGTGTTCTCCACTGCGGATCTTGTGGTGCTGCACGGCGAGGCTCCGGATGAGGCGCTTTGGATGGAGATCTACGGCTGCACGGTCGGCGGCGAGACGGTGTCCGTCAGTACCGCTGACGCCATCGTCGGCGGCGACGAGTTCGCTGCGGCGCTGCTTGCCGCGCTGGAAAAGCTCAGTGCGGACGAGACGGCACAGACGGTGCTGCGGCTCTACGATGGAGACGGTGTGCGCTACGGTGGGGCCGACACGCAGGCTGTGGAATTTGCGCAGTATCTGCTCGGCAATACAGAGGGCGTTTACCAGCTCACGAGCGAGTAAAAGAGAAACGCGCGGCGACGCCGCGCGTTTCTCAGCCTCTGCACAGGCTCAGATCATCATCTGGATCCCGTTGTCCTCAATGCCGATCTCGATTTTCGGCACACCGGGGGCGTATTCGCCGTCGAGCGTCCATGGAATGCTGCCGTCGCTCTCCGCCGTGACATGGCGGACATGGCGGAAGATGAGCGCGTTGCTCGTTTCGTATTCCTCGTAAACGATGGCGCGGATGGTGCGCTGGAGCTGCAGCGGTGTTTTCGGCACGGGCACGAGCATCAGCTCAAACTGCCCGTCGCACAGGTCCACCGCGTCGGGTGAGAGCTTCATCAGTCCCGCGATGGAGGTCGAGTTGCATACCGCGCCGAAGAGGTACTCGCCCTCGAACACCTCGCCGTCGGCGGTGAGGCGCATGGGATAGGGGCAGAGCGTTTCAAGGTCCTTCACGCCCTCGAGGAGATAGGCAAAGTGACCGAACATATTCTTGATGTCCTGCGGCACGGTGTAGGCCGTGCGCGTGAACGCGCCGAAGGACGCGACGTAAACGAAGTTCTTTTCATTGAACACGCCCACGTCCAGGTCGCGCGGCTGAAGGCGCATGGCGCTCTGCGCCGCGAGCGCGGGATCGGAGGAAATGGACAGGCTTGCCGCGAAGTCGTTCGTGCTGCCGCCGGGCAGGTAGCTCAGCGGCGGACGCTTCTCCCGCGGCAGGCACATGATGCCATTGACCGTCTCGTTGAGCGTGCCGTCTCCGCCGTGGCAGACGACGAGATCGAAATCTCCGCCGAAGCGCTCGGCCAGCTCGGTCGCGTCGCCGTGCCGCCGCGTCTCCGCCACGCGGACCAGATAGCCCGCCTCGGAGAAGATCGAAACGGCGTCGAACAGCGGTGCGCGCGATTTCGTCTTGCCCGCGCGGGGATTGACGATGAACAGCAGCTTCTTTTCCACAGCATTCATCCTTTCTGCGAACGGAAAAAGTTTGAAGATTCGGTTAATTTTAGTATAGCACAGAAATTGTGCTATTGCAATTCCGCAATAATCATAGTATGCTAAACTTGATCTATTTTGAATACGGGCAGGCACTGTGCCGGCCGAGGGCAAAGGAGGAAACATGAAGCAGAAAACCTATCTTCACTGGGGCGTGACCATTACCGCCGCGGCCTGCGCCATTCTCGTGTTTTACGACACCTTCTTTCAGGACGGCGTGCTGTTTATTTTTATAGAAAAGCTCTTCGGCATCCTCAAGCCCGTGCTTTACGGTCTTGCGATGGCCTACCTGCTCACGCCCATCGTGGACTTTTTCGACCGTCTCCTCCGCGACAGGCTCGGCGTCAAGCGCGCCGGACTGATGCGCTGCCTGAGCATCCTTGTGACCTGGCTCCTTGCGCTGGGACTTGTGTATCTGCTCTTCAGCATCCTGATCCCCGAGCTGGTCGCGAGCGTATCGCTGCTCTTTTCCAATCTCGAGAGCTATTACCGCACCATCTACACCTGGGTCACGCAGCTTGTGGAGGACAATCCCTACATCTCCGAGCGCGTGCTCACGCTGGTCCGTGATTACTACAACGAGCTGGTCGACTGGGTGAAGAACACCGTCATTCCCGGCGCGCAGGTCGCCATCGTCGCCGTGACCGGCGGCGTGCTGAGCGTGCTGGTCTTTGCCAAGGACCTGCTCGTGGGCATCGTCGTTTCCGTTTACATCCTCGCCCGCAAGGAGACCTTCGGCCTCCACACGCGCAAGCTGCTCTACTCGATCGTCTCCACGCCGCACTATGAGCGCGCGCTGCGCGCCACCCGCGAGGCCGACCGCATCTTCTCCGGCTTTGTGCGCGGCAAGCTGCTCGACTCGCTCATCATCGGCATTCTGTGCTTCATCGTCTGCTCGATTTTGAAGTTCCCCTACACGCCCATCATCGCGGTCTTTGTGGGCGTGACGAACATCATCCCCATCTTCGGTCCCTTCCTCGGCGCGATCCCCAGCGCGTTTTTGATCCTGCTCGTGAGCCCCCGCCAGTGCCTCTACTTTATCATTTTCGTCATTGCCCTCCAGCAGTTCGACGGCAACATCCTCGGTCCCAAAATTTTGGGCGAGACCGTCGGCATTTCGAGCTTCTGGATCGTCGTCGCCATCCTTGTCGGCGGCGGCTTCGGCGGCGTGCTGGGTATGTTCCTCGGCGTGCCGGTGTTCGCCTGCATCCATTCCGCCGTGAGCTTCCTGTGTGAATCGTCCCTGCGCAAAAAGGGCGTAACGGACGACGCGATATTTGCGCCCCGTCGGGTTTTGACGGGCACGACCACAACACCAAAAGGAGAAAACCATGAATAAGCGCATCCTCACCCTGTTCCTTTCCCTGACTCTGCTCCTCTCCCTCGCCGCCTGCGGCGAGAACGCCGACACGACCGACGCGCGGCGCGACACGAACGAGATCGTCGTCGGCATCGCGCAGGACCTGGAAAACAGCCTTGACCCCTACGCCTCCGTCACCGCCGCAAACCGCGAGGTGCTGTTCAACGTGTTTGAGGGCCTCGTCAAGCCCGATGCGGACGGCAACCTGATCCCCGCCGTCGCCGAGCGCTGGGAGATCTCCGGCGATCAGCTCACTTATACGTTCCATCTCCGCCCCGGTGTGAAGTTCCACGACGGCAGCGAGGTCACGGCAATGGATGTCGCATGGTCGATCGACAAGGCTATGCAGTCCGGCAGCTGGAAGGCGCTGGATAACATTGACGCCATCGACATCGGCAGCGACTATGTCTCCATTGTGCTCAAGGCTGCCGACAGCGATTTCCTCTCCTACATGACGCTGGCCATTACACCGGAGAACCACGCCGACGGCGCGGACCCGGTCGGTACCGGTCCGTTTAAGTACGTCTCCCGCGCCGCGCAGCAGAATCTTGTGCTGGAGCGCTTCGCCGATTACTGGGGCGAGGGTGCGAAGGTGGACAAGGTCACCTATCAAATTTATGAGAATGCCGAGGCGCTTGTCATGGCGCTCAAGAGCGGCGCGGTGGACATCTGCGCCCACCTGACCGCCACGCAGGCGAACCAGCTCACCGAGAGCTTTGACATTCTCGAGGGCACCATGAACCTCGTGCAGGCCGTGTATCTCAACCACGCCTACGAGCCGCTTGCGAACGAAACGGTGTGCAAGGCGCTGTGCTATGCGCTCGACCGCGAGCAGGTCTTTGACGTTGTGGCCGACGGTCACGGCACGGCGGTCGGCAGCAGCATGTATCCCAACTTCCGCAAGTATTTCCTGCCCGAGCTTGCCGACCTCTATCCGCATGACACGGAAAAGGCCAAGGCGATGCTCGCCGAGGCGGGCTATCCCGACGGCTTTGACCTCACCATCACCGTTCCCAGCAACTACCAGCCGCACATGGACACCGCGCAGGTCGTCGCCGAGCAGCTCCGCGCCATCGGCGTGAACGTGACCATCGACCCCGTCGAGTGGGCGAGCTGGCTCGAGAATGTCTATTCCGGCCGCCGCTATCAGGCTACCGTTGTCGGCGTAGACGCCAGCACCCTGACCGCCCGCGCCATGCTCGAACGCTTTACCTCTACGGCGAGTAATAATTTCACAAATTATTCCAACGCAGAATACGATGAAGCCTTTGCCGCCGCCATCCGCGCCGCGACCGACGAGGAAGCGACCGCCCAATACCTCCGCTGCGAGGAAATTTTGGCCGAGACTGCCGCGAACGTCTACATTCAGGACCTCGCGGACCTTGTCGCCGTGCGCAAGGGTCTCACCGGCTACCGGTTCTACCCGCTCTACGCCATCGACCTGAGCACCGTGACCTACACCTGACGAAAATCCGAGGGCAGACGCCCTGACCGACAAAGCGAGGCGAACACCATGCGTTATACAGCGAAAAAAATCGCAACGATGCTGCTGACGATGGTGATCGTCTCGTTTTTGACCTTCGTTGCCTTCTCCCTCCTCTCCGGCGACGCGGCGACGCGCCTGCTCGGTACGGAGGCGACTCCCGAGCGGCTTGAGGCCCTGCGCGTCGAGCTGGGGCTGAACGACCCGCTTCTCGTGCGCTACGGCCGCTGGCTGTGGGACGCGCTGCGCGGCGACCTCGGCACCTCGTACCGCTACGGACAGAGCGTGAGCTCGCTCATCGCGCAGCGGCTGGGGCCCACGCTGACGCTCACGGCGCTCGCGTTCGCGCTCATCGTGGCGGTCTCCATTCCGCTCGGCGTGCTGTCGGCCAAATACGCCGGCGGCCGGCTCGACCGCGCGCTGACCGTGATCAATCAGGTCGTGATGGCGGTGCCGCCGTTTTTCACCGGCATCCTCTTTACCTATCTCTTCGGCCTTGTGCTGCATCTGTTCATCGCGGGCGCGTTCCCGGCGGGCGGCGTGGGGCATTACATCGGTTATCTCTTCTTCCCCGCGCTCGCCGTCGCGCTGCCGCGCATCGCCATGACGGTCAAGCTCCTGCGCACGTCGATCTTAGACGAGGCACAGCGCGACTACGTCCGCACCTCCATGAGCCGCGGACGCTCGCGCAGCGGCATCCTCTACCGCCATGTGCTGAAAAACACGCTCGTGCCGGTCCTGACCTTCCTCGCCATGACGGTCGCCGATCTGCTCGCGGGCAGCGTCGTCATCGAGCAGGTGTTCGCCGTCCCCGGTCTCGGGCGGCTGCTGCTGACCTCCATCGAGGGGCGCGACGAGCCGGTCGCGCGCGCCATCGTTGTGCTGCTGGCCTTCGCCGTCATTCTCTGCAATCTCCTTGCCGATCTGCTCGCGCGGCGCATCGACCCGCGGCTCGGCTCCGGAGCGGGAGGTGCGGCATGAGAAAAAACACCTTCCTGCGCGTGGGCCTCGTGCTCACGGCGCTGGTCGTCGGCTTCATTGTCCTCGGCCTTTTCTGGACGCCCTACTCCCCCAACGCCATGGACTTTTCACGCCTGCTGCCGCCGTCCGCCGCGCACCCGATGGGCACGGACAAGTTCGGCCGCGACATTTTGAGCCGCGTCATGGTCGGCGCCGGTGACACGCTGCTCATTGCGCTCGGCACCGTCGCCATCGGCACCGTGGTAGGCACGCTTGTCGGCGCGCTGACCGGCTGGTACGGCGGCTGGGTGGACGAGCTGCTCATGCGCCTGAACGACGCGCTCGCCTCCTTTCCGAGCATTCTCATTCTGCTCGTGCTCGTGAGCCTGCTCGGCGGCGGGCGAGAGCACATGACGCTTGCGCTCGGCATCGTCTTTATCCCAAGCTACGCGCGTATCGTGCGCAGCGAGTTTGCCCGCGCGCGCACGCAGAACTACGTCCATTCGGCGGAGCTGATGGGCGCGTCCACCGCGCGCATCCTCTTTGTTCACATTCTGCCGAACATCTGGCACACGCTCGTCTCCGCCATCACCATCGGCTTCAACAACGCCGTGCTCGCCGAGGCGGCGATGAGCTACCTCTCCATCGGCGTTTCGCCCGACGAGGCAAGCCTTGGCTATATGCTCTCGGAGTCGCAGAGCATGCTCGATTCCGCGCCGTGGTACGCCCTCGGCACGGGCGCGGTCATCGTGCTGCTGATCCTCGGCGTGAGCCTGATCGGCGAGGGCCTGCAGCGCGGCGAGAACTGATTTTCAGAAAGGAGATGCCCCCATGGTCGAGATTCACGATCTGCACGTCCGCTTTCACGGCGCCTCGCGCGAGGCCGTGGCGGGCATCGACCTGACCATTCGCGACGGCGAGGTCGTCGGGCTCGTGGGCGAGAGCGGCAGCGGCAAGACCGTGACCGCCATGACGCTCTCGGGCCTCATCGAGCGCAAAAAGGTCACGCTCTCCGGCGAGGTGCGCTTCGACGGGCGCGATATCCTGCGCCTGCCCCGCGCGGAGCTGCGCGCCATCCAGGGCCGCGAGCTCGGCGTTGTCTTTCAGGAGCCGATGACCGCGATGGACCCGCTCATGCGCATCGGCCCGCAGGTCGAGGAGGCGCTTGCCGTCCACACGCAGCTCACAAAGGAGCAGCGCCGCGCGCGTGCGCTCGAGGCGCTGCGCGATGTGGACCTCCCCGCGCCGGAGGAAATTTACCGCAAGTACCCGCACGAGTGCTCCGGCGGTCAGCTCCAGCGCGTGATGATCGCCGCGGCCATCGTCACCGATCCGCATTTGCTGCTGCTCGACGAGCCGACCACCGCGCTCGACGTGACCGTACAGGCGCAGATCCTCGCTCTGCTCCGCCGGCTCAACCGGGAGCGCGGCATCTCGATGCTGCTCATCTCGCACAATTTGCAGGTCGTGCGTCGCATCTGCTCGCGCGTCGCCGTGATGCAGCGCGGTCACGTCGTTGAGGAGGGCGCGCCCGAGCAGCTTTTCACCGCGCCGCAGCACCCCTACACCGCCGAGCTCATCAACGCCATTCCGCGCCGCGTGCGCAGAGGTTAACGCCATGGACGACCTTGTTTTAGAAGTCAAAAGCCTTACAAGCTGGTACCGCGACACCGATGAGCATGGGCGGCGGCACGACCATACCGTGCTGCACGACGTGAGCTTCACGCTCCGCCGCGGTGAAATTTTGGGGCTTGTAGGTGAAAGCGGCACCGGCAAAACCACGCTGGTGAAAAATATCCTCGGTCTGGTCAAGACCCACACGGGCGAGATCATCCACTACACCAAGCGCCCGCAGATGATCTTTCAGGACCCCTACTCCTCGCTCAACCCCGCCTACACCGTCGGCTGGAGCTTAGAGGAGCCGCTGCGCATCTACGGCAAGTACGACGCCGCCGAGCGGCGCCGCCGCGTCGCGGAGATCGCCGAGAAGGTCGGACTTCCCGCCGAATGCCTGACGCGCAGGCCGAACGAGCTTTCCGGCGGGCAGCGCCAGCGCGTCTCCATCGGCGTGGCGCTCATTCAAAAGCCGCGGCTCATCATCGCCGACGAGCCGGTCAGCGCGCTGGACGTGACCATTCAGCGCCAGATTTTAGAGCTGATGCGCACGGTGCGCGACGAGCTGGGCATCTCGTTCCTCTTCATCTCGCACGATCTCAATGTGGTCTATCAGCTCTGCGACCGCGTGATGGTGATGAAGGACGGCCGCATCGTGGAGGAAAACACGGTGCAGGAGCTTTTTGACCACCCGCAGCACGCCTACACGCGCGAGCTGCTCTCCGCCGCCGACTGACGCCATGAAAGCCTTGTTTTCCCGTTACAAAAAACTGCATCTCTGGCTGCTCGCGGACCTTGCGTTCCTTGTGGCCTTTTTGCTCGCGCGTCAAAGCCGAGGCGCTATGAACGCCCTGACGGAGGGCTTCACAAACCCGCTGCGCCGCATGCTCGGCAGGCTGTGCGAGTGCGTCCCCTTCTCCGTTGCGGAAAGTTTGTACGTCCTCGCGGCGATGGGCTTTCTCGCCTTCCTCGTGCTGGGTGTGCGCGCCGTCGCGCGCAGCCGGCACAGAAGCGGCACAGTCTACGCGCTCGTGCTTGGGCTTGGGAACGCGGTTTTGACCGTCTATGTGCTCTTTTGCCTGCTCTGGGGTGCGAATTACTACGCTGACAGCTTCACCGACAAAAGCGGCATCGATGTCGGGCCGGTCGCCGTCGACGACCTCGAGCGCGTGACGCGGCAATTCGCCGCACTGGTGAACGAATACGCCGGAGACGTCCCCCGCGCCGCCGACGGCGCCTTTGCCGGCGACCGCGCGGAGATCCTCGCCTACGCGCCGAAGATCTACGAAAATCTGTATGAGGAATTTCCGTTCCTCGAAATGACCGACGTGCCGCCCAAGGCCATGCGCTTTTCCCGCGTGATGAGCGCGATGGGCTTCACCGGCTTCTACTTCCCGTTCACGGGCGAGTGCAACATAAACGTCGATTTCCCCGCCGCAACGCTGCCCACCACCGTCGCGCATGAGCTTTCTCACCGCCGCGGCATCGCGAGCGAGCAGGAGTGCAATTTCCTCGCGGTGCTTGCGTCGCTGCGCTGCGACGCCGCCGCCTACCGCTACGCAGGCGCGCTGTCGGGCTACATTTATCTTGCCAACGCGCTCTATTCCGCCGACGCGGAGCGCTGGCGCGCCGTGCGCGAAACGCTTGACGAGCGTGTAGTCGCCGATCTGCGTGCTTCCGGCACCTACTGGGCACAGTTTGAGGGGCCGGTGGACACAGTCTCCAACGCCGTCTACGACGGCTTTCTCAAAAGCTACGGCACCATCGGCGTCAAGAGCTACGGCGCCTGCGTCGACCTGCTGGTGGCGTATTTCAAGTGAAACAGAAGCGGCTTGCAATGCAAGCCGCTTCGCGCGTTTCGTCTGCCGGCGCGAGTGCGCCGCCGCAAGCGTTTTGCGCAGCAAAACCTTGGCGGAGGGTGAATTCACTTCGCCCAAGCATTTCAACTCCCGATCCGGGGTTCCAAAACAGAAGCGGCTTGCATTACAAGCCGCTTCTGTTTTGGAGCAGGGTACGGGAATCGAACCCGCCTTCTCGGCTTGGGAAGCCGATGCACTACCGATGTACTAACCCTGCAAAGTGAGGCTATTATAGCAGACTTCCCCGCGCAATGCAAGGCGAAATTTGCCTGCCGGCACAGTTTTCCGTATATGCCCCAGGCGGGCGGCATAGGATGGGGCAAAGGACATAAAAAGGAGTGCATCCCATGAAACGAACGGTATTTTCTCTGCTGGCAGCCTTCGCCCTGTGCGTCAGCGCCGCGGCAGCGGGGCCGGCGGTGAGCTGTCCGAGCGCGCTGTTGATGGAAAAGCAGACCGGCATGGTGCTCTTCGCGCAGGATGAACACACGCCGCGCGAGCCGGCGAGCGTGACGAAAATCATGACGCTGCTGCTGGTGATGGAGGCCATCGACTCCGGCGCGCTCTCCTACGACGACGTGGTGACGGGCTCGGCGCACGCGGCGGGCATGGGCGGCAGCCAGATCTGGCTCAAGGAGAACGAGCAGATGACGGTGCGCGACCTGCTCAAGGCTGTGTGCATCGTCTCGGGCAACGACGCGGCGGTGGCGCTCGCCGAGCATCTTGCCGGCAGCGAGGACGCCTTCGTGGAGCGCATGAACGCGCGGGCGCAGGAGCTCGGCATGAATGACACGCACTTCGTCAACTGCACGGGCCTGCCCGCGGCGGGACACCTCACGAGCGCCTGCGACATCGCGCTCATGTCGCGCGAGCTGATCCTGCATCATCCGGACATCCGGCAATTCACGACCGTTTGGATGGACTCCCTGCGCGGCGGAGAGTCCATGCTCGTAAATACAAACAAGCTCATCCGCTTCTACGACGGCGCAACCGGCCTCAAGACCGGTTCGACCGGCTCGGCGGGCTATTGCCTGAGCGCGACGGCGGAGAAAAACGGCATGGAGCTCATCGCGGTCGTGCTCAAGGGCAAGACGAGCGACGAGCGCTTCTCCGACGCCAAGAGCCTGCTCAACTACGGCTTTTCGACCTGGTCGCTCGTGACCGTCACGCCCGACGAGGTGCTGCCGCCCGTACCGGTGACGCTCGGCGTGCGCGGCACGGTGCAGCCGGTGCTCACGAGCGAGAACACCCTGCTGGTGGAAAAGACGCTGGCAAACGGCCTGACGAAGGAGGTCGCGCTGGCGGAAAGCGTCGCCGCGCCGGTATACGCGGGCGACACGCTCGGGCAGCTCACGGTGCGCGACGCGGCGGGGAACACGGTCGCCGAGCTGCCCATCCTCGCGGGCGAGGACGTGGGCCATGTGACCTTCGTGCAGATGCTGAGGCGCTGCCTTGCGCGCGGCTTCTGCGTGGGACCGCGGAGCTGAAGCCTTCCAAAAGCCGCTGAATTCGCGGAATAGCCAAAAGAAGCCGCAAAAATTTTACATTTTCTCTTGACAAAACGCTGTGAGGGTGTATACTGTCCTTGTTTTTAATAAGTCTTGATAGAGGCGCGGCCAACATCAGTAGCTCTGCATGACCGGCAGGAACCGGAGAGCGAAAGGGGCGGCCGCCGAGGGGACACACGGATTCCTGTGCGTGCGTTCACCGGGCCGGGGGATAACATCCGTCGGACTGTCGCCGAAAGGCGGAGAGCTGTCATGATCGGAATACGACCGAAAGCGTATTTGCAAAAGGTGTTGTGTTTAAGTCATGATGGAAGCATCATGGCTTAAATTTTTTGTGCAGACGCACGAAAGGAGAATCCCTCATGTTTGTCAACACCTTCTGGTCCCTCGTTCCCCCAATCGTCGCCATCGGCCTTGCCCTGCTGACGAAGGAAACCTACTCCTCCCTCTTCATCGGCATCGTCGTCGGCGCCCTGCTCGCCACCGACTTCAGCCCCATCGGCGCGCTCGATACCATCATCAACGACGGTCTGACCGCCGCCATCGCCGACAACGCCGGCATCTTCCTCTTCCTTGTGATCCTCGGCGTGATGGTCGCGCTCGTCAACGCCACCGGCGGCTCCGCCGCCTTCGGCCGCTGGGCCGCGAGCCACATCCATTCCAAGGCCGGCGCGCTGCTCGCGACCTTCGCCCTCGGTGTGCTGATCTTCATTGACGACTACTTCAACTGCCTCACCGTCGGCTCCGTCATGACCCCCGTGACCGACAGCCAGCGCATCTCCCGCGTGAAGCTCGCCTACCTCATCGACGCCACCGCCGCGCCGATCTGCATGATCGCGCCGATCTCCTCGTGGGCGGCCGCCGTCTCCGGCGTCGCCGCGAAGCTCGACACCGGCGTGTCCGGCATTCAGCTTTTCATTGAGGCCATTCCCTATAACTTCTACTCTCTGCTCACCATCGTGTTTGTCATCACCATGGTCGTTCTCGGTGTGGACTACGGTCCCATGGCCGCCGCCGAGCTCAAGGCTGCCCAGACCGGTGACCTCGGCGCGCTGAGCGACGAGCACGAGGAGGGCTCCTCCCGCGCGAATATGTGGGATATGCTCATTCCCATCTTCCTGCTCATCATCTTCTGCGTCATCGGTCTGATCTACGTCGGCGGCTTCTGGGATCCCGAGACCAACGCGGGCGACTTCATCGCAGCCTTCGGTGATACCGATGCCTTTGTGGGCCTGCCCTGGGGCGCGTTGATCGCGCTGGTCCTGTCCATCATCTACCTCTGCGCGCGCCGTGTCATCACCTTCAAGGGCGCCATGGGCTGCATGACCAAGGGCTTCAACGCCATGGTCCCCGCTATCCTGATCCTGACCTTCGCCGTTTCCCTCAAGAGCATGACGGGTCTCCTCGGCGCCGCCGATTATGTGGAAGGTCTGATGAAGCAGGCGTCCGAAGGTCTCTTCATGCTGCTGCCCGCTATCATCTTCGTGGTCGCCTGCCTGCTGGCCTTCGCCACCGGCACCAGCTGGGGCACCTTCGGCATTCTCATTCCCATCGTGCTGCCCATCTTTAACGCGGCTCCCGACCTGCAGATCATGGGCATTTCCGCCTGTCTCGCCGGTGCGGTCTGCGGCGACCACTGCTCCCCCATCTCCGACACCACCATCATGGCGTCCGCCGGTGCGAACTGCAACCACATCGACCATGTTTCCACGCAGATCCCCTACGCCGTCACCGTGGCTGCCATCTGCTTTGTGAACTACATCCTCGCAGCGTTCATCCGCAATGTGGTCATCAGCCTCGCCATCGGCGTGGTCATGGTCATCGGCACGCTGCTGGTCATCCGCTCCGTGCAGAGCAGGAAGACCGCTTGAGCGCAAGGCTCCGCGCACTGCTTCCGCCGATAAAAACGCTCCGACCGATTTTCGGTCGGAGCGTTTTCTTATAGGCTTTGGTATTCAATCCTCATTTTGCCCGAAGCTGCCAGAACGCTACGGCGCTTGCCGCCGCCACGTTGAGCGAATCCACGCCGTGCGCCATGGGGATCTTCACCGTGTAGTCGCACGCGGCAATGGTGCGCGGCGAAAGGCCATCGCCCTCCGTGCCGAGCACGATGGCCAGCCGCGGCTCGGCAGCGAGCCGCGCGTCGTCAATGCTTACGGAGTCGTCCGTCAGCGCCATCGCCGCGGTCCGGAAGCCGAGCGCGTGCAGACGCTCAACGCCCTTTTGCGGCCAGTCGGCGGCGTCCTCGCCGATGCGTGCCCACGGCACCTGAAAGACCGTGCCCATGCTCACGCGCACCGCGCGGCGGTAAAAGGGGTCGCAGCAGGTCGGCGTCACCAGCACCGCGTCGATACCGAGTGCGGCTGCCGAGCGGAAGATCGCCCCCACGTTCGTGTGGTCCACGATCCCCTCGAGCACCGCCACGCGCCGCGCCCTCGCGCAGACCTCCTCCACGCTCGGGAGCCTTGGTCGGCGCATGGCGCACAGCACCCCGCGCGTGAGCTCAAAGCCCGTCAGCCGTGCGAGCGTTTCGCGTTCGGCGGTGTAGACGGGAATGCTGCCGCAGCGCGCAAGGATGGGCTGCGCGTCGCCCTCGATGTGCCGCCGCTCCATCAAAAGCGAGAGCGGCTCATAGCCCGCGTCGAGCGCGGTGGCGATGACCTTGGGGCTCTCGGCGATGAAAACGCCCTTGTCCGGCTCCAGACGGTTTCGCAGCTGCGCCTCGGTCAAGCGGGCATAGACGTCCAGCTCCGGCGCGGCTAGGTCGGTCACTTCGATGATGTGCGGCATAGTCTCGGCTCCTCTCCCCTCGCCGGAACAAGCCGGCAAGAGCGGAAATTCTGCTCTCAGTATAGCAAACGCACCGGGGCTTGTCCATCGAAACTTCTCCCCTCGCCGCCGTTCGACGGAACATTCGCTATATTTTGCTCACTTGCAAAAGTAAATGCAAGTTTGTAAGAGTAAACGCAATAGCAAAGTTCAAAAACTTCGATTCACTCTTACAAATATGGGGAAATTCTCTTTTCAATGGCGTAGAATGTGTTAAAATCAATAGCATAAGGCAAGAAATCGGGAAAAAGGCAAAAAACTCCCAGAGGTCCGATTGCCGTTTACTTTTTTGTAAAGGTAAATCGCACCCCTGAAAGTTCTCTGTTCGACATCTGAAACGCAGGGTAATATGTGGGTTACTTCTTCAGCAGCTTCGGAGACAGAACAATGTCATTTGGCTCGATTTCGTGGATATTGAGTTTCGGCAAGATATCATTCCCGTAGATGAAGCTGAACAGTTGGTATGCGGACCGACTGTTCAGCTTTCCTCTTTTATACGAGTTGATATGAGAAAGCATCAGGTCAATATCCTCCTGCTGAAGGTCATCAAAAGATTTGCCTTTCGGCAAAACACGCCGAACCAGTTCGTGGGCTACTTCGACGCCGCCTTTTTGATAAGGGGCACTGGGATTGCAATAGAAAACAAGACTGCGAAGCTCACCGTTTTCATCCTGTTCGATGGGGACCGGATTGCTGAACTCACTGCCACGGTCAGTCAAAATGACAGGAAAGAGTCTACAATAGGTTTCCCGTCCAAACATAGCATAGAGGTCGTTGAACACATCCAAAACAGAACGGGCGGTATTGTGGTCACGCAGGAAAGCAAGAAGCAGATTGCTGTTCTGGAAGAACATAGTCAAAAGGACTTTTCCGCTCTTGTTTCCGATAACAGAGTCCATCTGAACGACAGGAACATCCGGGTTATCCGCAATGAAGCGCATAAAATCTTCGTAAGTGCGGCCTTCATAGCAGTGTCTGTCGATTTTCAGCTTTGGAGTGCTCCGCCTCGGACGCATCCTGATGATGCGGGGACAGTCCATCTTATCAGCGTCAAAAAGGCCAGCGTTCAGATAGTTATAGGCAGTCTTTTCGCTGACCATCAATTCATCTGCATTGCTCATAAAGACATGGTGGATAGATTGTCCATTCTTGATAAGCGGTGAGACAACTTTATCGATGCGCTCCAGTTCCAGCGGGTCGATTGCCAGCCCCTTCCGGCTTTCGGAGAGCGTCTCCCGATAGGACTGGTCTGCAAGATTCGGCTGATACTCATACTTTCGTAGAGTACACTGCTGCTTGTTCTTGCATCCGCTACAAACGTACGGAGGCTTTTCCAGCTTTGAGCATTTCTGTTCAACAAAATCGGAACAGTTCGCATTGCATTCCTTGCAAAAGCAGCACCGTTTCCCGCCGTTGTAGCAAGTAGAACAGACATGGGTCTTCTTGCAGGTCATACGGTTTTTACAGGCGTTGAAGCCACGACCATAAGAGCCAGTTTCCAAGGAAACCCAATGAAGTCTTACCTCTCGG
>ERZ772820.1494-NODE-1494-length-18238-cov-9.119672_pt1 | contig 18238 bp, 20 predicted proteins | sample MGYA00511377_ERZ772820 | MGnify/ENA primary metagenome ERZ772820 (study PRJEB29015, sample SAMEA2737684) | human gut metagenome | biome: human gut; feature: human-associated habitat; material: faeces | place: China | collected 2012 ...
CGGAGCTGAACAAGTGAGCAGGGCCGGAGGCAACTCCGGCCGATCCTGAACGAAAGAGAGAGTACGCCAATGGACAACATCGAGACCAAGCTCGCGGAGGTCGAGCAGCGGGCCAAGAGCAACACCCACAGGCTCGACGATCAGGAGAAGCGCATTGACAACATCGAGGACCTCACGACCTCCGTCAAGGTGCTGGCTACCCGCGAGGAGCGCGTAGAGAAGGACGTGAAGGAGATCAAGGCGGACGTCAAGGAATTGACGTCGCGCCCCGCGCAGCGCTGGAACGGGCTGATCGACAAGGTGCTCTACGCCATCATCGGCGCGTTCCTGACGGGAGGCGCGGTATGACGTGGTGGCAGGTGTGCCTCATCGCGGTCTGCGTGATGGGCGCGGTCATCGTCGTGGCCTCCGCGCTGGCGATCCTCGCGTACTGGCTCGAGGGCGTGCGCAAGCGCGACAAGTACGTCTGGGCGGCCATCTTTAACCTGACGTGGTACTGCATCGTGAGTCTCGTGCTCACCGCCAACGACAAAATTGTGCCGGACAGCCTGACCGTCGCGTGGTTCGCCGCGTGGACGGCAGAGCTTGCCCTGCTCGCCAATATCAAGATCAAAGGAAAGGACGATTGAAATGGACCTCTTGCTGAAAAAACTCGCGAACCTCCTGAGCGTGAAATCGCTCGTGACCATCGCGCTGACCATCACGTTCTGTGTGCTCACCATCCAGAACGCGATCCCTGAGAACTTCATGAACGTCTACACGATGGTCGTGACGTTCTATTTCGTCAAGCAGCTCAACACGGAGACGGACAATGGCGCAGGCAAGTGACATCCTCGCCGTGGCGGTCAAAGAGATCGGCACGGTCGAGCAGAGCGGTAACCGGCAAAAGTACGGCAAGGCCTACGGCATGGACGGCGTGTACTGGTGTATGCAGTTCGCCTGGTGGTGCTTCCAGCAGGCAGACAAGGCGCTCTTTATGGACGGCGGCAAGACGGCCTCCTGCGGCGAGCTGATGCGCTGGGCGCAGGCACACGGGCAGTGGGTCACCACGGGCTACCGGCCCGGCGACGTGCTGATCTACGACTTGCCCGGCACGGTGTACAAGACCGACCATTGCGGCATCTGCGAGAGCGTCAGCGGGCAGTATGTCACCGCCATCGAAGGCAATACCTCCAACGGCAACACCGGCAGCCAGTCAAACGGCGACGGGGTCTACCGCCGCAAGCGCAAGCTGTCGCTGGTACTGGGCGCGTACCGCCCGAAGTACGAGGATTACCGCGCGCAGCTCCAAAAGCGGGCGGGGTTGGAGGACAAGACGATGGACTACCTTGCGGCGTACAAGTACGGCAGCGACCTGATCCGCAAACTCGCCGTCGCGATGGGCTGACTGACCAAGCACAAAACACCCGGACAGTAAATCGCGAAGAATCACTACCTAAAACTGCGCCCCTATGATGGGGACAGCAGAAAGCGCCCGAATCACTACCAATTTATGCCCTGTCTCTGAGACATAAAATGGTAGTTATTTCGGGCGCTTTTGTATCATCCATTCGTAAGCGGCTACGGAAACGGGTACACACAAAAGTACACACTTGCACTTTTTATAGAACAAAATATGTTTGCTTTAAGTGGATAAAATGCCCGGTTTTTGCCTGATTTTAAAACTTTTTGTGTGTGTAAAAAGACGAGGGCTGGTTCGAGTCCAGTAGTCCGCACCAGAAACGACCGGAAATCGAAAGATTTCCGGTCGTTTTCTATGCACATTTTAGGCCGGATTTTCTGCTATATTCGCGTGTTTCCATCACTTTTCCAACAAATATGTAATTTTTCAGAAACAACCTTTTATCAAGTCTGAAACAAGTTTAAAACGACTTTCCAATTGGTTTTGAGCAAAAAATGGAGCAAACTGTTGCACTTTTTTGCACCTGTGTTTATGGCAATATTGGACAATGTTTTATTGATATTTTGCTGTTTTTGGTATAAAATGCATATATTATCAAAGAGAGTAATTTCAATGGGGCACACAATTTTTCATTGCCTCGTAGTTCCAAAACAGCTGCATGATAGGCATAAGGAGTTTAATGATCGTCAATGGAGCGAATCAAGCAGATGCGGCTGCAAAATAAAAGCATTTGCAAATTTATGACATAAGGAGGGTCCCACTATGTTGATGGAACAGGAAGCTCCCCTGCTTTTTCATACCGTATTTGCCGGGGCGGTCATATTGACTGTGGCGTATCTGCTGCATTGGCGGGGCCATTCTCTGCAAAAAAAGCTGCTCGAGCTGATCCTTTATTTTGTCCTTTTACAGATCCCGGCCTACATCTTGGTCTTCTACGCTATGATGTGTCCCCGGTCCGGAGACAGGACCTTCGCTTTCGCAATGGGAGGTTTTTGCTGGCTGATCGGAATTCTGGTTCTCATGCAGGGGATTCGCGATCTGTTGGATCACAACACAAATAAAAAGGATCCGCCCAAATGAACAGCGATATGGAGAGGAGTACCTCAAAAAGGTACTCCTCATTTTTTACCGTATCAATCTTCATCGGGCCATTTGCTCTCCGGCACGGGCCGGTCGGGCAGCTCGCCTATCCGATGGAATGCTGCTGAGCAGAGAGGTATCCATAAAGCCAAAGGGCGCGTTCTTTTGAACGCGCCCTTGCTGTTTAGCCGGATAGCTCCCGGATCTCATCCTGAATGAGGCGGCCCGCCGCGGCGGCAAGCTGGTCGATGCGGCGGATGCGCGCGAGGTCGCGGCCATAGATGGCGTTCGCCGCCGGAACGCTGGTGTTCTCGCCCATGAACACCGCGGCGACGCGGATGCCCTGCGCGCGCAGGGCGCGGACCTCGGCGGCGGTGTCGTCGATGCCGGGCTGACCGTCGTAATCGCGGCTGAGCGGAATTTTGCCGCTCGGGAGAATTTTATGGCTGTCGTTCGGGCTGGCATCGGTGAGCAGGATCAGCAGGTGCTTGTCCGCGGGAGCCGATTTCATCAGCTCGCCCATGCCGCGCAGAGCCAGACCGTCGCGGTTCCAGCCCGCGGCAAAGTAGTCGAACACGCGATGCTCGCCGTTTTTGTCCCCGAAATCCTTCAAAACGCGCAGCACCGTGTAGCCGCGCAGGCTGCAGAAGCCGGTCACGCGCACGGGGATGCCGCAGGAGGCGAGGCTTTTGGCGAGAAGGTAGCCCTGAATGGCGATGCTCTCCTGACAGTGCAGGCGCGAGGCCGAGGCGTCGAGCATCAGGTCGACGGTGAAGCCCGCGCGGCTCTCCTCATCCTTGCGGAGAAAGACACGGCTGTCGTGCAGCACCGGCGCGCGCCAGACGCGCGTACCGTCCAGCCGCCCCTCGCGGGCGAGGATGTCCTCGGGCTGCTGATGGATGAGCATACAGTTGCGGATCTGCTCCGTCAGGCGCAGGAGAGCGTTCTGATGCAGTGCGCTGTCGCGGACGTAGGCGGCGCGGTTGCGCTTGGCCTGCTCGGCAGCCTGCTCGAAAAGACGCTGCGTGTCGGTGCGCATGGGCTGGCCCGGCACGCGCTCGCCGCGGGTGAACCAGAGATGGCAGCCGAGGTGATCGCCGGTGCAGCAGCGCTGCTCGATGCGCGCGAGCGCCTGCGGGGAATAGAGGCTGCGGCCGAAGCAGCGCTCGATGTAGTCGTGATCCTCCGCTTCGCGCTCGTTCGAGCGAAGCTGGGCGCGCAGCGCGTTGGACGCGCGCACCATCCCGTTCTCGCCGGCGACCGCGGAGCGGCCGACGGTCAGCTCGTCGGTGCGGACGATCTCGACCGGCAGGAGCTTGGTGAGCAGCGGCGCCCACTTATCGCTGAAGTGAAGACGGAACAGAGATTTTTTATGGGGCGTGCCGTCAAATTGCAGGTATTTCTCAAACGCCGCGCGGACGGCGGCCTCCAGCTCGTCCGCGTCGAGCGTGCCCGGGCAGGCGAGGGCCTCGGAGAGTCCCTTTTCCCACGGGGCGAGCAGCGGCGGCTTCTGCCCCAGAACAGACCTCCAGCGGGCGGACTGGAGCGAATAGACGAGCTGGTTCTTGTCCATCCACTCCTGCCGCGAGAGCTGATATTCCGAGGCAAAAAATTCTGCGGCGTGGGCGCGGCGCAGCTCCGTGAGCACGGGGCGGACGGGAAGCTCCTTTTCATAGACGGCGTTTTCCAGCGCGAGCCACGCGAGGTCGTCGAACGCGGAGCGCCGCGTGTCGTCCGCCCAAAGGGCGAAGAGACGGCGCGGCATCTCGTCACCCAGCCACTTGCGGACCAGACCGATGACGCAGTTCATGTAGAAGTCCGGCGTGCCGTCGGCCTTGAGGGCGAGGAACTGCGGCTCAAATTGATAGTCGCCGCAGGCGGTCCAGACCAGATTGATGGCGCGGCGCTGGTTGGCGCTGTAGCTGTCGGTTTCCATATCAGTCGGTGAACAGGCGGCTGCGGTCGAGCTTCGCGGGGATGCGCGCGGCGATAACGTCGCGGATGAGGCTCTGCTCGTAGACGTCGAAGGCCTTGTTGGTGATGCCCATGTCGAGCGCCGTACCGGCGCTCACGCCGCGGCGGATCAGGCGCAGCGCGTCCAGAAGCCCGCGCAGGTCGAGCGCCTTGGAGGAGATCTCCGCGCTCCCGCACTTCTTTTGCAGGTCGAGAAAGAGCTGCACGAGCTGTCCGCGGTACTTTTTTTCCAGCGTGGGGAACTCCTCGCCGAGCAGACGGTCCAGACCGTCCTCCGCGATGGGCGGCATCTGAATGACGACAAAGCGCGAGGTGAGCGCTTCATTCAGCTCGCGCGTGCCGGCGTAGCCGTAGTTCATCGTGCCGATGAAGCGCGCGGCGGGGTCGACCGTCACGCGGTCGTAGCCGGGAACGTCGATGGCGCGGCGGAAGTCCAGCGCGGCGTGCAGCACGGCAAGAGCCTCATTTTTGGCCATGTTGATCTCGTCGAGCACGCCGAAGCCCCCGTGCTTCGCGCAGAGGTAGACGGGGCCGGGGCGGAAGGTCACCTGTCCGTTTTCAAAGGTGTCCATGCCGATGAGCCCGGCGGCATCCATGCTGACGTGGAAGGAAACGTCCCACGCGGGGCGGCCGAAGGCCTGCGCCAGATTTTCAGCCAGCACGTTCTTGCCGGTCGCCTTGCTGCCGGCGAGCAGCAGGTTCTCGCCGCACAGCAGTGCGGCGATGGCGGCCTCCCAGACCTCTTTCCCATAATAATGATAGCGCGGCTGCGGGATGCGGCCCTGCAGCGCCGGCTCGGCGGGGTATTGTGCGCGGTAGGCGCGGACGCCGTCGAGCAGCGCGGGGCTGATGTGCTCCTGCTCTAAAAATTCCAACAAGCTCTCCTCATCCTCTCTTTCGGAAATGCGCGCGTCGCGCGCTTCGTTTCGGCCTCATCATAGCACAACGCGAGGGCTTTGCAAGCCCTTTTTCCGTCAAAATTTCGGACGGCTGCGGCGCGTTTCTTGGACGCTTTGGCGCGAGCGGCGCAAAAAAGAACGCCGCCCGCGGGCGGCGCTCTCTGAACGGCTCAGTCTTTTGTGAGGATGATGGGCATGGCGGTGATCTCGCTCTCGCCGTCGGCGCTGTTGTTGGCGGAGGGCATTATCTCGCGCGTGAGCATCGCCGAGAGCCGCGTGCCGTCGGTCAGCTCCGCATGGAATACGACCTGCAGCTCCGCACCGTAGGGAAGGCCAAATTCCACGCCCTCTGCGCCGTAGATGCTGTAGAAGCCGGCGGTGCTCTCATCGGGAATGTCGCTGGTCCACCACAGCACGGCGGAGCGCTCGTCGCCGACCTCCATGAACCGGAGCGTGCTTTGCGCGGCGCTCTTTCCGTTTACCAGATAGTCGAGCCACGCGGACTTCACGGCGGCGTCGTAGGCACCGAGGTAGAGGTTTGCGGTGCGGTGGTCCTCGTCCTCCCAGCCCCTGACGCTGCATCGGATGTCCGAGCCGGAATAGGAACGGCTGAGGACGTAGCCGAAGGAAAGATCCTCATAGAGCTTCGGCAGCGCCTCGTCGGCAAAGCCGGGCAGGTCGCGGATCGTCTCGAGCTGACGCTCACCGCCGGTATCGTAGGCGGCGGTGGCTTCGAAGCCATCATCGTTCATCGAAAGCACGGCTTCGCCGCGGTAGACGTCGTACTCGTCGCGGACCAGCTCGACGGCGGTCGTTCCGTCGTCGGAGGCAAGGGAGCGGAGACGGAGGGAGACGGCAAGGTCGTCCTGCACCGTCTTGGGCCGGAGGGCGAAGGCAACCGTGCAGGTGTAGGCGTCCAGGTCAAAGCGCTTGACCGTGTAGTCGAACTGCGCGGTCAGCGTGGCGCTCTCCTCCATCGCTTCGCGCACGGAGCTGCTGATGCCCGCGATCTGCGAGGAAAGGCTGGACTGCACGCTCATGATCTGTGATTGCAGGGAGCTGACCTGCCGCTCGAGCTGCTTGACGCGGTGGTTATTGTAGAGTGCCAGACCGACGGCGAGGGTGAGGCAGACCGCCGCCGCGCCGAGAAGGAGCTTTTGCCGGCGAACCTTCTTCAGCGCGGCAAGGGTCTCCTGCGCGGGCGCGGGCGTGGAAGTGTCGACAGACGAGGCGGCCTTGGCGTCACCCTTTTCCGCCTCCTCAAGGCTCAAAAGCTCATCGACGCTCACGCCGTAGAGACGGCTGAGCTCCACGAGCTTGCTCAGCTCGGGCTGGGCGGCGCCATTCTCCCACTTGGAGACGGCCTGACGGGAGACGTTCAGTTTTTCGGCCAGCTCCTCCTGCGAGAGGCCCGCCGCGCGGCGGAGCTCATAGAGTTTTTCACATAGCTTCATGGGCGCTTTCTCCTTTGCTTTGATGGCATCAGCTTAGCAAAAACAGCCGTTTTGCGCCACCAACCGGGTGTTTCGTTTTGTCAACCAATGGTTTCCTTTTGCCCAAATGCCCTTTTTCGTGCAACCTTTTGCCGCTGCGCGCATATACTGCATGGTATGGCACGGGGAGGTGAGAGCATGAGAGAGTGGCAGGGCGTCCGCGGCGATGTGGACGACATGATCTTTGTGGACGACTGGTTCGTCAGCGAACGGTAAGTGAGAAAAAGCTCCGCGCGTTTCAGGGAAGGAACGCAGGCGGAGCGTTTTTCGTTTTTATAGAGCCTTGTCGATGGTCGCGCCGCCGGCGACAACATCGCCGCGGTAAAAGACCACGGCCTGCCCCGCGGTGATGGCGCGCTGCGGCTCGTCGAAGTCCACGCGGACCGCGCCGCCGTCCAGCGGCGTGACGGTCGCGGCGCTTTCGCGCTGGGAATAGCGCGTTTTGGCGGTGACGCGCAGCGGCTCTGCGGGCGGCGTGACGATCCAGCTCACGCGCGAGGCGAGCAGGGCAGAGGAAAACAGCTCCGCGTCGTCGCCGAGGAGCACGGTGTTGTGCTTCGCGTCCTTGGAAAGGACGTAGAGCGGGCGGTCGGCGCTCACGCCGAGACCCTTGCGCTGACCGGCGGTGTAGGCGACCAGTCCGCGGTGACGACCGAGGACGCGGCCGCTCGTATCGACGAAGTCGCCCGGCTCGGGCGTGACGCCGCCGAACTCGCGCAGGAAGCGCACATAGTCCCCGTCGGGGACGAAGCAGATGTCCTGCGAGTCGGGCTTCTGCGCGTTTTCAAGGCCGAAGTCTGCGGCGAGGGCGCGGATCTCCGGCTTGCTGTATTCGCCGACGGGAAGCAGCAGATGTGCGAGCTGGCGCTGCGTCATTTGGTAGAGCACATAGCTCTGATCCTTGTGCGCGTCCACGCCGCGCAGGAGCAGGTGACGGCCCGACGCCGCGTCGAAGCCGACGCGGGCATAGTGCCCGGTGGAAACATAGTCGAAGCCGTGGTCGAGCGCCCAGTCGAGCATCGCGCCGAACTTCAGCTCACGGTTGCAGTCCAAGCAGGGGTTCGGGGTGCGGCCCGCGCAGTATTCCGAGACGAAATGCCCCATGACCTCGCGGCGGAAAAGGTCGCACAGGTCGAGCACCCGGTGGGAGATGCCCATCTGCGCGGCGACGCGCCCGGCCTCCTCGATGTCGTCGGCGCTGCCGCAGGTGCCGGGACGGTCCTTATAATGGTGCAGCCGCAGCGTGACGCCCGAAACGTCATAGCCCTGCTTTTGCAGCAGGAGGACGCAGGCGGCGCTGTCCACGCCGCCGGACATACCGACTAAAACCTTCTTTGCCATGCGTGCCGCTCCCTCAATCCAGGTATTTTTGCAGAAACGCGCGGCTCGGCAGCGCGTCGCTCAGCTCCATGAGAACATGGTCGAAGCCGCCGGCATAGTCAAAGCGGCGGTCGGACAGCGACAGATCCGTCGAGCGGGCGTTGGGCAGCGAGAGCGTGAAGGTCGTGCCCTTACCGACAGCAGATTCCGCCACGAGCATCCCGCCGTGGCCCTGCGCGATGCGGCGGCAGAGGGACAGTCCGACGCCGAGGCCGTGCGGCGGCGCGGGATCAAGGCGGTCCGTATCCAGATAGCGCTCGAAGATGTGGGCAAGACGCTCCGGCTCGATGCCGCGGCCCGTGTCGGCCACGGTGAGCTGAACATGGCGCTCACCGCATTTGACGCGCACGCTGACCGTGCCGCCCTCCGGCGTGAATTTCAGCGCGTTGGAGAGCAGGTTCAAAAGCGCGCGCTCGAGCATGGGGGCGTTGAATGCGATGACGTGGCTCTCGTGGCTGGCGGAAAAGCGCAGCGCGACGCCGCGCAGCGCGAAAAGCGGCTCGGCGCGCTCGCAGAGCGCGTGGCAGAAGCCGACGATATCGTCGTTGCGCAGCCGGAAGCGTCCGCCCTGCACCAGCTCGCTCGCAGCGGAGAGGTTGCCGACCAGACGCAGCATTTGATGGCAGCTCATCGTGAGAATGGCTGCATTTTTATCCAGCACGGGGTCGGCCTCACGCGCTTCCGCCGGCGCGAGACGGTTTGCCGCGGCAAACACACTCGCCATCGAGGAGCGGAGCTGGGCCGAAACGTTCGGCAGGACCTCGGTCAGAAGCTGGAGGTCTTTTTCGTCAAGCGGCATCATAAAGTGCGCCTCCTTTGGGAAAGCTGTTCATATCCTTTGCAGGACGGCGCGATTTTCGTGTGGAAAAAAGTACCGCAGCGCGATGAGCGCAATGTGCAATGTGAGATAATAAGTAGAATACCAAACTCCTGTCGAAAATACAAGAACTTTCGTGTAAAGGAAAAATTTTTGAAAAAAACACTTGCATTCGGGAAAGAGTATGCTATAATACCAAATGTGCCATACATTTGATATATTCCGTAAAAACGAAAGGGAGCGCATTTTATGTCTATTAAAATCGGTATCAACGGCTTTGGCCGTATCGGCCGTATGGTGTTCCGTGCCTGCCTCGAGCATCCCGAGATCGACGTGGTCGGCATCAACGATCTGTGCCCTGCCGATTATCTTGCCTATATGCTCAAGTACGATACGATGCACGGCCGCTGCAAGGCCGACATCGAAAGCCGCGAGAACGCGCTGGTCGTCAACGGTCAGGTCATTCCCGTGTTCAGCGAGAGAGACCCCGCGAACCTGAAGTGGGGCAAGCTCGGCGCGGAGTATATCGTCGAGTCCACCGGCCTGTTCCTGACGAAGGAAAAGGCTGCCGGTCACATCGCCGCCGGCGCAAAGAAGGTCATCATGTCCGCGCCGAGCAAGGACGACACCCCGATGTTCGTCATGGGCGTGAACCATAAGAACTATACCAGCGATATGCAGTTCGTCTCCAACGCGAGCTGCACCACCAACTGCCTCGCCCCCATTGCCAAGGTCCTGCATGAGAACTTCGGCATCAAGGACGGCCTGATGACGACCATCCACTCGGTCACCGCCACACAGGAGACGGTGGACGGTCCCTCTCTCAAGGATTGGCGCGGCGGCCGCGCGGCTACCGCGAACATCATCCCCAGCTCCACCGGCGCAGCCCGTGCGGTCGGCAAGGTCATCCCCGAGCTCAACGGCAAGCTGACCGGTATGTCCATGCGCGTTCCGACGCTGGACGTTTCCGTCGTTGACCTGACCGTCAACCTCGAGAAGCCCACCACCTATGATGAGATCTGCGTCGCCATGAAGAAGGCCAGCGAGGGCGAGCTGAAGGGCATCCTCGGCTACACCGACGAGGCCGTCGTTTCCTCCGACTTCCTCGGCGATTCCCGCACCTCCATCTTCGACGCCACCGCCGGCATCGCCCTGACCGATACCTTTGTCAAGGTCGTCAGCTGGTACGATAACGAGATCGGCTACTCCAACAAGGTCCTCGAGCTCATCGAGCACATGTATGAGGTCGATCACGGTCACTCCGCCAAGTAAGCGCGGACAATAAGCCAACTTCTGAGAGTTTCCTCCTCTCGTTCGTTGTAGAAAGAGAAAGCGCAGCTTAGGCTGCGTTTTTTCTTTTGTGGTTGCATTTGTCACTTTACGCAGCGTGGAAAAGCTGATAAACTGACGAAAACAAAAGCAAAGAGGTCTTTTCTATGTTTCAGGGCTTTTCGCAGAACGCCATCGACTTCCTTTGGGGCATCAGCCTGAATAACGAGCGGGGCTGGTTCATAGCGCACAAGCAGGATTTTACGGACTATGTGGACATTCCCATGCGCGAGCTGGGGAAGGAGGTCTTTTCCGCGCTGGCGGAGGAATATCCCAAGCAGGACTGGCGGCTGCACGTCTGCCGCATCTACCGCGACGCGCGGCGGCTGCACGGACGCGGGCCGTACAAGGAGCATCTGTGGTTCACCATCGAGCGGCCGCACGAGCGCTTTGAGAGCGTGCCCGCGCTCTATTTTGAGCTTGCGCCGAACTACTACAGCTACGGCTGCGGCTACTGGGACGCGGGGGCGGCGACGATGGCGAAGCTCCGTGCGCGCATCGACAACGACCCCAAGCCGCTCGAAAGGCTGGCGCGGCGGCTGAATAAATCAAAATTCGTACTCTCCGGCGAGGAATTCAAGCGGCCCAAGGGCGACGCGGGCAAGCTGCTGAATCCGTGGTACAACCGCAAAAACATTGCCATCGGCTATGACGATAACCCCGAGGGCGTGCTTTTCACGCCGCAGCTCAAGGGCGAGGTGCTCGACGGCTTCCGCTTCCTGATGCCGTACTACCAATACCTCGACACGCTCGCCGGCGACATGGAGCCGAACAGGTGAATAAAAGCTGAGACGGCGTGAGCCATCTCAGCTTTTTCATCATTTGCCGAGCGTTTCACCGATCACAGCCATTTGCGCGGCATCGGGTGAGAAGCTGCGCGGATGGAACTCCACGATGCGCTGACCGTAGATGAGCAGCCAGGTGTCATATTTTTCGCCGCTATGGGCGTCGCATTCCCGCCACGCCCGGTCGGCGCCCCACGGCGCGGGATCGGTCTCGCGGTATTCGCTGCCGTAGAGATCTTCTGCGTGCAGCGTGCTTTGGAGGCAGAAGTCGAAGAGCGGGGCGAGCTTCACGTCGATGACGGTGTAGAACAGCTCCGGCAGCGGCGGGTCATTCTCGTCGCTCCAGCGCACGTCATAGGGGAGCTCCTGACGGTATTCGACCTGTCGGACGAAGACGGAGTCTCCGCGCTCGAGGGCCTCGCAGGAGTAGCGGGCATAGTCGGTATCGGTCAGGCCCTGCACATAGAGCGGGAGCGTGTCATGGTAGAGGTAGCCGACCTGCGGGCTTCCGCCGACGGTGTAGGTGTATTCCTCCGCGTTTTTCGGTACGTTGTCAAACCAGCCGCTTGATATGCCGTAGGTCATGACGCCGATCATCAGCATGACGGATAACAGGACGGAGCAAAGAACCGTGAGCGCTAAGATGAGCCTGCGTTTTTTCGGCGGTACGCTCCTTTTCCGCACCTGCTTGCCGACGAGCACGGCTCCGCCGACGGGGACGAGCACAGCGCCGGCGGAGACGAGAACGATACACAGACCGGCGCTGCGGAAAAGCAGGGGGACGACCATGAGCGCCCAAAAGACAAAGATCCAGATCGAGCGCAGGAAGCTCAGCCAGCGGCTCGAGTGGGTGGGGGTGAAGATGCCCAGCTCGCGGGCGTTGCGCTTCGCCTTGCGCAGCCAGAGCCGGTAGCCGAGCAGCTCGACGCCGAAGAGGAGGATCATGACGAAGATCATCAGCATCATGGTGAGGTCGTAGCCGTCCGCGAGAAAGGCGACCGGATCGCGCCGCAGCTGCGACACCTGAAGATAGAGCATCGTCGGCAGCATGCAGGCGACCGTGATCGTATTGCTGAGCACATAGCCCTTCTTGGCGCGCTCCATCGTTTCGACCTGCACGACGGCCTCGGTCTCGATGGGCACGGCGTCAAGGTCCTCGTTGTAGAAAATGTGCGTGTCGTCGCGCTGCGTAACGATCTGCCAGCCCGCGCCGGCGCAGTAGTCCCAAAAGGTCAGGTTCTCGTGGTTTGGTTCGTCGGGACAAAAGCTGTCGGTCTTGGGGTAGTAGACCACCGCGAAGCGGAGCTTTTTCGGCTCGCAGCGGCGGTAGCGCAGGGCGTAGGTGCCGACGGATTCAAGCATCCAGCCGTTGGCGGCCATTTTCTCCAGGTGCCGCTCGAGTCCCGTGTGGTCGTAGAAGGCGTAGAGGTTCAGTTCTCGCTTCTTGTTCCATCGGTCAGTTCGCATGGCTTGTCGCCTCCCTTCAAAAGTCGCTGATAATCGTTCATCTGCGCCGTCAGACGGTCCATCTCGCCGTGCAGCCGCTCCTCGCCTTTTTCGGTGAGAACGTAGCTGCGGCGGCGGCCCTCGCATTTGGTCTCGACGATGTAGCCCTCGGCGGCAAACTGCTCCAAAAGATTGTAGAGCGTGCCGGGGCCAACGCTCACGCGGCCGCTCGTGAGCAGACGGATACGCTCCATCAGGTCCATGCCGCAGCATTCCTCGCGCAGACAGAGGAGGACGTAAAACATCTGCTCGGTGAGCGTCTGAAATTTTTCGCGGGCCATCGCGCCGCCTCCTTTTATCGATATTCGATATTCTTGGGGAGAGTATACTATCGAATATCGATATTGTCAAGAGAAAAAATCGGAGAGCCGTCGGCTTTCCGATTTTTCATTCAGGCTTTGTCATCTTCCCGGTATTCAAGAATATCGCCGGCATCGCAGTTGAGCGCCTCACAGATCGCCGCGAGCGTGGAGAAGCGGATCGCCGTCACCTTGTTGTTCTTGATCTTGGACAGATTCACGTTGGAGATGCCGACGCGCTCTGCCAGCTCGTTCAGCGACATTTTTCGCTCGACCATCATGCGGTCCAGTCTCAGAATGATCTTTCCCATTTACACAAGCCCTTCCACATCTTGTTCCAGCTCCACGCCGCGCGCAAAGAACTGCGTCAGGCAGAGGATCACAAGACCCATGGAGAAGCCGTAGAGCCGAACGCTCGTTTCGACGGTATCGGTGCCGAGGATCAGGCGGCACACGGTGCTCAGCGCAAGCCCCGCGAGCGGAATGGAGATGGCGAAAATGCCGATCTCGCGGAGCATACGGATATTATCCGCCTGAAAAACCGTGCTGCTCTCTGACCGCTTGATGATAAGGTAGAGATTGCGGAAGATCATCGCCATGAGGGAAGGAAGCACGACGGCTGCGGCAAAATACAGAAGCATTGCCCGCATATCAATGCCGTTCGCGGTCGGTACGCTGAACTCAAAGCCGAGGACGCTGAGCTCCAATCGACCGGTACGGATCGATCCCGCCAGAGCGTCCGCGAGAAATGTGCGGTCCGCAAACGAGTATATTCCGGCTGTGAGCATGAGAGCGGCCGTCATCCAATAGCCGAGCTCTGTAAATTTTGTGATGATCTTGGCCGCCTTGATGATCCAACGGTTCCACTTCATTTTTCCGACCTCCTCAAGATGCTTGATGAGGACAGTATAACCGCCGAGTATTCGTTTGTCAATATGTTTTTATTGTTTTACGATAAATTATATATGATTATCATAAAATCATCGCGCGGATATAGGCAAAGCCCCCGACCGCAGCCGGGGGCTTTGAGAAGAGAGCGTTAAATTGATTGGACGGTCGGTCACTCCAGCTCCACCGTGGCGGGGGGCTTGGAGGTGACGTCGTAGAGGATGCGGTTGACGCCCTTGACCTCGTTCACGATGCGGCGGGAGACGGTGTCGAGCAGCTCCCACGGCAGACGCGAAAAGTCGGCCGTCATGAAGTCCTGCGTCTCCACCGCGCGCAGCGCGATGGCGTAATCGTAGGTGCGCTCGTCGCCCATGACGCCGACCGAGCGCAGGTTTGTGAGCGCGGCGAAATACTGGTTGATGCTGCGCTCAAGGCCCGCCTTGGCGACCTCCTCGCGGAAGATGGCGTCCGCCTCGCGGACGATGTGCAGCTTCTCCTCGGTGATGTCGCCGATGACGCGGATGGCAAGGCCCGGGCCGGGGAAGGGCTGGCGCCAGACAAGACTTTCGGGCAGGCCGAGCTCAATGCCGAGCTGGCGCACCTCGTCCTTGAAGAGACGGCGCAGGGGCTCGATGATCTCCTTGAAGTCCACATGGTCGGGGAGCCCGCCGACGTTGTGGTGGCTCTTGATGACGACGCTCTCGCCGCCGACGCCGGATTCCACCACGTCGGGGTAGATGGTGCCCTGCGCGAGAAAATCGACGCGGCCGAGCTTTTTGGCCTCCGCTTCAAAGACGCGGATGAACTCCTCGCCGATGATCTTGCGCTTGCGCTCCGGCTCGGAGATGCCGGCGAGCTTGGTGAGAAAACGCTCCTGCGCGTTCACACGCACGATGCGCATGCCGAGGCAGTCGTGCATGGCGCGCTCGACCTGATCGCCCTCGTCCTTGCGCAGCAGGCCGTGGTCGACAAAGATGCAGGTGAGCTGCTCGCCGACCGCGCGGTAGAGAAGCGCGGCGGCCACGGCGCTGTCCACGCCGCCGGAGAGCGCCAGCAGCACCTTGCCGCTGCCGACCTTGGCGCGGACCTCCTCGATGGCCTCGCTGACGTAATTCGCCATGCTCCACTCGGGGGCAAGGCCGCAGACCTTATAGAGAAAGTTTTTCAGAATTTCGGTGCCGTGGACGGTGTGCAGCACCTCGGGATGGAACTGCACGCCGTAGAGCTTTCGGTCCGCGTTCTCGATGGCGGCGTAGGCGCAGCCCGCGGTGTGCGCGATGGCGCGGAAGCCGGGGGAAAGGCGCTCGACCTCAACGCCGTGGCTCATCCAGCAGATGCTCGTCGGCTCGATGCCGTCGAACAGCAGACTCGTGCCGTCGTGCGTCAGCTCCACCTTGCCGTACTCGCGGACCTCGGCTTTGCGGCAGGCGCCGCCGAGCTGATGGATCATCAGCTGCTGGCCGTAGCAGATGCCGAGGATGGGCAGGCCCAGCTCGAAAATGGCGTTGTCGAGCGCGGGGGCGTTCGGCTCAAACACCGTCGCGGGGCCGCCGGTGAAGATGATGGCGGCGGGGCCGAAGGCGCGGATGTCGTCCATCGACATGGTGTAGGGCTTGATCTCGCAGTAGACGCCGCATTCACGCACGCGGCGCGCGACGAGCAGATTGTACTGCCCGCCGAAATCCAATACCAGTACCTTTTTCATCTCAGTCGTCCTCACGGAAGAGAATGCCGTTCTCGTCCGCCTGCTCGATGACGGCGAGGGCCTTGTACGGTACGCCGGAGGCACGGAATTTGTCGCCGCCGCCCTGGAAACCCTTTTCGACCGCGACGCCGATGCCCTCGAGTGTCGCGCCCGCGGCGTTTACGAGGTCGATGAGACCCTGCATCGCGTAGCCCTTGGCCATAAAGTCGTCGATGATGAGAACGTGGTCGTCCGCGTGCAGCCACTCATGGCTGACGATCAGCGTGACCTTCTTTTTATAGGTATAAGAAAAGACCTCGCTCTGGTACAATCCGCCCTCGATGTTATCGCTCTTCGCCTTCTTGGCGAACAGCATGGGAACACCGTATTTCTGAGCGCAGATCGTGGCCAAAGCGATGCCGCTTGCCTCCGCTGTTAAAACCATGGTGATCTTGCTGATGTCAAAATACTTCGCAAACTCATCGGCCAGAGCCTCAAGCAGTTTGGTGTCGACGCGGTGGTTGAGAAAGCCGTCGACCTTGATGATGTTGCCGGGCAGGACCTTGCCTTCGCGGCGAATGCGTTCCTTGAGCAGTTCCATGGGACCGTCCTCCTGTCGTATAATATAAGTGCGCGAGCTGTGCTGCCATTGTAGATATTGTATCGTATGATAGAGCATTTGCGCAAGAAAAACAAGGTGACGGAGGGACCAAAAAAAGAGAGAGAAAAGCGCCCGTTTTCGGGCGCTTTTTATGGTTTTGCACAGTTTGATAAGCGCAGCTAATGACGAGCATCAGACGCGCGCATCGCGCTCAGCCCGCGGCGGGGTAGAGACGGGCCTCCAGCGCGTCGAGCCCGGCAAGGATATTTTCAACTGCCTGCTGTGTGTCGGGGTCCTCGGCAGGACCGCTGCAAAAGAGCAGATAGGAACTTCCCTCCAGCAGCGACGCCACCCCCTCGCGGAAGCGCACAAATTCCGCCTGCGTCGCACGGTCGATGTCGGGGACCGGCGCGGTGCCGTCCGCTTCGAGCACAAAGGTGATGGTGTTTCCGTCAAGGTAGCGCTCCCGCCCGCCGGCGTAGGAGATCAAATCGTAGGAGCAGCTGCCCACGCCCCCGTCCTCATGGGTCTGATAGCACAGCACATCCGCGCCCCAAACGCCGTTTTCATCCTCGCCGTAGCAGAGGAAGAAAGTGTCCCAACCGGTATAGTAGGGGGTGACCTCCTTGGTGAAGAGCACCGTACCGTTGTACTTCCTCGCCTCCAGCGTGTAGCGGCATTTTGCAAATTCATCCGGCTCCGAGGTCGTGAGGACGAGGATCTCGTACTCACCGTCGCGGTCGAGATCGGCGTAGGCGAGCGGCTGTTCATTGACTGCATAGACCTCGGTGAAGCTCTTTACCCCGTCCGCGCTGTAGTAAACCTCCGTGTCGCGCCGCGCGAGGTACAGCCCGCCTTCCCCATCGGGACGGTAGGTGTCGGTGTAATACTCGGGCGTGGCATGCCACTGGCAGATGCAGACCTCGTTTTCCTCGTCGGGCTCGAGCGCAAAGGCCCAGCTCCCGTAGGGGCGGAAGCCGTCTGTCGGCGCGTCGTAGAACCAGTAATAGAAGGGCACATTGTAGGCGGGATTGTCGAGCTGTAAGCCGATGTCGCGGTAGCCGTCGAAGTTATAGTCGCCGGTCGCAAGGCAGGTCTCGGGCGACCAGCAGTTCGTGTAGCCGTCCGTACACCAGACGTCGTCGCCGACGTCGGCGGTGCGCAGCTCCTGCTCGCCGCCGTCGTCCCACAGGAGAAGGACGCGGCTCACGCCGCAGTCGTACTCGCCGTCCTGACGGCCATAGAGCCGCAGCGTCGCCGTCCTGCCCTCGCAGAGGGTGAACGGCTCCGTGTGCAGCAGCACGTCGTCCGCGTGCAGGGCGAGCCATTCATCGTCCGCGGCGGGCTGCTCGGCGACAGGCTCCGGCGGCTCGTCGGGCAGCGGCGTGTCCGCAATATCCTTTTCGCCGCAGGCGGCGAGCGTCAGCGCGAGCGCCGCGGCAAGCAGCAGCGCGGTAAGCTTTGTTTTCATGGTGTTCCTCCCCAAGTCATGTTGCTGATTTACATAATAACATGCCTTTGCGGAAAAGTCGTTACAAAAGGGTTACAAAAAAGAGAGCGCCGAAGCGCTCTCTTTCGCGGTGTGGGATCTTACTTCTTCTCGTCCTCGAGCAGGCCCTTGAAGCTGGCGGCAAGGCCGGCAAGGCTCTGGATCTCGCTGGGGACGATGATCTTCGTCGCCTGCCCGTCGGCGGCCTTTTCAAAGGATTCGAGCGCCTTGAGCTTGACGACCTGATCGTTGGGGTTGGCGTTGTTGAGAAGCTTGATGGAGTCCGCCAGCGCGGTCTGCACCTTCATGATGGCCTCGGCCTCGCCCTCGGCGCGCAGCACGGCGGCCTGACGCTCTGCCTCGGCGTGGAGAATGGCGGCCTGCTTCTCGGCGTCCGCCTTGAGGATGGTGGACTGCTTTTCGCCCTCGGCGACGAGGATCTGGCTCTGCTTTTGACCCTCGGCCTGCAGAATGGACTCGCGGCGCTCGCGCTCGGCCTTCATCTGCTTTTCCATGGCGTTCTGAATTTCCTTGGGCGGCAGAATGTTCTTCAGCTCCACGCGGTTGACCTTGATGCCCCAGGGGTCGGTCGCCTCGTCAAGGATGGAGCGC
>ERZ772820.1506-NODE-1506-length-18097-cov-3.992905_pt1 | contig 18097 bp, 13 predicted proteins | sample MGYA00511377_ERZ772820 | MGnify/ENA primary metagenome ERZ772820 (study PRJEB29015, sample SAMEA2737684) | human gut metagenome | biome: human gut; feature: human-associated habitat; material: faeces | place: China | collected 2012 ...
TGCCCGCCTCCAGACAGGCCGCCACATCCTCGTCAAACAGGTTGGCGGTCATGGCGATGATGGGCAGCGCCGCGTCGGGGCGCTCCATGGCGCGGATGGCGCGGGTGGCGTCCAGCCCGTCCATGACCGGCATCATCACGTCCATGAGTACCGCGTCCAGCTCTCCGGGCTTCGACGCGGCAAATGTCTCCACCGCCTCGCGGCCGTCCCGCGCCTGTACCACCTGCACACCGGCGTCCTCCAGCAGATAGACGGCGATCTGGCGGTTCAGGTCGTTGTCCTCCGCCACCAGAATGCGGCAGCCCGTCAGGGACGGCAGCGCCGCAGGTATGGCCGCCGGCTCCGGGATGGCGCAGGGTGTCACCGGCATGCTGATCTCAAACCGGGTGCCCTCGCCGGGGGCGCTGTCCACCCGGATGGTGCCGCCGTGCTCGTCCACAATGCGCTTCACCACCGCCAGACCCAGTCCCACGCCTCCGGCGGTATCGTCGCGCACGGGGTTCTCCTGTGCGAAGGCCTCGAACATGTGCGTCTGGAACTCCTCGCTCATACCCACGCCGTCGTCCTCGCAGATAAACGTCAGCCGGCAGATGCCGTCCGCGTCATAGGCGGTACGGAAGCGGCAGCGCACCTCGCCGCCGGGAAAGCTGTATTTGATGGCGTTGCCGATGATATTCTGGCCGATCTGCCGCAGATACAGTGGGTTGCCCTGGAGCTCGTCATATTCCAGCGCCATCTCCGGCTCCGCCAGCGTCACGCCGCGCTCCTCCGCCTGCGCCCGCGCCAGCAGCATGACCTCATCCAGCTCCGTTGACAGGCGATAGGGCATGGTCACGGAGGCAGTTTCCTTCCGGCTCAGGCGATTCAGCGTCAGGACGTCGTTGACCAGCGCCAGAAGATAGCGCGCGGCGGTCTGCGCCTTCTCGCGGCAGTCCTGTACCCGCTCCCGGTCGTCCGGGCTGCGTCCGATGATCTCCAGCATGCCCATGATGATGTTGATGGGCGTGCGGATATCGTGGCTCATGCTGCGCAGGAAGTCCGTCTTGGACCGATCCGCCGCGGTCGCCCGCTGCACCTCGGCCTCCAGCTGCCGCTGGTAGATCTTCTCCCGGCGCTTGCGCTCCTGATCGGCGCCCATCAGAAGCAGCAGCATCACCACCACCGCCGCCGCGTATACGCCGAAGACGGCGATGACCGCGTTGCGGCTTCGGGCGAACACATAGCTCTCCGCCATGAATACATACAGGCGGTAGTCCCGATACAGGCCGCGCACGCCGAGAAACGCCTCGTTGGTGTTGATCCGTGTCATGGTGCTGCCGCCGCCGGCCTCGTCCAGCGCACAGATCAGGGCGACCTGCGAAACCGGCTTTCCATGCTGCGTCTCGTTGCTGGAGCCGATGACCGTCTCGCCGTCGGTGATGTAGGCATAGACCCTGTTGCTCAGCACCGTCTCATACCCGGCCAACAGGCTCTCCACCGACGACTGATAGGCCGCCAGCTCGCCGGTCCTGCGCAGGCGGGCGCAGAAGATGACGCCCGGCGCGTCCTGCCGCGCCACCGCCGCGATGTCATAGAATTTACCGTTGCGGGTCAGGCGCTGGGAGAATATTTTCTCCGGATACTGCCGTATGGCGGCGATGGCGCTGCCGGTGTACAGGTCGCGCCACTCGCCCTCGCCGCAGGCAAACTCCGGCTTCAGCTCGCCATCCAGCACCAGCACGTCGGTCATGCGCTGGCGCTGTGCGTAATCCTCCAGATATTCGTCTGTCCAGATACCGGGCAGCAGCACACCGGATGTGGCCAGCTCCGCCGCCTGCTCCGTCAGGCGCACAAGGCTCTTCACCTCGTCCGCCACGATGATCTCCCGGTAGGTGACACACTGGCGCTCAAGATAGTGCACCGTGCGATCCATGGTGCGCTGGGCGTCCCGGCGGCCGAGATATATCCCCACCAGCGCCGTGGCCGCAACAGCCACAAACCCCACCGCCAGCATGATCAGAAGGGCGGCCTTGTTGGAAATTCTCTTCATCATGGCGTCACCCCGCCAGGGCCGCTTCCGCGTCCACACCGTGTCTTGTCAGAATATCCGCGATGGTGCCGTCCTCCTTCATCTCCTCCAGCACCGCGTCCAGCTGCTCGGCCAGACCGCGGTCGTCCTCCAGGCCGAAGGCCGCACCCAGCCCCACACGCAGCAGCTCCTGCTCCAATATCCGGTAGCTGCCCGTATGGTAGCTCATAAAGTGCCGGTAGGCCGTCTCGTGACCGGCTCCGGCGTCCACGTAGCTCTTGTTCAGCGCGGCGAACACCTCGTCCATGCTGACGAAGCTGTACACGTTCTGTACCTGCTCCACGCCGTCCACCTGGTGGTTCAGCAGCAGCTCCTCCGGTCTGGAGGCGTTCTGCACGGCGATCCGCTTTCCGTTCAGATCGCTGAGCCGGTAAATGCCGCTGTCGCTGCGTACCACCATCACCTGACGGCTGTACATATACGGCCCTGCCCACTGGTAGCGATCCTCGCGTCCGGTCATGGAAAAGCAGCCCCAGAGGCAGTCCACCGTGCCCTGCTCCAGCAGGATGTCCTTGAACTGCCATGCGATCTTCTGAAATTCCGGCTCGTATCCCATACGGCGGCAGGCTTCCGTGGCGATCTCCACATCAATGCCGGCAAAGGAGCCGTCCTCGTCCAGATAGAAGTACGGCTCGTAGTTATCGCTGCCGATGACCAGCTTCGGCAGCGGCTTGTCCTGCTCCTGCCGTCCGCAGCCGCACAGCACCAGCGCGCACAGCACCAGCAGCGCCGCCAGCCGCTTCCCTATATGCGTCATTGGCTCTCCTCCCCGGTGTAAACCTCGCGGCGCAGCGTACCCTGCAGCTCCCGCAGGCACTCCGTCAGCAGCGGGTCGAAGGCGCCGCACTCCCCCGCCGCGATCATCTCCATAGCCTTGTCCATGGGGTACGGCTCCTTGTATACCCGGCGGCTGACCAGCGCGTCGAACACGTCCGCCAGCCCCGCCGCCTGTGCCGCGATGGGTATCTCCTCGCCCCGCAGCCCGTCCGGATAACCCTTACCGTCAATACGCTCGTGGTGCCAGCGGCATATCTCCGCCGCCGTTTCCAGCAGCGGCTCGCCCTGATAGTCCTTCATGCTGCGCAGGATCGTCTCGCCTATGACCGGATGTCCCTTGATGATCTCAAATTCCTCCGCCGTCAGCTTGCCGGGCTTGTTGAGTATCTCGTCGGGAATGTCCAGCTTGCCGATATCGTGAAACATGGCCGCCGCCGCAATGCGCCGGCAATCCGGCCGGGTGAGCCGGTACCGGTCGGTCTTTTCCGTCAGGCGCTCCAGCAGCAGCTCCGTCAGGCGGCGGATATGGCGGGCGTGATCGCCGCCCTCGCCGTTGCGGTAAGCCACGATCCGCGCCAGCACGTCGGCCATCATGCCGCTGCTGCGCTCCTGCGCACGCGCCTGCTGTATCAGCACCGATGTGAGCCGCCGCTGGCGGGCGTACAGCTTCACCGTGTTCATCACGCGGCGGCGCACCACCTGCACATCGAAGGGGCGCTCGATGTAATCCGCCACGCCCAGCTCATAGGCGTGGCTCATGCTATCCGCCGAGGTGTCCGCCGTGATCATAATGACCGGTATGTCGTCCAGCAGCTCCCGCCGCTGCATCTCCTCCAGCACCTGAATACCGTCCATGCCCGGCATGATCATATCCAGCAGCACCAGCGCGATGTCCGTTCCATATTTTTCCAGCTGTTCCATGCACTCCGCGCCGTCCGCGGCCTCTGCCAGCTGAAACTCCCCGCCCAGCATCTCCCGCAGAATGGCGCGGTTCAGCGGTGCGTCGTCCACGATGAGGATGCGCTGCGCCGTCTCGCCGCCGACCGTCTCCTCGTCCCCCTCCCTGACCACCGCGTCCTTCCTCCGCTTGGCACGGTACATGAGCCGGTCGGCGCGGTGGGCGGCCGCCGCTATCGTTTCACCCTGCGCCATCACGCAGCCGATGCTGACCGTCAGCCGCAGCTCATCGCCGCAGCCGGGTATGCCGGCGCTCTGCACCCGCTGCCGCACCGTCTCCAGCATGGCGGCGAACTCCTTTTTCTCCGCTTGGGGCACCAGTATCAAAAATTCGTCCCCGCCGTACCGCACCAGCGAGCCGCGGCTGCCCAGCTCCCGGCGGATCACCTCCGCCAGCGCCCACAGCGCCTTGTCCCCCACGCTGTGCCCGTACACGTCGTTGTACAGCTTCAGGTCGTCCATATCCACCAGCGCCACGCCGCCGCGGAACGCCTCCGCGCTCATGTCGCGCTCGTAGTGGTTGCGGCTGAGCGCGCCGGTCAGCACGTCCTGCTCCTGCTCCTGCGTGTCCCGGCCGGAGATCACCAGCGTGTTGTCGTTCACCCGGTCGATGCGGATGTCGTACTGGCGGTACGCCTGCCCGCCCTGCCGGAGACGCAGGCGAAAGCTGTCGTTATCCGCGTTCCCATCGAAAAAGCCGCGCAGGTTTTCGCCGCTGAGATAGCGCGTCCAGACATCCTTTTCCGCTGACACGGCGCAGCCGTCCCGGAAGATGTTCCGCAGCTCGTCCGCGCTGTACCACTTGTCGCTGATCCCCTGTGCCAGCCCGGTCTTGCACACCCGCAGCTTGCCGCAGCTCCTGTCGTATTCGCACACCGTGTCGCAGAAGGGCAGCAGCGCCGCGATAAACCGATCCTTTTCCATCATAGCCGATTACCCCATACCGTCACGCCGTCGCCGGCATTTTATCTGTATATTATACCGAAATCCGCCGGGCATTGCAACAGCCGCAAGTGGAAAAAGCGCGGCCTTTCGGCCGCGCTCAGACTGTCAAAAAACCTGCCCGGTCACAGGTATCGGAGGGAAGGATAGTGTGAAAGGGAACCGTCAGGGTTCCCTTTCGCGTTCAATCACCCGCCGCAGCGACCAAAATCGCAAAATAAAACACTGTTTTTATTTTGCTATTTTGCGGGCAGCTTGGCGGAAAAGTCCGAACGGACTTTTCCGCCAAGCTGAAGCGCGGCCTTTCGGCCGCGCTCCCACTCACATATCCACCTTTTCATAGGCTCTCGCCGCTGCCCGGAACGTCAGCAGCGTGCAGCCCGTGTAGATCAGAATACCGCCGATGAGCACCGGCAGCAGCCGCAGCTGGGTGGCTGCGTCCATGTCGTCCAGCCACGTCAGGCCGGGGATATGGGGCAGGGCTTCCATCACCAGCATCAGCAGCGCCATGGGGATGGTGGCCTTTACAAAGGCTACACCCACCTTGTAGCCGTTCTTGTAGAAGGAGGGCAGGAACACGGCGTTGAACAGCGCATACAGAAGAAAGCCCGCCGCCAGCAGCGCCAGATTGGGGTCAAGCCCCACCAGATTGTCCTTGCCCGGCTGCAAACGCGCCGCCAGCAGGCAGCAGGGTGCCAGCAGCACCAGCGACGTCAGCTCGATCAGCGCCGTGAACAGGCACCCGGCCTTCACCGCGTCCCGCTTGGGCACCGGCAGCAGTGCCGTGTAGTACAGGTCCTTCTGCTCCCGCATGTTCAGGAAGCTGAAGAACAGCCCCAGCGTGACGTAGAAAAAGATCACGGTGTAGGGGTAATTGGGGATCATGACCATGATACCGAACAGGCAGAAAACCGGCGTCATGGGATGACACACCAGCCGCAGCTGCTTATATAATAGCGTCCTCATCCAACGGCCTCCTTTCCACATGTACGATGATATCCTCCAGCGTAACGCCCACGTCCTTATAGTGGTCGCGGAAATCGCCCAGCGAGCCGGTATACTGCATCTCGCCGTCCTTGATAAAGGCGATGTGCGTGGCGCACTTCTCCAGATCGGAGGTAATATGGGTGGAAAACAGTACGCTGCGCGTACCGTCCGCCACCAGACGGCGCAGCAGCTCCGTCAGCTCGTCCCGGCTCACCGGGTCAAGGCCGCTGGTAGGCTCGTCCAGGATCAGCAGCCGGGCGTTGTGGCTCAGCGCCAGGGCGATCATGTACTTGACCTTCATGCCGCTGGACAGCTGATCCACCCGCTTTTCCTCGTCAATGGCGAACAGATTCAGATAGTGGCGGTATTTACCCTCGTCCCAGTTGTCGTAGAACCGGCGGGTGACGTCGGTGATAACACGGATCTTCTTTTTCGGGTAGAAGTCGATGCCGCCCAGCACCACGCCCAGCTCCCGCCGGATGGCGCGCTCGTTGGCAGCGTAGTCCATGCCGAACACCTTCACCTCGCCCCCGTCCGGATGCACCATGCCCAGAATGGATTTCAGCGTGGTGGACTTGCCCGCGCCGTTGCGCCCGATGAAGCCCATCACCGCCCCCTCCGGTACGGCAAAGGACACACCATTCAGGGTAAACGCCGGGTAGCGCTTCGTCAGCCCCCGTACCTCCAACACGTTCATTCGTCGTCCACCTCCCCGTCCTCGCTGGGCAGGCTGTTGAACACGGTCTTCATCAGCGGGTTCAGCTTGTCTACGGTTTGCAGCGCAAGCCCCTTCTTCTTATCTGCCATCAGCACCAGCGTGTCCCCCGGCTCCAGCCCGAACATGTCCCGCGCCTCCTTGGGAATGACGATCTGCCCCTTGGGGCCGATCTTCACGCTGCTCATAAAGTACCGGTCGTTTCGTCCCATATACTCGCTCCTTTCGGTTGGATTGGTATAACTTTTCTTACTTTTCGCATTGTAGCACCCTGAGCAGAGGCTGTCAAGAGGCAAACGACACCGCCTGCGGACGCGGCGCCGCCCCGCAGCAAACCACCCCGACCTCCTCGCCTCCTCAAAGACAGCTTCCGCCGTTTTGTCGAAATTTTGTATGTCCCACGTCGGAATTCCCGGCATTTCTCCTTTTTGCACAACGGTGCGCAAGGATATTTGTTGTTATTTACAAGGAATTTGCCCCCAAAAACGTCCGCCGCCCTCTTGCATTTCCCCCTCCGCTGTGGTACACTTAGGCAGTAAGAATCCGTGATAAGTTCGATTGGTAGGCGAAAAATTTCGCATATCATTTCTGGGGTGTGAAATATGAAACAGATGGGGGCAGTCTCGCGCAAGAAACTGAATATCGCGCTTCTCATCCTGCTGCTGGCCGCTCTGGTGGTGCTGGCGGTGGTGCTGTTGGCGCGCACCAAGCCGGACGCTGTGTCGCCGGACAACCGTATCGAGACGGCGAAATCGCTGTCCCTGACGTTGCCCCGCACGGCGCTTTCTGCTATTTTTGATGATGCTGCGTCACCGCAAACGGGTGGATATTCGGCAGTCCCGCTGACCGGCGACCTCTCTCTCCCCAACAGTCAGCTCACTATGGACGTCAACAAGCAGCTCTTGCCCGGCGACACCTGGACTGAAACTTTTGACGTAAACGCCCGCTTCCGCGGCACGGCTACCATCCGCTTCACCGCCGCGCTGAAAGATGACCCTGAACTGCCCCGTTCTGACCTTGATGCGCAGAAGGAGGACAAACCCGAAAAGCTTTCTTCTCAGCTGAGCATGACTGTGAAACAAGGTGATACTGTTATTTACAGCGGTGGTTTGGCTGGCTTAGCTGATGAAGTCGGAAAAGGTGTTACCACTTCTGTCCCCGGCTCCTCTCCTGCCAAGGTTCCCTACACCGTGATTCTCAAGCTGAACGAAGAAGCGGACAACCGTTACCAAGGTCGGAGATTCAGTCTGCTGCTGACATGGCAATTGGATGACACCGGAGGCGGCGGTGGCGGCGGTACGATCATCGTCAAGCCGCCCAAGACCGGCGACGATTTCTCGCCGTTCCTGATGGGCGGCGCTGCGCTGGTGTCCCTGTCATTGCTGGCGGTGCTGGTGCTCCGCCGCAGAAAGGGGGAGCATCATGACTGATACCTCTGCCAAGCGCACCGACACCCGCCGCCGCTGGCTCAGCAGCGCTCTGCTGACCGTTCTGCTGGTGTTGGGGCTAATTGTCACAACCCTTGCTATCAGCACTAAGATCAGTGTCGAGCGTAACTTTACCATCGGAACGGTCAAGCTGGATCTCAACGGTGGTGCTGCTGTCGTTGACATGACAAATCCAGATGCGGAGCACGCGAATGAGTCCAAGTTTTCAGAGCCGGGGTTCAGGATCAAACGGGACTTTTATCTGAAGAATATTGGTTCCGCTGCGGCCTACTACAAGTTATACGCAGGCTACGAAGATACACCCGAAAACAATGCCCTCGCCAATGCTCTGGATGTGGAGATTACCTATAAGGATACCGGTGTGCTTCTGTTTTCAGGTAAGCTTTCCGCTTTAAATCTTAGCAGCGCTCCTGTGGGCGACAGCAGTTTGGACGCCGGTGACACCGTGTGGTTTACCGCTGTTTTCCGCTTCTCCAAAGATGCCGGCAACGACCTTCAGAACAAAATGTTATCCTTTAACCTCTACGCCCGTGGTACGCAGGTAAGGAACAACCCCGGCAAAAATTTCTAAATGACTGACATAGGAGCCATCCCATGAAAGAAACTCTCGGAAAGATCCTGCGTATCTTCACCACCGTGCTGATGGGGCTGTCCATCTGCATGATGATCTTCACCGTGATCTCCGTGCTGACCTTCAACCGTTCCGACCGGCAGATGTTCGGCTACCGCGCGTTCATCGTCCTGTCCGACTCCATGTCGGCCACCGACTTCAAGGCCGGCGATCTGGTGCTCACCCGCGACGTTGATCCCGCCACGCTCCAGCCCGGCGATATCATCGCCTTCACCAGCACCAACGACGAGAACTACGGCCAGACCGTCACCCATAAGATCCGCTCCCTGACCACCACCGCCGACGGCGAGCCGGGCTTCATCACCTACGGTACCACCACCGGCACCGACGACACCGCCGTTGTCACCTACATGGACGTGCTGGGCAAGTACGCCGGGCATCTGGCCGGCGTGGGCAAGTTCTTCAACTTCCTCAAGACCACGCCCGGCTACATACTCTGCATCTTCGTCCCCTTCGCCCTGCTGATCCTGTCCCAGTCTGTGGAGACGGTTCGCCTGTTCCGCCGCTATAAGGGCGAGCAGATGGCCGAGCTGCAGGCGGAGAAGGACAAGATCGCCGAGGAGCGCCGCCAGAGCGCCGAAATGCTGGCCGAGCTGCAGGCGCTGCGCGCCCAGCTGGGGCAGAACGCCCCCGAAGACGGCGCCGCCCCTGTACCGGACAGCGCCCCCGCCGCCCAGCCGGAAACACCGCAGACCGACACCACGGAAAGCGCGCCGGAGCCTGCCGAGACCATGTAACGCAGCCCGGAAACGCTGCTCCGTGTCAGATCATAAGAAAGGAAGTACCATTATGAAAATGTATCGTCCGCACAGGCTCTGCCCTCGGAACAGCAAGCCAAAGGAACCCAGCCTGTACCGCTCTCTGTGCGTCAGCATTCTCTGCATGTTTCTGAGTACAGTCATGCTGGTCGGGACGACGTTTGCATGGTTCTATTCCTCTGCCACCAGCGCTGTCAGCACGATCACCGCCGGCGGCCTGAATGTTTCCACGAGCTATATCACACAGAATACGGCCAGGAGATATGCATCATCTGAGACCGGAATTCCTTCTAACGAATGGATACCCTTCGACGGCAACGGCGGTAATCCCTTTGGCAGCATTCCTTTCCATTCTAATGACCCGCAGGTGATCTTCCTTAAACTTACAAACAACGGCGCTTCTGATGCCACCTACCGTCTCGCGTTGAATCTACTGGGTGACACTTCCGTCAGCGCAAATAGTGGTAACACACTCAGTAGTCTGCTACGGTACGGATGTAGCGTGCTTGGCCCTGTTCCCACAGGCTCTACCGAATCTAACTTTCTGTCTGCAGCTACTATTCCCGGCGCTACCACTTCTGCCGACGGTAGTGTAACATATAGTGCAGAAATCATCCCTTCTGAGTCTTCCTCTTCTGGTGAAATGTCTGACATCTTCGTTGACGCTCTTTCTTCACACAGCAGTACAGAAATAGAGCGTGATAGTGACGGAAAGGCTATTCGCATCACCTATGGCGGACACATTTGCAAAATTGAATTGCCAGCAGGTGAAACTCGATATGTTGCCGTCTCGCTGTATATGCCGGATGGTTCTAGCTATAACGATTCCACTGCCTTGGTTTACATCCAGCTGTCCATGACGGTAAACCAGCACGGCTCCACTGCGCCGCAGATGCCGAACATCATCCAACTTGATCCCAAGCTTGACTCCATTACTCAAAGCAGGTTGAACGAGATTTTCAAGGCTGCGAACGAGCAAAATTCGGATCAGGAAGAGCCGCAGCAAGAGCAGCAAGGTCAACCGGAGGAGGCACAAAATCAGCCGCAGCAGCCGCAAGAGCAGCAGCCGCAAGAGCAGCAGCCGCAAGAGCAGCCGCAGCAAGAGCAGCAACCGCAGCAAGAGCAGCAACCGCAGCAACCGCAGCAAGAGCAGCAACCGCAAGAACAGCAGCCGCAGCAAGAGCAGCAGCAAGAGCTAAGCAATTCGTCTCCTTCCGCCGAAAGTCTCTCCTAAAATAACCAGCGCCCCCGGCCTTAGCCGGGGGCGCTTCCTATTCCCCTCTCACACCGTGGCGTCCACCGGGATGCGCTGCCGCGCCACCTGCACCCAGTGTACCCGCACATCGCCGGAGGGCTGCTGGGTGGCGCAGAACGCCACGTCCCCCATGTGTCCCTCCACCGGAATGTCGCTGCGCTGCATGGCCGTAAACCGCCGGATATAGCCCGCCAGCTCGCCGATGGCCTTCACTGGCAGATCGGGCAGCAGATAATCGAAAAACTTATACATAAAGCACCTCCTGTATGTTCCTGGCTCCTGCTTTTCTTGACTGTACCCATCATACCAGGAGTACTGTCCCGAAAAACGGACAGTTCCCCGCACTTGTGCTTTTTCCTGCCATGTGGTAAAATGGTGCTATATGCGTAATTCAGGAGGTAGCCGCCATGACCGAGTTGAATACCGCGCCCCAGCTGGCGCCCCATGAGCGCTGCACCGGCTGCGCTGCCTGCTGCAACGGCTGTCCCAAGGGTGCCATCCGCATGATCCCGGATCGGGAGGGCTTCCTCTATCCGCAGATCACGGACGGCTGCGTCCAGTGCGGCCACTGCACCCACATCTGCCCCGTTCTGAAGCAGCGGGAGCCCCGCACAGAGCCGGCCGCCTTCGCTGTATGGAACGGTGACGAGGACGTGCGCCGCCGCTCCACCGCCGGCGGTGCCTTCTCCGCCCTGGCGGAATATGTGCTGGAGGGCGGCGGCGTGGTGTTCGGCGCGGCGCTGGACGACGGGCTTCGGGTCTGTCACATCGCCGTGAAAAACCTTCACGACCTGCCCCGTCTCCGGGGCGCCAAGCCCGTGCAGAGCGACGTGGGCGAGAGCTACCAGCAGGCGCGCCTGTATCTGGATCAGGGGCGGCAGGTGCTGTTCTCCGGCACCCCCTGTCAGGTGGACGGCCTGTACCGCTATCTGGGCGAGCACCCGGAGCGGCTCATCACCTGCGACGTGGCCTGCAGCGGCGTGTGCAGCCCCGGCATCTGGGAAAAGCTGGTGCGCTCCATGGCCTATGTGAAGCAGCAGCGCCCTCTGACCGTGGACTTCTGCGGCAAGCTCAGCGGCGACAGCGTGCGCCGCTTCCACGTCTCCTTTGAAAACGGCGGGCAGGACGACGCGCCGCTGCGGCGCTCGGAGCTGGGGCGCGGCATCACCCGCGGCCTGTTCCTGCGCCCGGCCTGCCACACCTGCGGCTACACCAGCACCGACCGCACCGGCGACCTGACCCTCTGCGACATCACCGGCGGCAACATCTCCCCCCAGGAAAAGCAGCTGGGCATGTCCCTGCTGCTGGTAAACACCGCCAAGGGCGCCCAGATCTTCGACTCCCTGCCCCTGCACCGCCGCCGGTTCGATCTGGCCGAGGCGGTGGCGGCGGATCAGGCGCTGCGCTCCCCCGCCCCGGTGTCCGTAGACCGCACAAAATTCTTTGACGCCCTGGAGCAGGAGCCCTTCCGTCAGGTCTGCGCCCGCTTCCTGTCCCTGATGCAGCCCCGCGCCCGCGCCGCCAGACCGCTGAAGGAGCTGCTGCACATACCCTTCAAAAAGAGGAAAGACAAATGACCAAAACGCTGCTGCACACCTGCTGTGCGCCCTGCTCCGTGGCCTGCATCCAGCTGCTCCGGGCGGAGGGCATCGAGCCGGTGTCCTACTGGTACAACCCCAACATCCACCCCTATCAGGAATACAAGGCGCGCCGCGACACGCTGATGGCCTACGCTCCCTCCGTGGGCGTGGAGCTGATCGTGCAGGAGGACTACGGCCTGCGGGAGTTCTGCCGCGCCGTGGCCGATGACATCGACCACCGCTGCGGCAAATGCTACGGCCTGCGGCTGGAGCAGACCGCCCGCTACGCCGCCCTGCACGGCTTCGACAGCTTTTCCAGCACCCTCTTCGTCAGCCCCTACCAGAACCACGAGCTGCTGCGCCAGACGGCGGAGGAGATGGCGCGGCGCTACGGCGTGGCGTTTCTCTACCGCGACTTCCGCCCCGGCTTCCGTCAGGGGCAGCAGGAGGCGCGGGAGCTGGGGCTGTACATGCAGAAATACTGCGGCTGCGTGTTCAGCGAGGAGGAGCGCTACGCCAAGCAGATCGCCCGCGACATGCAGACCCCCGAAAAGCACCTGTAACGCGCAGGAACCGGCGTCCCCGCCGTCCTGCCTCGTAGGGGACGGCGTCCTCGACGTCCCTCCCTGCACCCCAAAAACAAAACCCTATCACACACAAAGGCGGCGCCCCACAGGGCGCCGCCTTTTGCATTTGCGTATGTTCATCAGCCATTCCTCGCCAGCAAATACAGCCGCTGATAGTCCAGAATGTCCACCTGCCCGTCCTCGTTGACATCGGCCAGCCGCAGGAAATACCGTACCAGCAGCTCATTCCGCGCCGCATCAGCGCTGTCGCAGAGCGAACCGGGCACCTGCCGCAGCGCAAGATAGTCGTACAGCGTCTGCAGATCCAGCGTACATTGCAGCGCGTCCTCCGCGCCGGTGCCGTCGCCGTTGACATCGCCAATGCGCAGCAGCAAACAGGCGACATTGGCGCTGCCGCTGTCATCGGACAGGGCAACGGGCATTTCCCACGCCACGCAGCCGCCGCCGTCCACCCGCAGCGTATACGTCCCCGCGCCGATCCGCAGCCCGGACAGCAGGAAAACGCCGTCCGCCCGCACGTCACCCCGTGCCGCCACGACGCCATCCTTCAGCAGCGTGACCATGGCATTGTCCGTGACACCGGCAACAGACCCGGAAACGGTGAATCCCAGCGCCGGAACAACTTTCTGCTCCACCAACACCGCACTACACACCGAGCAGTGTTTGCCTTCGGTCAGTCCCGTCTCGGTGCAAGTAGGCTCCACAGCCTTGTCGATGACTTCGGTATGCCCCTTGGCCGGAACGATTTCCTGATCCACCAGCACCGCACTACAAACCGAGCAATGCTTTCCTTCGGTCAGTCCCGTCTTGGTGCAAGTAGGCTCAACAGCTTCGTCGATGACCTCCGTGTGCCCAGTCGCCTTGATCTCCGTCAGCCCGGAGAGAACCTCGCCGCAGACGCTGCACTTTGTCCCTGCCGCGCGTCCGGGCTGGGTGCAGGTCGGTTCCACCTTTGCCACCGTCACAACGGTGTGCCCCGTGGCGCTGACCGTCTCCGTTCTGGTCGCGGCGCACGCGGTGCAGGTATACGTTTTCACGCCGGTTCCTGTGCAGGTCGGCACAATGGTGATCTTGCCGCCGTCCCATCTGTGCCCCTTGGCGGGCACAATCGTCTGCTTCACCAACACCTTGTTGCACACCGAGCAGTGTTTGCCCTCGGTCAGTCCCGTCTTGGTACAGGTAGGCTCCACGGCCTTATCCACGGCCTCGGTATGCCCCTTGGCCGGCACAATCGTCTGCTTCACCAACACCTTGTTGCACACCGAGCAGTGCTTTCCTTCCGTCAAGCCCGTCTCAGTACACGTCGGCTCCACGGCCTTGTCGATGACTTCGGTATGTCCCTTAGCCGGAACGATTTCCTGCTTCACCAACACCTTGTTGCATACTGAGCAGTGCTTTCCTTCCGTCAAACCCGTCTCAGTGCAAGTCGGCTCCACAGCCTTGTCCACGACCTCGGTGTGGGGGATGGCTGTGTACCGCGCGGTGAACTCCGCGTCGGCGGTGATGCTGGAATAGTCGCCGCCCCACCCGGCCAGTTCATAGTGATGCGCCTCGTCCGGCGCTTTTACCGCGTCCGGCGGCACAGCCGCAGCACGATAGCGAACCGACTGCCGCGAGAGAACGGTGCCGTCCTCATCCCGGAACGTCACCTCGAAAAAGGGATCCTTCACCTCGCAGGACGCGGCGCACATGTCCAGCGCGATGGGCTGGCGGTCAGCACCGACAGCCGATGTAGTAACGGTGGGCGTCAGGGTGACAGCTCCCTCCTTCTTCGGTTGGAACGTCATGGTCACCAGCTCCGCCCCATCCGCAAAACCCTTTGCGCAGATAAAGGTAAATTTCACCTGACCGCCGTCAATCTTGGGATTCGTCACGATACACACGCCGTCCACACTCTCCATACCCGCGCTCACCTTCACGCCGGTGCATGTCAGCAGCGCCGTGTCGTAGGAAATGCAGAAATCGGCGGCAGCCAGGCCGCTGCCTCTATCCAGCACAGCCACAGCGGTGATCGTTTTGTCGGTACGGGCAGCGGCAGGCATGGTCACCCGCAGAGCGGGCATCTCCGGCGTTACCTCTGTCTTGCGCAGGGTCAGCGTCTGAGTGAAGCCGATGCCGTTCATGGCGGTCAGCGCCGTGTCGTACAGCTCGGAGGCCGCGAAGGTCACGGAGGTATCCGCGTCCACATCGGCCGCCGCCTCCAGCGTCAGCCGCAGCAGCTCGCCGCCGGATATCTCCTCCTCAGACGCAAAGGCGGCGGACACATACCCCGCCCGGCTGGTATCCAGCGACTTCATCGCCCCGGACAGTGCGGACAGCGGCTCCGCCGCCACGCAGGTGAACAGCGCGGTGTCATAGCGGAATTCCAGCTTACCGGCAGCCAGCCCCTGGCTGCCATAGGTGCAGGCGGTGATGCTCACCTGCTCGCCCTTGTGCAGCGTGGGCACGCTGCTGCCGCTGTAAAAATACAGCGTCTTGGTGGTGGTCTGCGGCTCCGTCACCGCAAACACGCCGGACGCGCCGCTCAGCGGCACGGCGACCGGATCCGTGTTGTAGGCGTTTTCGATCAGGATACCCAGCAGGTATTCCCCGGCTGCGGCGTCCGGCCGCACGCGGAAGTCCAGACGCAGGATATTCTGGGAGCCGGATATGCCGTCCAGACAGGCGCCGTTGAAGGACACCTGTCCGGCCGTCTCTGTGTTCACCGTCCCCAAGGCGGAAAAAGCTCCCACCATCGCCGCGCCGGTCAGCTCCAGCGCCGCGCTGTCATAGGACACGATGCCCTGCACACCTGCCAGCTCCTCCAGATTGGAGCCGCTGACATACACGGAGCGCGTCTCGCCGGGTGCAGCGGAGGCGCTGCCCACCCGCAGGAAGGCGCTGGCCGCCCATGCGGTGGAGATCAGATTCACCAGCAGCGCAGCGGCACACAACAGTGCCGCTGCGCGCTGGGATGCGCGTTTTGCTCTCATGGAACAGCCCCCTTACAGCGTCAAGGAACCGATAATGCCGTTGGCATACTGCAAAATGGTCAGCACCTCCACGGCCTCCAGCGTCTTATTGCCGTTCAGGTCGGCGCGGGCGAACTGCTCCGCGTCCAGATTCAGCCGGTCGTTGATGGCCTGCAGCACCATCAGTGCGTCCAGCACGTTGATCTGGCCGTCACCGTTGACGTCGCCCAAAGCGCTGCGGTCCACGGCCTCGCTGACCGTGATGGCATAGGGCTGCTCCGCCGTTCCCTTATAGGCGTAGTTCACGCCGTCGAAGGCGCGGATATAGTATTCCAGTCCGTCGGTGGTCACGTCGGAGGATGGGATCACGGCGGAATACCGGTCATTGACGGCGGTCATGGTCACCGCTCTCCAGCTCTCCGTGCCGGTGACGCGGTAGAACAGCTCCACCTTGTCGATCTGCAGATTGTCGTTGGCGGTGGCGCTGATGATCAGCTTGCTGCCGGTAAAGGCGCTGTACACGCCGTCGTGATAGATGTTGGGTGCCATGGTGTCCTTGGCGCGGACAGAGATCTTGCCGGAGGGCTCGGACTCGCTCAGATCCGTCTTGACCACGGTGAAGTTGTAGTAGTACATCTGGCCGGGGGTCACGTTGGTGTCGGTGAACGTCTTGACATCCGCCGGGATGACGGAGGTATTCAGCTTGGCGTACTGGCCGTCCTCCCTGTCGCAGCGGTAGACGTTGTAGCCCGCCAGCGTGTCGAAGTCGTCCTGCGCCCAAGTGAGGATCACGCCGTCATCGGCGGCCTCGGCCTGCATGGTCATAGCCAGCGCGGAGGAGGTGTCGATGTTGAAGCTGAAGCGTCCCCAGTCCTTGTAGAGCTTCAGGTGCCCCTCGGCGGAGCGTCCGTTGGCGATGGACCAGCACTGGATGCCGTTGGCGATCAGGGAGGTCATGGTGGTGGAGCCCTCCCACGTCCGGCTGTCCAGCCACTGCCCGGCTACCTCGAAGTCGGCATAGGGATAGCTGCTGCCAAAGCGCACCTGCAAGGGCATTTCGGTGTCCATATCCCGGTTGAAGGTCACGGTGAACGTGGTCTTGCCTGCACCAACGGTGGTGATCGCCTCGCCGTTGGCGTCCCGCAGGGACACGGAGCGCACCACCGGCCACACCGTCTCGGGGATCGTCTCCAGAATGGTGCCCTCGTTCAGGTCGGCCATGGACTGATAGTCGTCGAAGTCCAGTATCTGCTTGTTGATGGCCTCCTTTTTGGTCTTTTCGCTGAGTCCCTCGGTGCCCCAGTAGTTGCCGCCGATGCCGTAGCGGACGTAGCTGCTGGCGCTGGGCGCGGTGATGCGCAGCCACTTCTCCACGTTGTTTTCCGTGAAGCGGTTGAGGATGGCGTTGCCGTAGAACAAAGTGTCGTAACCCTTGTCGCAGAAGGCTTTCCAGCCTGCGGTCAGGCGCTCGGACGTCCACGCGCGGGCGGCTGCGGCCTCGTTGTCGGACACGGCGCCGCTTGCCAGAACGGTCTTGCCGTCACCGGCGTCAGCGGCCAGGGTATCCAGATAAATAAAGGTAAAAGTGAGCTCCTCGTTGGGCGCGCCGAAGTAGGTGGAAACGGAATTTGCGGGGATCGTTACGGTGTAGGAAGTACCGGGAATGAGGGGGTCGGAGGGGGTGATGAGCAGCTGATTGCCGGAGGTGGCAGAGCTCGCCGAACCGCCGGAAATGGCTATATTACTGAGGTTTTCGCCCTGGCAGAGGGTCTTGTCGGCGGTCAGGATCAGGGTCTGGGAGCCGACTAAAACCGTGTCGGAGGTGCGGGAGAGCAAATTGGTATATTTTACAGAAATTGGCAAATCCTCTGTTAGCTCACCGTCGCGGTAGAGGGCGCTGGCTGTCTTGACCCAGAGGGCGCCGCCGTCCCAGTGGAAGTCCACAGCGTCGGTGAAGAGCTGCTGGGTCGTGCCGTCAGTATGCAGGGCAAAAAGTGCGCCATTACTGAACAAAACAGTGCTTTCAGCGCCATTTTGCACGGATTTTATTGCGGTCACAGAATCGTCCCCGCTGATGTAGAGCAGGGCAGTGGCCGCAAGATCGGTGCCGTCGAGGGCAGCGGTGACGGTGGTGCAGCCGGTGGAAAGGGCGATTAAATTGCCATTTTCTACCATTGCTACCGCGTTATCCGCCACTGTCCAGGTGATACTTGCATCGGGGTTAGAAACGCACTTGAATTCAAGTTTAAAAGCCTCTTTAATTTCACCTAAATCCACTTTTGTACCACTTTCCGGGGAAAGGACGCCGGTGAGGACGGTCTTACCGAGGGTGAGACTGTCCTCCTCCGCCGGGGCGGGGGTCTGGTAGGTGAAGGTCAGTTCCACTGCCTCGCTGGCGGCACCGAACTTGGTCTGGAGGGCACCGGCGGGGAGGGTCAGGG
>ERZ772820.1508-NODE-1508-length-18075-cov-4.109378_pt1 | contig 18075 bp, 10 predicted proteins | sample MGYA00511377_ERZ772820 | MGnify/ENA primary metagenome ERZ772820 (study PRJEB29015, sample SAMEA2737684) | human gut metagenome | biome: human gut; feature: human-associated habitat; material: faeces | place: China | collected 2012 ...
CAAAAGGTTCGGCAGAATCCTGCGCTGTTGGAGATTTCAAAGCACCTTGGTCGGTTCCGGGAGATCTTCGCGCAGGGCAAGCGCAACGGCTACGCCTATGGGCGCGGAGAAACCTATGCGCTGGAGCTGGGCAATAATCTTTCCCGCGCTATCGGTTCGGAGTTTGCCATGCTTGCCTCGCCGCAGACGCTTCCGCTGTTTGTGAAGAAATATCAGCAGCGGCGGCTCAAGCAGTACCGCAGGCGTGAACCCATCCACAAGGGCATGGGCGACATCATCTGCTGTCTCGATGAATCCGGCTCCACGCGCGGCGACGCTGCCGCATGGGGCAAGGCTGTGGCACTGGCGCTGCTGGATATTGCCGCAGAAAACCGGCGAAAATTCGCGCTCATTCATTTTGCCGGTTCTTCCTCGTGCAAAGTGGACGTTTTTCTGCCTGGGCAGTATTCCGTGCAGGATAAGATGAATGCCGCCGAGACGTTTTTAGGCGGCGGCACGGATTTCAAACAGCCCTTGGATGAGGCAATCCGACTCATGGGCACCGGCTTTGAAAACGCCGACATTGTATTTCTGACCGACGGCCTGTGTGAGCTGCCGGAGGGCTATCTGGAAAAGCTCCATAAGGAACAGGCTGCCCGAAAATTCACCGTGACCGGCATTCTGCTCGACGCTGGCAGCCCCGGCATGGATTTCAGCCTGACGCCGTTTTGCCAGAAGATCTATCGGACAAGCGAGCTGGCCGGTGATGAGATCGTGCGGAGTATGGTTTCTCAAAGGGTATGAATAAAGATACTTGCATCACATGAAATCCAAAACCAGCAGCAGATCATATTGACCTGCTGCTGGTTTTTACATAGTAAATATACAGGAGAAAGAAAAATATTGCGAAGAATTCAAAAAATGTGCCTTGTCTGACACAAAAATTTTTTCTATGCCGCCCTGCATGACACAGCATAAACAAGTAAGCCATACGGCATAAGCATTTTTTCTACGTATGATTCAGACAACAGAATATCTGCATAGGCGGACACTGGTATCTTCACACTTTGATCGCTGATATTGCAAAATACATATATGGCCTCATTTTCAAGCCGACGCTCATACGCCATCAACTGTTGATGTTCCGGCAAGAGCATCTGAAATGTCCCCCATTTTAATACATCGTTATCATTTCGCAAGGCAATAAGTTTTCTATAAAAATGAAGAATCGATGTATCATCCGATATAGCATCTTCAACATTGATACTGGGATAATTGGGGTTAACTGCAATCCACGAATCACCAGTTGTAAATCCAGCGTTTGAGGTACGATCCCACTGCATAGGAGTTCTAGCATTATCGCGGCCCTTGTGCAGGATGCCGTTCCATGCCCACGTTTCTGCTCCGCTCTTTTTTGCTTCCTCTAAAAGCTTAATGCTCTCAATATCTCGTAGTTGGGATGGATTTGTAAACGGAAAGTTCGTCATACCGATTTCCTCTCCTTGGTATAGGAAAGGCGTACCACGCAGCAGATACATTGCCGCCGCAAGACACTTCGCACTCCGAACACGCAAATCTTCTGTTCTGGTGCAGCCAAATCTCGACACAACCCTTGGCTGATCATGGTTTCCAAGGAACAGCGTATTCCAATCGATTGCTGTCTGCCAGCGAGCAATGATTTGTTTAAAAGCAGAAACAGAAAACGGCAATACATCCCATTTGCTTGCACCGCTGTCCATATCCATTAGGTCAAATTGGAACAGCAAATCCAGTTCACGTCCATCTCCTACAACTGTGTTTGCATTTTCAACTGTAACAAATGTCGTTTCACCCACACACATACAGGTTCGGCCGTCAAAGCATCTGCGGCGCATTTCCCGCAGATACGAATGCAGCTTTGGTTGAAAAGCAAAGTATTCCGGTGAAAACACATACCCAGTCCCCTGGCCATTCGGAAGCCCTGGCGCTTTTGCAATTAAGCTGATTACGTCCATCCGAAAACCATCTACGCCTTTGTCAAACCACCGGTTGATCATGCTGTAAATTTCTTCTCGCAGCATTGGATTTTCCCAGTTCAGATCCGGTTGTTTTTCTCCAAAAAGGTGCAGATACCACTGACTGGTTTGCTCGTCATAGCTCCACGCAGATGGCGTAAAGAAAGATGCCCAATTATTGGGCTCTTTTTTTCCATTTCCATCCCGCCAGATATAGTAATCGCGGTATGGGTTTCCCCTTGATTTTCGTGATTCAATGAACCATGTGTGTTCGTCGGAAGAGTGATTCACAACAAGATCCATGACCAGCTTGATATCCCGCTTGTGCATTTCCAGAAGAAGCGTGTCAAAATCCTCCATTGTTCCAAATTCGGACATGATTTTTTCGTAATCACGGATATCATATCCCATATCTGCATTCGGAGAATCGTAGACAGGGCAAAGCCATATAGCGCCTATTCCCAGCCACTTCAAATAGTCCAGTCTTGATATAATTCCCTGAATATCGCCAATCCCATCCGCGTTGGAATCTTGAAAGCTTCTGGGATAAATCTGGTAGAAAGTGCGTTCTTTCCACCAACATTTCTCATATTTATGCATGCCCAATCACCAGCCCTTTCGCCTTTTGAAATACTGCGAAGCCAGTTACCTGACCTTGCAGAGCCTGACCATCAACGCACTCTATCAGTATGTTTAGCGTTCTGATCTCTGGAATCATCACAGTCTGCCCCGGCTCTGTTATTATGGCAATTACTTCTGTGCTTTGTGTTTCAAGCCGAAGATACAGATATGTGTCTAGCACGATTTCTGCCAATCTGCTTTCTGCAAATGCAGTTTGTTTCAGCGAAAGCAGCTTCCTGATAAACATACCAATATCTGTCCATTGCGCAGTCCATTGCATTGCACGGCGGTTGTCAGGGTCGGTGCCGCCATCTAATGCAATTTCATCTCCATAATAAACACTTAAACCGCCACCCAAAAGCGCCGCTAATAAATACGCCAGTTGAAAATCAGACGTTCTGCCGCCACAAAGATGCCATGCACGAGGAATATCGTGGTTTGAGCAGAATGCCCATTGACGCTTGTGTATGAGATCCGGCATAGACTCAAACCAGCGCTGAATCCGCATAGAGAATACTTCTAGCGAGTCTGTGTGCAGGAGTGCAAAATCTCGAATTGCAAAATAAAGCGGGTAATCCATTGTACCATCAAAAACGCGTTGATCGAGCCACTCAGCCGGATCTTGCCATATTTCACCAATAATGTACACATTGGGATTTAGTTTGCGAAGGCGGTTCGCAAAGCTATGTAAAAACCGTAGACTGGTTTCATCTGGAACATCCAGCCTCCAGGCGTCAATCTGATATTCATTCGTCCAGCGTTCTGCACGGGAAATCAGATAGTCAATTACTTCCGGATTTTCCGTGTTCCATTTTGGCATATTTGCTGCAAAGGCAAAGCATTCGTACGGTGGCTTGTTCTGCATACGCTCCGACGATAACGCCTCGGGCTGTAGTGTTGTAAGCGCATCAGCGTCATAAACGATAAACCAATCCCGATATATCGATGCATTTCCATATCGCTTTACGTCCTGCCAAATTACGTTATTCCAACCACAGTGGTTAAATACGCCATCAAGCATGATTTTCATCCCGGCTTTATGTAGCGTTTCGACAAGTGTACCAAAAACTGTTTCGTTACCGAGGGCAGGCTCAATATAATCATAAGAAGTGGTATCATAGCGATGATTTGAACAGCTTCCAAAAATTGGGTTCAGATAAATTCCCTGTATCCCTAGTGCCTGTAAATAGGGAATCTTCTGCAAAATGCCGTTCAGCGTACCACCATAAAAATTATCACGGGTTGGGACAAAGATCTTTGCGTCATGATTATTTTTCTCATTGCAAAACCGATCCGGAAAAATCTGATACCATGTAAAACTGCTTGCCCATGCAGGTGCGAGACTATGCGCCTGTGGAAAAACATAGGGAACATTGAAATATCGAAGAGCTCCCGGTTCTTTAATTGGCAATGTTACGCCGCATTCTGAAAGCCAGGCGCACATTCCGGTTTGCAGTTTGATTACAAAGTAATAATGCAGTTTGTGCGTCTGCATTCGTATGCTTACTGCATAAAGCTGGCTATCTGGCATGCGCTGCGTCGGCTGCATCTCACAACAGGAAAGCTGCGGCTTTTTTTCCGGGCCAGAAAACCAAAAAGGATCGCCATACCAGACTGTTATCGCCTGAACCGGCAGGCACGTTTTAACTCGAAGGTAGCAGTAATTTCCCTCCACATATTGCCATGGATAGGAGGGCTTATGTATGACGGCAAGGTTTAAAATCTGCATATTCTACCCCTTTAGCATCCCATCCATTGCACCGCCATGGATCAGCTTTTTCTGCATCACAATATAAACCAGAAGGATTGGAAGCACTGCAATCAAGGATGCGGCAAAAATCAGTCCCCAGTTATTCAGGTTCTGTCCCTGAAATAGTCTGAGTGCAATAGGAAGTGTTCTTTTTCCTGGCGTTTTAATCATTGTCAGCGCAATCAGGAACTCGTCCCACACGTTGGAATATGCCAGAATTGCGAAGGTCCCCAGCGCTGGTTTTGAAAGTGGGAGAACCATTTTCCAATAAATTTGCCACCTGTTTCCCCCGTCAATAATGACAGCCTCCTCCAACTCTTTAGGAAGACTCAGGAAGAAATTCCTGAGAAAAAAGGTGTTGCTTGGAACACCAATTCCGATGTAAATAAGAAGTAATCCCAGATAACTGTCAACAAGGTGAAGATCTTTCATCAATAAAAACTGCGGGATCAGGTTTGTGACGGTTGGTACCATCATTGAAAACAAATACAGATAGAAGAGTATATCCCTTCCTGGAAATTGCATTCGCGCAAATGCGTAAGCCCCAGCTGATGAAACAAACATGATAATCACAGTCGCAATTGCCGCAATCAGGAGACTGTTGACAAAATACTGACTGAAATGATTCGCATTCCATGCTTCCACAAAATTTCCCCAGTACCAACTTTTTGAAAACAAAATCGGTGGATACGGCATAGAATAACTTTGTGGGGTCATTGCCGTAGCGAACATATATTGAAAGGGGACAAGTGCAAACAAGGAAAAGCAAACTAGAGCGAGGTATCTTGGCAGAGCAGAAAAGATTCGTTTCATGTTTTTCTCCTTTATGCGGTCTGGTCATGCGAGACCCTGCGCTGGATCAGTGTCAGCAACAGGACAATCACACCCATTAAAACAGCCTGCGCAGCAGCAGAACCAAGGTCAAATGTTGAGAATGCGGTGTTGTACATATAGTTCATCATTTGATTTGTTGTTCCAAGTGGGGCCCCATCAGTAATCATCATGACGTGGATATACGCTCCAAAAGCACCGATTGTTAAAACCGTCAGCAGATAATTTGTTGTATTGCGAACCATCGGCAGCGTAATGGAGAAGAAACGCCGAATCGCACCAGCACCATCAAGTGAGGCTGCTTCATATATTTCCTGTGAAATTCCCTGTAGTGCTGCCATATAAATGACCATAACCCACCCGGAGCCTTTCCAGATGCCGAATAACCACAGCACAATGTTGGCCGTCCATGTGTTTTGCAGCCACGAAATAGGCGATCGAATCACATGAAGTTCCATCAAAATATAATTGACCATTCCACCCTTACCGGACATAAACAGGTACTTGAAAACCATTGATACGACAACCCATGACGTGATAACCGGAAGGTAGCATATTACTTTAAATACAGATTGCCCGCGGCGGGTCGCATTGACCAGACAGGCCAAAATCAAGCCAAGTGCCATTTGCCCCGGAACCGTAACAAGCGTATAGAGGAGCGTATTCCTGCATGCAGACAAATAACTTTTGTCGGTCAGCAACGCGAGATAGTTTTGCCCGCCGACGAACGCGTTTGCTTTGTTTTGTATTACGTTAAAATCAGTAAAGCTGATCCAGACGTTTCGAATCAACGGGTATAACACAAAAAGCGCCATAAGAATAAAACCCGTCAGTAAAAAGGGGATTGCCCGAGCCCATTGCCGCAGACCGAGCATAAAGCGGCTTTTTCGTATCTGCATACGAGATTATCCTCCTCCATAAAGGGCCTGGCGTGAGGTCATGGTGACCCCACGCCAGTGCAGTCAGTTATTCTTTTGCCAGTAATTCATCAATCTGTGCAGCAGCTGCGTCAAGCGCCTCCTGAGATGTTGCGTCACCGCGCAGGACGGACTCAAAAGCAGTATTCAGCACAGTTTCAATCGTAGGCCAGCTTGAGCAGGGGATCCTCGCCTGCGCCGTTTTGAGTTGCTGCATATACACATCAACATACGGTGCGTTGCTAGTATCGACCTTTTCCATAGCGGAAGCCGTAACCGGGATCATGCCAGCTCCAGCCATAGCGACCTGCTGTTCATCCTGCAGAAGAAACTGGATAAACGTCCACGCGGCATCTTTCTTGCTGCTCGTGGAGGTCATGACAATGTCCTCGCCGCCGACAATTGAAATACTGCGACCATCTACAGAAGGAATCAGTGCTGGGGTATAGGTATCAAGCTTATCTTCAGAACTGAAGAACCACGGGCCTTCCACAATCATTGCATAATTGCCAGCCTCGATGCCGCCCCAGCCGTCCGGCTGTTCACCCATAATAGCCGGACCGATAACGCCATCTCGATACCATCCAACAATCGTGTCCAGCGCGTTGACCGTTGCCTGACTGTTGAGGTATCCGCTTGCTGTTTTGTACGCATCATCCGTTACTGTACCGCCAAGCGTCCACAGGAACGGCAGCATCGCCCAGTTGTATGAGCCAGAAACGGCAAACAACCACTTTTCATTTGAAGGATCTGTTTTATCGAGTGCACCCATCAGTTCATCCAAAGTTTCAGGTGCAGTATCAAACCCATATTCCTGCAGCATTTCGTTGTTATATACAGCAACTGTCGTATTGGCGTTAAGCGGAAGGCCGTAATTCTGCCCGTTGTAAAGCGTTGTATTCATGGAGCCGGACATGATAGAACTGGCAAGCGTGTCAAAGCCTTCATAGTTATTCAGGCACTCCAATGCGCCGAGCTTTGCCATCTGAGAGACCCATGTGAGATCCAGACGAATCACATCCGGTGCTGCGTCGCCCGTAACTGCGGTAATAAGCTGCTCATCCAGACCCTCATACGGCATCCGAATTGCATTTACCTTGATGTTCGGATATGCTTTTTCGAAAGCAGTCAGGACCGTATCTGTGAAGATTCGTTCCTCGCCTTCACTGTAGGAGTGCCAGAATGTAATTTCGACGGGCTCCTCCGACTGCGGCGTAGCCGAATCCGCGGTGTTGTCAGCCGTTGTATTCGACGGAACCGCGTCTGTCGCATGATCCGGCGATGACTGCGTTTTCTGCGCGCAGGCGGCAAGCGACAAAATGAGCAGCAATGACAAAACTACTGCAATGACTCGTTTTTTCATGATAATTCCTCCATCAAATTAAAATGTTGGGTAAATATCAACGGTGGTCCCTGCTGTTACGGTATAGTTATTACCTGTGGCCCATGTTTCGTCGTTCAGCAATGGCTTGAATTCTACTTGGGTTCCATCCGAATAGCGCTCAATCGTATATTCCCAGAGGTCAGACGAAACATTACGCATTTCTACACCGGCAGTCCAAGTCAGAGGATATTCACTTCCTCTCAACGAGATACTATTGCCAAGTCCAGCATCATAGTGTACACGGATAATTGTTTTTGTATATGTCATTTCTGTGTACGGTTCATAGGAGCCATGCGCTAAAATTGCGGTGGTTTTTGCGGGAATGGTAATAGTGATTTGGCGTCCAGTAGTATCACCGGAGGCAATCTGAACGGTTTGGCTAGTGTTCAGTAGATTGACCATTTCTGTGCCAACTGTATAAGAGCTTTCTGCACGCACCGGAATGGTGACAGTTGCATCGGAATAGCCATTGTTCATTACAACAAATGCCTCTTCACCGGAACCATCATCGCGGCGTGAGAATGCATAGACAGTATCACTGCACCACATCTCCCGTTGCGTTCCATTGTTGAATGCTCCGCAAATCTTGCGAATTTCTGATAGTCTCTGAACATACTTGTACGTTGTTGTGTTCTGATCGAACGATGACATCATTTCGCGATTGTAAGTGTTTGCAATACCTGCGGTTTCCAGAATCTCACCATTTCCATACAAGTTCTGTTCTGTACCATAGTATACATCTGGAATTCCGCGAACAGTAAAGATAAAAGCTAGCGCCATTCGAAGTTTTTCATAGCTGTCATCAGCAACACACAAAAATCTATCGCGGTCATGGTTGTCAATAAATGTAATCAGATTTTGCGGGTTAACATACTTGTTGTCCTGATCCAGAATTTCTTTAATTCTCGTAAACCCTACATCTTTTGCAAATACATCACGTGCAGCGAAGAATAGCGGGAAATCTAAAACACCCCATTCGTACTTCTGGAAATCGCTAACGAAATCGACGTTTCCGTTAAATACTTCACCGAAGGTTGCTACCCCAAGCGCTTTTTCAAAATCGGACAAGAAATTCTTGTAGATTGAACTTGCTGCATCTACACGAACCGCATCAAACCCAACATCCTTTATCCAGAACAGGTATGCCTGGATAAGTGCGTTGCTCACTTCGGGATTCTCCTGTGCTAAGTCATCCAACCCGCCCATGTCGTTGTTGACCAACTGTGTATAGTTATCATAGTTGAGAATGTCACCATTGTGATGATACCATGCAGCATTATTAAATGGAGCCGCTGGCATATAACTTTCCGAAGAATATGCCGTTGCAAACGGCTCAAGATAGTCTGCGGTATGGTTTGGAACAGCATCGATTATCATTTTGATTCCATTGCTGTGCGCAAGGTTGATAAGTTCCTTCAGCTTCGCTAAAGAACCAAAATGGGTATCCGTAGAGTAATAGTCCTTCGTATAGTAACCGTGATAACCAGCCTCATCTCCTGTTCGGCTTAGGGGTTCATTCGCTTGCGGTGGGCTAATCCAGATAGCGGTTACGCCAAGGTTTTTGATATAATCCATATTATCAATAATTCCCTGCCAGTCACCGCCTTGCCGGTATTTCAGTTCACCTGGACGATACTCGACGCCTTCTGTTCCATTGTTACTCGTATCACCATCGCTAAAGCGATCTGTTAAAACCATATACACAACTTCATTTCCACCAAATTCATACTCTGTATTATTGGTGACATAAAAATTCCCATAAAGCCATGTATCGGATTCACTTGTTGTACGGTAATTAATAATAATATTATCAGAATCGCCTGTGCTTGCTGAACCCAAGAATGTGCTTGCATAAAACCAGCTTTGCGTAGAAATAGAGTGAACTCCAATTTCGGACAGTGGAACAGCTAACTCAATCGTGCCTTTGCTCGTATCAATACGAGAGTCTGCGCTGGTAAGAACACCGGCCATTTGCCATCCGTTTGTTGATGCTGTGTACTTTGTAATCGTACCAGTGCTATTATCATAGCGGAATGCATATGCAGCCGGATGCCGCAGTGTACTTTGACTAAGCGTATATCCCAAGGTTGCTGAGGTTTGACTAGGATCTGAACAATAAACTGTACATTGGACCCCTGTGTTTGCAATGCTGCCATCGTTGTCGACTCGAATGTAAAGCTTGCTGGCATCATTTGAAATATACAGTCGATCAATGTCCAGATCAAGGGTAGCCGAATCATCAATTAAATCACAATAGTACGGAATATAGTCGTATTGAGAATTGTCAGAGACAGTTAGATCCACCTGCTTATAGGCTCCTGCATTCGCACTGTCTGGATAAATCCGAAGATCCAGGTTCCCGCTGGTCGTAAGGTAAGCGAGAATATATGCTGCTGCAGTCACTGGTTCACTTGCCGTAGAAACAACCGGTTTCTCCGAAATATCACTGACACATTCACCTGTAATCATATATCCAACGCCGGTACGATGTTTTGCCCAATCCAGAATTTGCAGAGATGTTGCTGTATTTCCCTTATATGCGTAACAAATCGCATTCCAGAAGGAAATCTGCGGCCAACTTGGGCTTACTTCGAGTGATTCATCGCCAGACGGCGACCAAGGTGATTCATCAGAATAGTATACGTCATATGCGTAGCGCGCCATGCCGTATTCATCAGAAAGAAGGACATCTTCAAACTTCGCGATGGTAGAAGTTGCCCGACTCGAGTGTATATCTACAACACCCAATGCAAATAAAAGCATAGCTGATGCATCAACTAATCTGTCTGGTGTTCCATTCCACAATACAAGCTTATCATAATAACCGCCATCTGCATACCACAAACCCGCACCAGCCATGTCGGTATCATCACGATTGATTGCCGTCAAGATTGTGGAGGCAGCGCCATTGTACGAATCAGCCAATGAAAACAGCTGTTTGTGCTCGGCCATTTTAGCTGCAGCACGCAGACCGGCAACATAGAGTGCCTGCGTATATGCGTAATCGCCAAAATGCTCCATATCCTCCCATATAGAGAAGTCTTTGGGGCCAAATCCCGTCTCATCAATACTGTTCATGATGAAATCAGCAGATGCCTTGACCTGAGTCCAAATATCATCTGCTAATGACCAATCTCCTGTTTCTGTACAATGGCGATATACACCATACAAGAACCAGCCAATTGAGTCATGTTCGGGTTCAATAAACTCAGCTCGTGTATTATCCCAAAGGTTAATGCAGGTATTATATGTGCCTGCGGCATCACCAGTCAGCTGCCTTGCCGCCATCCATTTCCAATACCGTTCTGCCTCTGCATAGAATCCTGCCGCATCAAGCGCAACAACTGTCGTTGCAGCATCGCGCGTCCAAACTTTGTAAGAATAGTCATAGTAGTTTGTTGTTGCCGGCATTGCACCATCCGACGTTGTTGTGCCGGGACGAATGCAGTTCTTTATTAAAACGAGATTTCGCTTATACATGGAGACAAGATCCTCGTCCCCGAGAGCTGGAATTGTATTTGCATTGTTGAACCATGTCGTATAGGCTGCTGCAGTTTCCTGCTGCCATACAGAGCCATTCTTCGTCCGTAAGCTGTTACATATTTCTGTCAACTCTGCAGCCGAATCTGCAATAGCAACATAATAGAAAAGCTCAGCTGTTTCACCGGCACCGATTGTTACTGTGTTCATAAGTGCCGCTGAAAGATCGGTTGCCGATGCGGATGCATTATTTTTAAGTGTCGCATTGGAGTTAAATGTAGCCCACGGACTACATGTCGCGGATGTAAGACTCGTTTCTGCGTCATTCGCAACTTGATATGCGGAAGGTGTAGCAAATCCGCCGAGAGCCATATAAAACTGCCCTGCACCAGACATATCAATCAAGATTGCATTTAATTCTTCATTGTAGTTTGCCGTGATGCTATTGGTCGACGTATTATTTGGATGAATCATGTCAAGTACGCTTACCGTGTGTGTTTCATTGCTGACATTTTCAATCAAATAATTGGAAACAAGCACGTTTTTGTTCGGGATCATGAAATAATCCCGAGAAAAATTCAGGCCATCAGGATATTCGTCACCATATTTCAAGTAGTTTGTTCTGAGCGTACCATCTTCTGTGAAATATCCTTCACCATTGAACTCAGTGGCTGATGTGTACTTCTTATTCGCGGTGTTATCATAAAAGAATCCAGAGTAATCTTTGATTTGGTTTTGATTCCAATTTGATGCGAATCGAATCTCTCGAATAGACGGCCCAGCTTCAGGCGTATCTTCAGAACATAATTTTGTATCGTTCCAAATAGCCATCATGTTTTTCCAGTTTGACAAATATAAGCTCCGAATGCTTTCGTGCTTATCTTCAACGGTCAAAGCGTCAATATTGACAGCGTAATCTACAAAAGAAATTCGAAGTGTGTGTGTTCCGGCTGAGACCATCGTAGCGCCAAGTTCTGAAGATCCCCATGTGTTCCAATCGCTTAGCGCGTGCAAGGGAATTGTTTCTTGGATTTCACCGTCCAAATACACATGGGCATGCGCTTTATGCCCAGTCGCATTAGCATAGCGTAAAATAAAAGAATAGTCTCCCGTAACAGGGATGTTAATCTGAAAATCAATATACTTCCCTGTAGCATTAAAATTGTCTACGAACCCGGTTCCTGAATACCCGGTATGATCGGTGTTTACAGACGTACCATTCCCCACTGCATTTTCGGCTTCATAAACCTGCTCATAATAACGAGTGTATGTCCGCTGAACTGAGGCAGGCGTATCTGCGTCTGCTGCAGCAATGCTCGTGCCAGTGTAGCCGCAAAGTGACAGCAGCATGGCGCAAATAAGAAGTGCTGAAACAGATCTGCGAAGGTGCGTTTTCTTCATTTTGTTTCACTCCTTTTCAAAATGTAACTGGTTACAATTTTGCGTAAAACAATTATCTCTTATCTTAGCTATTTCCTTGTGGACCCCCTTTCAATAATGCTGGTTGAAAGCAGCAGATGGTCCGGACTCTGAGCTTCTAACCGAAGTTGTTGAATGAGCATTTTAGCTGCAGCCATGCCCAAGTTCATCACATCAATCTTCACGACAGTCATGGAAGGCTCTGAAACCTCTGCGAGGATGCCGTCGTCAAATGCAATTACCTGAATGTCTTTTGGAACGAGAATCCCACGTTTTTGAAGCTCACGCAAAAAGTAAAATGCGATTGTGCTGTCAGTCGCAACGTACGCATCGCATAACTGTCCTTCGTGCGATGTAATATATGATAAGATCTCGTTTGATGTTGTTAAGCCGTCAATAACTGCATTTTCTGGCACAGACACATTGGCTTGTTTCAAACAATTTCGATATCCCTCATAACGCTCACTGACAAAAACTTTTTGAAAGCTATTTGTTAAAAATCCAATTTTCAATGCTCCAGTTTTTAGTAAACATTCTGTTGCGCTCCAGCCCGCGCCGATATTGTCAATATCGACCCACATTGAATGAGGCTCCACGCATCTTCCTGCAATCACAAAAGGAATCTTGCTTTCTCTTAAAACGGTTAGGATCTGTGGGCTTGCTAGTTCGCTTAACAATACTAGTCCGTCAATGCGGTTTTCATTGATAATAGATTCCAACGTGGAAACATTTTTGCTGCCAATATGGCAAATCATCAGATAGTATCCTTCTCGCGCCAACGCATGCTCAAGGCCATACTGAATCCTCAGGAAGTAGTCATTCCCATAAGTCTCCACATTGCTGTCATCAACAGCCAGCGCAATCGTGCAGCTGTTTCCATGCAATAAGCCACGCGCCATCATACTTGGCTGATAGTTTAACGCCTCTATAGCTGCTTGGACTTTTTCTATAGACTGCGGAGCGATTAGCGGGCTATGGTTTAAATATCGGGATACAGTGGCAACAGATACCCCTGCATATTTGGCAACATCTCGAATTGTAGCTTTCATATTGCTCTCCATTGAAACCGGTTACATTCTATATTTAAACTATACTCCGAAAGCAAATATATTGTCAACGGTAAATTACTGCCAAAAATTTTTTAAGAAATTATGCAACATTACAAGGTCAGTTTACTCTATTCACTTTCTGATCTTCTTTTGATACAATGGCATTCCCAACGAAGTTTCTTGCTTCCTTGTGTCGTCTACAAGTTTACTGATTCCAATCCAAATGATAAACTTATTATGTATTCCAGGTCAGAGCAGTATCAGGGCGGAGCAATTTCAGGGCGGAGGTGAAGACTTGGGGACAGGTATGCCCCCGGTTCCGCGCGCAGGACATGGAATGAAAGAATGGACTCATAAGACCGTAATTGCCGTTTGGCAGTTGCGGTCTTTTTGCGTCCGGACACAAAAAGAAAGGAGACACAGCATGACAGACACAGAAAACGTATTTGACGGCTTTGCCTTACTGGGCGATGATGAGGAGTTTGACGTAGATAAGATCTTCGGCAGCGGTTCGGATGAACCCGCACCGCCTCCTCCCGCGCCAACTTTGGCAGAAGAAGTCAAGTCTCAGTTTGATCCGGAACAGGTTCAGACGGAGACGGCAGAATCCCAGCCCGAGCCGGAACAGACACTTCCTGCAAAGACGCAGGAAGTACCGGCAGAAGAAAAACAGCCTCTGGAACTCTTTTCGGCGTTTACAAGCGCGGAAAGCGACCCCATCCCAGAAGCAGCCCCGGTCAAAAGCATTGCGCCAAGACCCCAAACACAACTGTCGCTCTTTGACAAGCCGCCCGTTTTTCAGTACGGCGGCGCCAGAGAGCAGATCACGGACGCCAGCATGACCTTTGAGGCCCTGCGCATCCAGAAAGCGGATGATTTCCCTGAATTGGAGGATGCGTCGGCTGTCACTTGGCAGGTACGGTACGGAGATATTACGAAGGCTGTTCCCGCGCCCAAGACAGACACCATCGCGGCCATGAAAGCGGAGATCGAGAAGTCCAAAGCGTTCCTGGACAGCCTGAAAAAAGGCAAGGTCAAGGATCCGGAGTGCGTCGTGAAGCCGCAGATCCGGATGCAGAAGAAAGGCATCGCGGACTACAAGGGCGTATTCCCGACGCTGGAGGCTGCGCGCGCGTCCAACAAGGTCATCTGCCTCATCCCCTCTCGGGATGGACAGACGTATGAGATGCGCCGGAGCGAGCTCGGCGAGTTTATCGCGCCCAAGCACAAGATCACGGAATTTTCAGAGGTAAGAGCCGGCTTTCGCCCGGCTCTTCCTCGCATTCCGCAGGAGCTTTTGCGCTCCATCATCGGCTTTTTCAGAAGCCAGATGGAATCGGGCGCGGAGTTTGAAGCCCTTGTCCGCATCTACTGGGATCGGAAGGAGCAGAAATTCATCCCGTTCGTCCCGAAGCAGCGCGCCACCAAAGACAGCGTAACGGTTCGGCTGACGGATGAAGACCTTCCGGACGATACGCGGTATCTGTACTACGCGGATATCCACTCCCACAACAGCATGAAGGCGGTATTCTCTGCCATCGACGACATGGATGAACGCGGCACGCGGCTGTATCTCGTGATCGGTCGCCTGGAGCGCTTTTTCCCGGAGATCTCCGCCCGCATTTCCTGCGGCGGCAGCTTTGTCCCCATCGAGCTCAGCCTGGTGCTGGAAGGACTGGACAGCGGCTTTCCCGCAGAATGGAGCGGCAAGGTCATCCATCAGCTTCCTGCGCTTCCGGAAGCGCCGTCCGCACATTTCGCGGGCGTGCGCTCGTTTCTGAGCGGATTGCTTGGAGGTGCGGGATGAAGTTTGCAGAGAACCGCCCCGTGAAGATCGTCATGCTGGGAGCCGGAGGCACCGGCGGGCATATTGCGCCGCATCTGTACCGGCTTTTGTACGCGCTGGAACGGCCCGTCCGCTTTATCATCTGTGACGGGGATATTGTGGAGGAAAAGAATCTCGTGCGTCAGAATTTCACGCCGGCTGACCTTGGAGAAAACAAGGCAAAGGTGCTGGCGGAGCGGTATTCCTCCGTATTCGGGATGGAAACGGAGTATGTGCCGGAATTTATCGAGTCCGGCGAGCGGCTTTTTTCCATGCTGCAAGCGCGGACGTTCCCGACCGGGCCGTACTGGCATTCTCCAACCGTCAAAGAGCTGGTGATCCTCATCGGCGCGGTGGACAACAACAAGAGCCGAAAGCTCTGCCACGAAGTCTTTTACAAGCTGGATGATCTTATCTACATCGACAGCGGCAACGGCATGCACACCGGGCAGATCGTCTGCGGCATCCGCAGCGGCGGGCGCACGTTCTACCGCCCCGTCGGCGCGGCATTCCCGGAGGTTTTGCAGGACACAGACAAATTCCCGACGGAGCTGAGCTGCGCCGAGGCGTCTGTTTCCGCGCCGCAGAGCATCGCCGCCAACATTACGGCGGCTACCGCCGTCGTGGACATGATCTACAACATCCTGACCGTCGGAGAAACGCGCGTGCGGCAGATCACATTTGCTACGGGTTCTGTCAATATGCGTGCCACCTTACAGAAAACAAGGAGGAAAGCAGCATGAGAAGTTCCGTAGACGCAGCAGCCTTTTATAAAGCGATGACAGCATTGATGGACATTCCGGCAAAAAGTCCGGTCAAAGTCCTGCAGGAGATCAAGGTGGAATTTACAGCGGATCACTGTACGCTCTCTGCAACGGACTTTGGTACATGGCTGTCCGTGACAATCCCCGCAAGCGGCGACAATTTTGCGTTCGTGTTTTGGAACAGTGCTGGTGTCCAGAAGGTGTGCCGTTATTTTACGGGCCAACTGGAACTGGAGCTGTCCGGCCAAAGGAAATCACAGATCATAACCATGCGCTGCGGAGACAAGGGCGGCAAGTTCCCAGTTTATGAAGCTGAGGAATGCCCCACATGGCCGGAGTTTGAAGCCAAACAAAGCTATACGGCAAACGCGGCAAACATTCTCAAATGCGTCAAGCAGGTAAAGTATGCCGTAGATCTGCGCAGCACCAGACCGGAATATCAGGGTGTTCTGTTCCAGAACAAGCATATCTGGGCGGTGGAAGGACGTCGCGTGGCCTGCTGTGATGATGGTGGACTGAGTGTTGAAAAGCCGTTTACAGTCGCTGTTCCGGCGCTAGAGCACCTCAAAGTGTTTGGAAATACGGATATTCAGATCGACGTAAACGAGAGATGTGTCACATTCCAAAATGAATGGATCCGATTGACGGCGCACTGCGTTCCAAATGCCACACCTCTTATTTATGAGAACATCGTTCCGCAGAAGTGGAATGAGGAATTCTGCTTCCATCGGAAAGACTTCGTGCAGGCGCTCAAATATTTGCTGGCCTGCATCGGAAAGACAGACAAGCCTTATGTCCGGTTTGAGAATGGCTTGCTGACCTTGCGTGCGAAGGACTGCCTCTACAAAGCGGCGGTTTCCATCAGCGCAGAAAGCAGCATCATCTTTGGCTTTGACGCAAGATTCATGCTGGATGCGCTCACGCAGTTTGAAAAGCAGGAACTGGTGACAATGCGGCTGACCAGCCCGCTGGGCGCGATCTCGCTCATTGCGGGCAACAGCTCCGCCATCGTCCTCCCGGTACGGCTCAGAGAAGAACAGATAGCAGCGTAAAAAGAAAGGATTTTTGAACATGAAAACAGTCTATATCCCCGCCGGTGCGACGTACAACTATGAAACGCTTGTCACGGACGATGTGATCGTCCATGGGCATCTGCACGTCACGAACGGCCTGAAAGCGAAGCATATTTCCGGCCGAGGTTTTATTACCGCCGGTGAAGTTTCCGCAGACATCGTGGACGTGACCGAACTGGAATGCGGCACGGTCATCTGCCGGAGACTGCTGGCGCAGCGCGTTAGCTGTGGCGAGGCCATGATCTCGGAAAGCGCTGCTGTTTCCCGTTTCTTCTCCGCCAATTACGTCAAAGCTCTCAGCTTGACCGTGGCGGTCAGCGAGATCGGTGAAGCGGACGTGGAGGAAATCGTGCATCTGACACCGAAGCCGCGCGGCATGCTCCTGACGCTGCTTTTTTCAAAGCTTCGTACATTCTGGCTGCGCCTGACGGCAAGCCGTCCGCAGGGCAGGTTTGAGAAGCCGCGCACGGAAGCGGAAGAACCCTCTGACACGCCGGAAGATGCTGAAACAAAGGCAACCATCGCAAAAATTGTGCAGGAGGTGCTTGCACAGCAGGCGGCGGAAAAAGCCGCCTGCGCGAACGATGCAAATGAAGCGGATGATTTTGAGCTTCAGCGCATGGTTAGTACGTTCAAGCTGCTGCGAAGCAAAGGCTACACGCTGCGCATTCTCCCCGGCACGCCGGAGGAAAACGCACCGGTCTTTGACTTTGCGGCTGAGAGCATCCAGCCAGCGGCGTGAGGTCAGGAAGGATGGAACAGGAATTGCAGAAGGAGCAGAAATGCTCCTTTTACGCATTGGAGCACCTCCGGCAAACGTCAGAAAATATTCTGCGCGGCAGCCAGCGCCTGCTTAAATACCGCGCCGGTGTGGAGAAATACCGCACGGTGCAGCCGCAGCGCGCGTATGCGTACTATCTGGAATTGCAGAAAACGAGAGACGCGCTCCTTGCGGCGTTCGGCGATGCACAGCGGTATCTTCTGGAATT
>ERZ772820.1519-NODE-1519-length-17996-cov-12.244357_pt1 | contig 17996 bp, 16 predicted proteins | sample MGYA00511377_ERZ772820 | MGnify/ENA primary metagenome ERZ772820 (study PRJEB29015, sample SAMEA2737684) | human gut metagenome | biome: human gut; feature: human-associated habitat; material: faeces | place: China | collected 2012 ...
GAAAAAGAACCGACGTCGCCGCCGGTTCAGATGGAATTTTTGAAAAAGCTGATGGATGCGATTGAGGAACTATCCCTTCCTAAGAATCCGCCGTCGCCGGAGAAAGCAGTGGATTGGACGATTTCTCAAATTGCCAAGCAGGTTCCGATGAGCGCGGAAACGAGAAAGGCGTACAAACGCGCATTCATGATGTCGATTCACGATAACGGAAAAGCGCCGGGGAAAAAGTAACGGGTATCCCTTTGCTGCGGGGATGGATGGGCAACAAAGCAGCGCAGCGAGAGGATGCGGAAGCGACGGTCCACGCCATCCCCTTCGCAAAGGTATAACACACTAGACCTTGCAAGCAAGGTCAGTGTGCCAAGGGGCTGCGGCCCCTTTGGAAACCCTGCGAAAAGGATTAGATCACCCCGAAAAAAATGCTTGACAAATGCCTTTTTTCGTGTATAATGAAATCCATTCTCGAAATTTGAGATTCAGTTTCATATTGGAGATGGCGCACATGATCGGTTATCAAACCCATCAGCGGAATCAACTGATTTCGTTTTTTGAAGCCCATCCGAATGAAACCTTCACCATCGACGAGGTCACGGAAAAACTGCGCGATCAGTTGGGGCAGGATGCTCCATCCAGAAGCACCGTCTATCGAACGGTAGCGGATCTTGAAAAAGAGAAGCTGCTCCAGCGGATATATCTGGCGGATCGTCGCAGAAGCGCTTATCAGTATCGCGATCAACATGCCTGCGCGTCACATTTGCATATTCGTTGCGAAAAATGCCATGCGCTGGTTCATCTGGACGCGGATGTGTCCGATGAAATCGAAAAGCTGCTTCGCCAAAATGCGAGCGTATCGCTGGACGTAGGCAACACGGTTCTGGTGGGGCGCTGTGAAAAATGCAGCCGACAGGCTTAAAAAGGGAGGCGACAAGTATGAAGAAAAACAGAAGCGTTTACGCAGGCGTTCTTTGCGGCGTACTTGTCGCCGCGCTGATTCTGTCGGGGCTTTTTGTGACCACGCACCTTGACCACGATTGCACGGGGAAAAACTGCTCGGTTTGTGCTATGATTTTCTCTTGTGAACAGCTCATTCGCAGCCTTACCGTGGTTATCGCGCTGCTGGTCGCCTCTGTCGAGGGAGTGCGTGCGGTTCGCTATGCTCTGCATACGGGCAATATGCAGGCACCCGCGCCGACACTTGTCGCCTTGAAGGTTAAGCTTTCGGATTAACTGAATATTCACCGCAGGTCGGAGCCGAAACACCCAATGTGAATCGGTTTGTTTCGTGAACCCCTTTTCGCGCTTTTTGAAGCTCGACCTGCACAGATAGGATATTGCGATTGTTGGCAGATATCCTTTTTGTCGTACCCAAAAAACAATGTTTGAGGTGAATATTCTATGAAAAAGATTCTTGCCACGCTTCTGGCGCTGATCTCCATGATGACCGCTTCCGCATTTGCGGAGGATAAATTGAGCATCGTCTGCACAACCTTTCCTCAATACGACTGGGTGCGCCAGATTCTGGGCGCACATGCGGATGATGTTGAACTGACGCTCCTGCTGGATAACGGCATTGACCTGCACAACTACCAGCCGACCGCAGCGGATATCGCCAAGATTTCTTCCAGCGACCTGTTCATTTACGTCGGCGGCGAATCCGACGGCTGGGTGAACGATGTGCTGAAAGCTGCGCAGAACCCCAATCTGAAAGCGATTTCCATGCTCGCCAGCGTCGAAGCCAAGGAGGAGGAAGTTGTGGAAGGCATGCAGGAAACCGAGCATGACCACGACCACAGCAAGGAGGTTTCGACCTTTGAAGACGATCAGGTTCAGGACAGAGCCCTTTCGGATTGGGCGGGCGATTGGCAGTCCGCATATCCGTTTGCGCTGGACGGAACGCTGGATGAAGCGTTTGCCGCAATGGCGGAATCCGGGAAAATGACGGCCGATGAATATAAAGCATATTATCAGACGGGCTACAAGTCTGATATTCAGGATATTAAAATCAATGGCGGTCACATCGCTTTCACATATGACGATGGAAGGATGGTCGAATCCGACTATCGGTATGTCGGCTACTACATCCAGAATTGGTCTACCGGCACAAAGGCTGCCATGTATCGTTTCGAGGCGGTCGATCATGGGTCCGGTGCGCCGATTTACATTGAATTTAACGACCACATGATCGAGTCTGCCGCTGTCGAACATTTCCATCTGCGCATGAGTGACGAGAGCTTTGACGCAATCGTTGATCCCGAAAAATCCTGGCCGACGTTTTTCCCTGCCGATATGACGGGTGAAGAGATCTGCGAACATCTGATTGGTCATGACCATGAGGAAGAAACGGAATATGACGAGCACGTTTGGCTGTCCCTGCGCAATGCGAAGATGATTTGCGAAACAATCACCGATGCGCTCTGCGCGCTTGATCCTGCCCATGCCGTTGATTATCGTGCGAACGATGTGGTTTATGAAGATCAGCTTTCCGCGCTGGATGTCAAGTATCAGGAGGTTACGAACAACAGTGCCCGCCGCACGATTCTCTTTGCAGATCGTTTCCCGTTCCGTTATCTGGCGGACGATTACAGCCTGACGTATTACGCGGCGTTTGTCGGCTGTTCCGCGGAGACGGAAGCCAGCTTTGAAACGATTGCGTTCCTCGCGAAAAAGGTGGACGAGCTGAAGCTTCCGGTTGTGTTGACCATTGAAGGCGGCAATCATGCGATTGCAGAGACGGTCGTTGCCAATACGCAGGCGAAAGACCAGAAAATCATGACCATGAATTCGATTCAGTCCGTGACGGCAAACGATCTTGAAAATGGCGTTACCTATCTGGGTATCATGATCGACAATCTGGATGTCCTCAGGGCGGCGCTCCAATAACGCAACTTCATTCTTACGGACGAGGACAGCTTGGAAAGGCTGCCCTCGCCTGTTTTTCCGAGGTGGCTGATATGAAGAAAAAGATGGTGGTTTTGCTGATGCTGATTCTGTCTGTCAGCACGGCTGTTTTACACGGCACTTGTGAGGAAATACAGACGATTATCGCCGTCGTGACGACGAAAAAAGGCCCGCTGAAAATCCGTCAGGAGCCGAGCCGAAACGCCAGAGAGCTGGATGAAATCGCCCGAGGCACCTATGTGACGATATTGGAAAGCGGCGAAGAATGGTGCAAGGTTTCCTATGGCATTAAAACCGGCTATGCCATGACCTGTTTTCTGACGATTCAGGAAAATGCAGACGCCGACGTTATGAATTATTGCACGCTGCAAAGCGGCGATTGCGGCGACGACGTGATTGAACTCAAGAAACGCCTGATGGAGCTTGGATATTTCAGAGATGACAGCAAAATGACCAACCGTTACAACGACACGCTGGTCGGTCGGGTCAAAATGTTCCAGCGTCAGAACGGCTTTGAGGAAACGGGCATTGCAACGCCAGATATGCAGGTTCTGCTTTTTTCGGAAGATGCAAAGGTCAATGAAGAACCGCTGCCCAAACCGCCCACCCATTACAGAAGCGCAGGTGTGCAGACGCAGGGCGGTTCGGGATGGAAAAAGATTGTCTGCCCCTGCTGCGGTGGCGGGGGCTGCGATTGCTGCGACCAAACCGGCTATATCTGGGTACCTGCCGACGCGCCCACAAAATGAAGCAAAGACAAGCTGACGATATAAGGAGAGATGACAGATGCAGTTGACGGTTAGGAATGTAACGCTGGGATATGAACAGAGCGTTGTTTCTGAAAAAATCAATTTTGAAATGGGTCAAGGCGATTATCTCTGCGTCGTGGGTGAAAACGGCGCGGGAAAAAGCACGTTAATGAAAACCATCCTCGGATTAAAATCGCCGATTTCCGGAACGATTGTGTTCGGAGACGGTCTGAAGCCCAATGAAATCGGTTATTTACCCCAGCAAACGACTTTGCAGCGCGATTTTCCCGCATCGGTGGATGAGGTCGTGCTTTCTGGTTGCTTAAATCGGTGCGGATTGCGACCGTTCTACACAAAGAAGGAACGCATGATAGCGGATCAGAATATGGAAAAGCTGGGTATTGTTTCGCTCCGCAGGCGGAGTTACCGGGCGCTTTCCGGTGGTCAGCAGCAGCGGGTTTTGCTGGCTCGCGCGCTTTGCGCAACCCGAAAGCTGTTGATTCTGGATGAGCCAGTTTCCGGGCTTGACCCCAGCGCGACGGCGGACATGTATGCGACCATTCGAAAGCTCAATCGGGAAGGCATCACGATTCTGATGATTTCACATGATATTCTCGCCGCTATGCGGGAAGCCAAACATATTTTGCATCTTGCACGTCATCCGCTGTTTTTCGGCACTGTGGCGGATTATCAAAACAGCGATGTAGGCAGAGCGTTTCTCCGGGCGGAAGGGAGCGTGCGTGCATGAATATCTTGACAACCCTTCAAAGCTATATGGTCTATCCCTTTGTCCGTTACGCCCTGATTGCAGGCGTTTTGATTGCGCTGTGTTCCTCTCTGCTGGGCGTTACGCTGGTGCTGAAACGATTCTCGTACATCGGAGACGGGCTATCCCACGTCGCTTTCGGCGCAATGGCTGTCGCAACAGTGGTCAGCGTCAGCAATAATATGGTCATCGTCATGCCCGTGACCATCATCAGCGCCATTTTGCTTTTATCTCAAAACAGTGCGACGAACATCCGCGGCGACGCGGCACTTGCCATGATTTCCGTCGGTGCGCTTGCGTTTGGCTATCTGGTTCTGAATGTTTTTTCAAAGTCTGCGAATCTTTCGGGCGACGTTTGTTCCACGCTTTTCGGTTCGACGTCTATCCTGACGCTCAAAGCCGTTGACGTGTGGATTTGCGTGTTGATGTCCATCGTTGTCATCGGCCTTTTCACCTTCTTTTATCACAAACTTTTTGCGATTACGTTTGATGCGGATTTTTCCCGTGCGACGGGTGTGCCTGCCGGTGCTTATGATGTGTTGATTGCCGTTGTGACCGCCGTGGTGATCGTATTGGCGATGAATCTGGTCGGATCGCTGCTGACATCGGCACTGATCGTCTTTCCCGCATTATCTGCGATGCAGGCGTTTAAGAGCTACCGACAGGTCGTCGTCTGCTCGGCGGTGATCTCCGTGCTCTGCGCCGTACTGGGGATTTTCATCTCTATTCTGGCCTCTACGCCGGTTGGCTCAACGATTGTCGCCGCGAACGTCTTGTTCTTTCTGGCGTTTTACACACTCAGAAAAATCAGGAGGGGAAATATATGAAAAGAATTGGGTTAACCGCTATCCTGCTTTGCTGTCTGCTGGGGATGACGGCTTGTCAAAAAGAAGAACCTGTGCCGACAGCCTCCTCATCGCCGCATGCAGCCTCTACCGTCTTCTCATCTGCGCCTACCTCGACACAAACTCCAACACCTGAGCCGACGGCAGAATCCACTCCAATTACACTGGAAAATGGTGAAATTGATCTGACGCAGATGAGTTCGACGATGGTCTATTCCTATATTTTCAATCTGATGTATGATCCGACACCGTTTATTGGAAAACGATTCTGTATTCAGGGTATTTACGATGAAAACTACTGGGCGGAAAACGATACGACCTACCACTGCATCCTGATTCCAGATGCGGCTGCTTGCTGTGCGCAGGGGATTGAATTTACGTTGACAGATGAAAACGCGTCGTATCCTCAGCCCGCAGACGATATTGAAATCAGCGGTATTTTAACGACTTACATGGAGGATGACACGCCTTATATCGAAATTCAGGTAGATCAAATCGAGATTTTGTGAGTGTTGCAAAGTAAAAATCTTTTCTTGACGTATGAAATATGGTATCAGGGATACACAAAACCCTCGATTAAGGAGATGATTAAAGACAGCGACAAGCACCTGTTCGATATGGTCATCGTCTGGAAGCTCGACCGTTTTTCCCGCGACCGTTACGACAGCGCCCGCTATAAGGTGCTGCTCAAGAAGAACAACGTCCGCGTCGTTTCCGCCACCGAGGTGATTTCTTCCGGCGCAGACGGCATCCTGCTGGAATCCGTCTTGGAGGGCTTTGCAGAGTATTATTCCGCCGATTTGGCTGAAAAGGTCAATCGCGGCATGACCGAAAATGTACTCAACAAGAAATGCAACGGCGGCACACGCCCTGTTGGATATGTCGTAGATAAGGAGCATCATTTTCAAATCGATCCGTTGACCGCGCCTTTTGTGCTGGAAGCATTTAATCAGTATGCGGAAGGGGCAACCATGAAAGAAATTTCAAACTATCTCAAAGAAAAAGGCGTAAAGAACACACTGGGCGGCGATATTCAGCCCAGCAGCGTTCAACGGATGCTCAACAACCGCCGCTACTGAGCCAGAAACATGCGTCCGATCTTGAATCGGGCGTTTTTCTTTTTCTCTCCTTTTTGAATTCATCTTCTGATTCGGTTTTTGCAGATGTGCGCCGTGCGTTCGGAGCGCTGGATAGCAAAACGGCGCGTTACTCAGCGCGCCGCCGACTTTGAAATTCAGCCGATGCCTTCGGCGTAATACCGGGGCAGATAGTCCACCAGATGCGCGAGCGCGGCCTTGGCGTTGTCCGCGCGCCAAACGAGGTCGGTCTGCACCTGCGGCCCGTCCGCAAACGGAACACGCACCAGATCGTCCGCGATGAAGAGCACCGGGTAGAGCGAGAGCATCACGCAGGGCTGGGCGCGCAGATTGGTGACGATTTCGCGCATGGTTCGGCCGTTGCGGCTGCTGAATTGCGAGCGCTGGGCGCGGATCTGCGTCTCGTGCCAGGTTTTGATTTTGAAGGGGTCGTCGTTGTCCAGCAGGCAGAGCGTGTCTTGCAGGTCGTTCAGCGTCAGGCTTTCGCGCTCGGCCAACGGGTGATTGCGCGACATCACGCAGTATTCCGGATTGGAGAACAGCGTCGTCTGCTTCAATTCATCCTGAACGGTAATCAGCTGATGCGGCGCGACGATGGCATCCAGTTGGCGAGTGAGCAGACGATCCACCAGCTCCGTGGACGGCGGCAGATGGGTGTCAATGTGGAACGCCGGATAGAGCGAGGAGAACGCATAGATGGCGTGGTAAAACATCCAGTCGCCTTCGGGAAAGTAGTGGCCGAGCGTGAGGCAGCCGTTTTCGTTCCGGGCGATTTGCTTACACTCCGATACGATGCTTTGAAGCTGCTCGACGGCAGGGCGCATGCGCTCCTCAAAGCGCTGACCGGCGGGGGTGAGCGAAATGGCGCGGTAGCTGCGGACGAACAGGGAAAAGCCCAGCTCTTCTTCAAGCGCGGCGATTTGGTGGGTGACGGTGGGCTGCGTCATAAACAGCGCCTGCGCGGCGCGGGAAAAGCTCTGATATTTGGAAACCGTCAGAAAACACTCGATTTGCTTCTCGTTCAAAGGGCATGCATCCTTCCCGAAATTCACAGACTGGCGAATGGCCGAAATACGGCATTATTTTTCATTATAGCATAAAATGACGATGAAGCGACGGGCTCATCACAAATAATCGCAAATTATCGAATAGAACTTTCTTATCATGACGAATAAAAAACAAAATTTGACAAAAAAGTATCGAACGTCCATAATGAGAGGCGAAACGGGGCGGGGAGACGATGGAAAACGCCCCTGGGGAAACGACATGAGGAACGACCCGAGGAATGAAAGGAAGGACCTGTTTATGAAGAAGATGCTTTGGACTTTGACCTCCGCGGCGGCGCTGCTCTGCGCGGCTGCCATGGCGACGGCGGAAGCGCCCGTTGCGACGGGCGAGACCGCGTGGCTGCGCGGCAAGCCGGTGGCGACCTACACCTGCGCGGGCAAGACGGTGATTCCGGTCAGCGCGCTGGGCGAATATGGCTTTGACGTGGAGAACGGCGATGCGCTGAAGATCACGGTCAACGACGCGGAGATCACCGCCGAGGGCGCGCCCGCGACGGCCGGCGACACGCTCGCCGAGGTCAAGGCGGAGACGACCGCGACGCTGGACGGCCAGCCGGTCGTGGCGTACACGCTGGAGGACGGCGACGCGGTGATCGCGCTGGACGACTGCTTTGCCTACAACGCCGAGAAGCTCTCCGGCATTGATCTGATCGTCATCGGCACGAGCGATCTGGAAAAGAGCAAGGATTTCTTCGTCACCCACATGGAGCTGAACGTCGTCGCGGAAGGCACGATGGACGCGGCCTCCGTCAAGGCGCTCTACGGTCAGGAGGGCGAGGCGAAGTACGCGATGGTGATGAACAACGTGAACTCCACCAAGCTCATGCTCATCGAGTTCAGCGAGAAGACCGGCAAGACCACCCGCGAAGGCTTCCATGCGTGGGATTACGGCTACTTCGACGTGGCCTGGCGCTGCAACGATATCGACGCGATGTATGAGGAGCTGACCGGCGCGGGCTACAGCTTCGAGTGCGAGCCGTTCAGCTACACGACCTCCTGGAGCGGCAACGCTGTCGCCGAGTGCGTCGCCTACGGCCCGGACGGCGTGCCGACGACGATGATCCTCAAGACCACGCAGGAGTTTGATACCAAGTTCTACAACATGGTGGACGCGGTGCTGGTCGTGGACGACATGGCCTCCGCTGTGGATTGGTATACCAACGTGATGGGCATGGATCTGGTCTATGATGCGCCGGTGGAGAAGGGGCTTGTCGATCGCGTGCTGGGCATCGAGGGCACCGATATCACCGTTCGCATGGGCTACTTCTACGGCTCTTACGCCAACGGCCAGAGCACGCTGATCGAGATTCTGGATTACTCCGAGCCGGGCGTTTCCATGACTGAGCAGGGCGGTTCCGTTCCGGGCAACGGCGGCATCTTCACGCAGGCGTTCGAGACCAAGGATCTGGACAAGCTGCTGGCGCGCTGCGAGGCCTTCGGCTACAAGACCGCCAGCGAGCGCACGACCGTGACCCTCGAATCCGTCGGCGAAATCGACACGGTTCTGGTCAGCGGCGTGAACGGCACGCTCTATCAGTTCTATCAGGTGAAATAAGGCATTATCCATTCGGGCGGAGAGGCGCGGCAGCCTCTCCGCTCTTTTGACGTATGGAAAACGGTGCAAAACCGCCCGCGAAACGCCTTCCGGCAAAAAAGCAAAAAGCTTTTGCAAAATCGCACAAAATACGCTATAATAAAATGTATACAGAATTCGCAAAAAGGAGCGATTGCTTTGAGCGAGTATATCATTGAAATGCTGCATATTACCAAGGAGTTTCCGGGGATTATCGCCAACGACGATATCACCTTGCAGCTCAGGAAGGGCGAGATCCACGCGCTGCTGGGCGAAAACGGCGCGGGCAAATCGACCCTGATGAGCGTGCTCTTCGGCATGTATCAGCCGGAAAAGGGCGAAATTCGCAAAAACGGGCAGGTTGTGCAGATTCGCGACCCCAACGACGCGAACGCACTGGGCATCGGCATGGTGCACCAGCACTTTAAGCTCGTGGACGTCTTTTCGGTGCTGGACAACATCATCCTCGGCGTGGAGCCGACGGCCACGCCCTTCGGCTTTTTGCAAAAGGCGCAGGCGCGCCAGAAGGTGATGGAGCTGAGCGAGCGTTATGGCCTCAAGGTGGACCCCGACGCGATGGTTGAGGATATCACCGTGGGCATGCAGCAGCGCACCGAGATTCTCAAAATGCTGTACCGCGACAACGAGGTGCTCATTTTTGACGAGCCGACCGCCGTGCTCACGCCGCAGGAAATCGAAGAGCTGATGAAGATCATGAAGGAGCTGACCAAAGAAGGAAAATCCATCCTCTTCATCACCCACAAGCTCGACGAGATCAAGGCCGTGGCAGATCGCTGCACCGTGCTGCGCAAGGGCAAATACGTCGGCACGGTCGATGTGGCCGACACCAGCAAGGAAGAATTGAGCGAGATGATGGTCGGCCGCAAGGTGCAGCTCGTCATGGAAAAAACGCCGCTCAATCCGGGTGAAAGCGTGCTGACGGTGCAGAACCTGACCGTCAGGAGCAAGAAGCACGGCAAGCCGGTGGTCAACAATGTCTCCTTCAACGTGCACCGCGGCGAAATCGTCTGCATCGCGGGCATTGACGGCAACGGCCAGAGCGAACTGATCTATGCGCTTACCGGTCTGCTCAAGCCCGACAGCGGCAAGATTTTCCTCAACAATCGGGATATCACGCACATGTCCATCCGCAAGCGCAACGAGGCGGGGCTCAGCCATATTCCGGAGGATCGCCATAAGCACGGCCTCGTTCTGGATTATTCGCTGGAAAACAACCTCGTGCTCAAGCGCTACTTCCATCCGGAGTTTGAGCGCAACGGCTTCCTGCAATTCGGCGAAATCCGCAAGTATGCCGACGATCTGATCGAGCGCTTCGACGTGCGCAGCGGTCAGGGCGCGGTGACAAAGGCGCGCAGCATGTCCGGCGGCAACCAGCAGAAGGCGATTATCGCCCGCGAGGTGGATTTGAGCAGCGATTTGCTCATCGCCGTGCAGCCGACGCGCGGCTTGGACGTCGGCGCGATTGAGTATATCCGCAAGGAGCTGCTGGCGCAGCGCGACGCGGGCAAGGCGGTTCTGCTCGTTTCGCTGGAGCTGGACGAGGTGCTCGAAGTGCCGGATCGTATTCTGGTGATGTACGAGGGCGCAATCGTCGGCGAGCTGGACCCGCGTTATACGACCGCCAAGGAGCTGGGGCTTTACATGGCGGGCGCGCAGCGCAACGCTTGATAGGAGGGAAGCCAAATGGAAAACAAAAAGGGCAAGCTGGGCAGCCGTCTGGCAGGCTCCGAAGCGTTTCTGTCGGTGGCGGCCTCGCTGATTTGCATCGTGATCGGCCTGCTGCTGGGCCTTGTGGTGCTGGCCATCATCAACGCGGAACACGCCTTCGGCGACGGTCTGCTCGTCATTTTGAGAAGCGGCTTCAAGAGTCCGCGCAACATGGGCACGGTGCTGGCCAATGCCGCGCCGCTGATTATGACGGGTCTTTCGGTCGGCTTTGCGTTCAAAACCGGCCTGTTCAACATCGGCGCGGCGGGGCAGTACACGCTCGGCGCGTTCGGCGCGCTGTATTGCGCCATCGTGCTGCAATGGCCGTGGTACCTGTGCCTGCTGGCGGCGATGCTCTTCGGCGCGATTTGGGGCGCGCTGCCGGGCATTTTCAAGGCATATCTGAACATCAACGAGGTCATCACGGCCATCATGTTCAACTGGATCGGCCTGTACATGGTCAACGATATCATGTACGGCAAGGGCAAAAGCCCGATGTATGATCTGGCCTCGACCAAGACATACAGCCTGCGCAAGGCCGCGCCGCAGGCCATGATTCCCAGCCTCGGCATGAGCGAGCTGTTCGGCAAGCTGCAATCGGTCACCATCGCGATTTTCATTGCGATCTTCTTCGCGATCATCGTCTACATCATCCTCAATAAGACGGCGTTCGGCTACGAGCTGCGCGCCTGCGGCTTCAACAAAAACGCCGCGCGCTACGCGGGCATCAACGAAAAGCGCAACATCATCCTTGCGATGATGATTTCCGGCGCGCTGGCGGGCGTCGGCGCGGGGCTGTATTATCTCTCCACCGTCGCGGAGTGGAACCCGCAGGTCTCCACGGCGCTGCCCGCGATGGGCTTCAACGGCATCAGCACGGCGCTGCTGGCCTGCTCCAACCCGATCGGCACGATTTTCTCCTCGCTGTTCATTTCGTATATCACCGTCGGCGGCACGAAGCTCTCCACGCAGTATTACACCAAGGAGATCGCCGATGTGATCACCGCGCTGATTATCTATCTCTGCGCGTTCTCGCTGCTCTTTAAGAACAAGATCCGCGCGCTGCTTGCGGGCAAGGCCAAGCGGGTCTCCGTCGGGAAGGGAGGGGACGACTGATGTTTCTGCTGCTGAAATATACGCTGCTGTATACGGTTGTGCTGATGATGGTGGCGCTGGGCGGCATGTTCTCCGAGCGCAGCGGCATTATCAACATCGCGCTGGAGGGCATCATGGTAATCGGCGGCCTGATGGGCGTCATCGCCATTCAGATGATGCCCGCCGGGGCGAGCGCGTTCTCCATCGTGCTGGTCTCCGTCCTCGCGGCGGGCATTGCGGGCATGCTGTATGCCGGGCTGCTGGCGTTCGCCTCGATCAATCTGAACGCGGATCAGACCATCGGCGGCACGGCGCTCAACCTGCTGGCCACCGCGCTGGCGATGGTCATCGCCAAGGGCGTGAACCACTCCGCTTCCGCCAAGTTGGATTACAGCAACCGCGTGTTTGTCTATGACTTCGGCCCGCTGACGGTCAACGTCTTTCTGTTCATCGGCCTTGCGGCGCTGATTCTCTCGTACATCGTGCTCTATAAGACGCGGCTGGGTCTGCGTCTGCGCGCGTGCGGCGAGCATCCGCAGGCGGCGGACAGCGTGGGCATCAACGTCTACAAGATGCGCTATATCGGCGTGCTGATTTCCGGCGTGCTGGGCGGCATCGGCGGCATGGCGTACATCATCCCGTCCGTTTCCAGTTGGAATTTCGAGGTCGGCGTTTCCGGCGCGGGCTTCCTCGCGCTGGCGGTTATGATCTTCGGCCAGTGGAAGCCGTTCCGCATCTTCCTTGCGGCGGTGTTCTTCGCCCTGTTCAAGTCGCTGGCGAATATTGCCAGCTCGATTCCGTTCCTCGCCGATCTGGGCTGGACGCAGAACATGTATAACATGATTCCGTTCATCGCCTCGATGATTATTCTGGCGTTCACCAGCAAAAAATCCCGCGCGCCGAAGGCGGAGGGTATTCCCTACGACAAAGGCTCTCGGTAAAGAAACGCCGGGGCTTCCCGCTCCAACGTCCGGCAGGAACCTGCGGTTTCTGCGCTTCTCACAAAAAAATTCCTCCGATTTCTCGGAGGATTTTTTTGTATACCCGTTTTTTGTAAGCGCAAAGCCCAAATGCCGGCGTTTCCTTATACTAATTCGCAGTTAAAATGCTTAACAGAGCGCATCAGATTTTTTGTTCTGACGAAGCCAAGTGAAGTGAGGCGTACTGGAGGTACGTTGAACGGAACGAGGCAAAGTCAGAGCGAAAAAGATGGTGCGCGGATTAAGCCATTTTAACAAGAATTGGTATTAAAACTCTTTGTTCTCGTATCGCCTGCACCAGGTATACTTGCTCACCGCGCTGCGCTGAGCCGTCACGCCGCTGAGAATCGCCTGCATATACGTCGGCAGAAACTCGTCGTACTTGACTTCCAGCACCTCCACCGGGTCGTCGAAGACCGGGTAGGTGGGGATCGACGCATCGAACATGGCGGTCTGATACAGGCCGGTGCGTATTTGCTTGTCAAACGTGATGCGCACTTCCTCGGCGGGGTGGATATACGCCTCGCGGATGTAATCCACGATGACCACCGGGCGCAGCAGCCGCGTTTTCATCTCGCGGTATACGTCGTGCAGCAGGGGATGGCGCATGCGCTGCAAGCCCTCCGGGTCGCCCGCGATGAGCTGATCGGCCAATTCGCGGGGGATGGAGACGGACTGCTTGGAAATCAAATCGCCGTATTTGCTCTTACATTCCAGCTTGATGACGCGGTCGCTGAAATTGTAGATGCGGATGCGGTATTTTTTTCGGTTGCCCACGCCCGCGATTTTTTCTTCCAGCGCATCGTCGTTGATCGTGTCGAAATACAGCGAGCGGATGTGGTATTCGTTGTTTTCGTTGCCGTTGGGATCGAGCTGCATCACGGGCTTCAGCGAACTGCGCAGCACATTCAGCTCCGCCGGGGTGATGAAATATTTCAGCTCATGTCGCAGCGGAATGTTGCGGATGATCATATCGGCTCCTTAGTTGCCCGCTTCGGACTGGCAGGCGATCAACGTCGCGTTGTGCACGCCCTCGGTGTCCATCAGCTTGTTGACGATGTCAAAGCGCTCACGGAGCTGCACCTCGACGGTCAGTTCCACGCCGCCGGGGGTGACGGTCTTGCTGCGCAGACGCTGCACCTTGATGCGGCGGATGAAATCCATGACCTCCGCCTCGGCGGCCTGATCGTAGTGGGTGACGAGCAGGAAGGTGTTCGGGGTGCGCAGGCGGAAGAACGCCAGCGCCAGCATCGCGATGGAGATGCCCGCGACGACGACCAGCGCGATGGTGTACAGCTCCGCGCCGAGCAGGATGCCCATCGTCAGGCTCCAGAACATGTAAGCCGTGTCGAGCGGATCCTTGACGGCCGTGCGGAAACGCACGATGGAGAGCGCGCCGACCATGCCCATGGAGAGCGCGATATTCGATTTAATGCACATGACGACCGGGGTGGTAATCATGCACAGCATAATCAGCGTGTTGGCGAACGACGGGGAAAAGAGCACGCCGCGGAAGGCCTTGCGATAGACCAGCGCGATAATCAGGCCGACGATAAAGCCCATCAGCAGCGCCAGCAGCATCTTCATCGGGGTGAGGCTGGTCATCTGCTGTGCAAACCACTCGTTTACACTCGCGTCGTTGATGATGTTCTTCATGGGAAAATTCCTCCATACTATAAATGATTCAATAAATAACGGATTTAGCGCGTGGGGATAGGGGAACGATTACTGATACTGCGCCGGGATCTCCGGGCAGGGGCCGAAGTAGGATTCCATTTCCGCGTCGCTCAGCCCGAAATAGGATTGGATATCCAGCCAGACGAAGTGCGGCCTGCGGTTCATCACGCGGACGGCGCGCTCGCAGCGGGAAATCCAGTAGTTGTAAGCGCCGGTTGGGTTCTTCGGCACGTCGAAGCTGACCTGCGCGGGCATTTCCGCCGCCCAGCGCTCGTGATGCATCTGCATTTCTGGCTTGATCTGCGCCGTCATTTCGTAGAAGAGCGAGACCATGTTTTCCGTCGTCAGCACGCTGTTGAACAGCTCGGCGTAGCGCGTCAGGAATTTTTCGCGGTATTGCGGAACCTGAACCAGCTTGCGCACGAACAGGTTGGATTTGATCTTCTGGCTGCCCGCGCCGTTTTCATTCATGTAATAGGTGACGCAGCCGGTCGCGTATTCCTTGCCCTTGCTCTTGTAGGTGGCGTTGAACAGCCCCCAGTCCATATCGAACACCAGATAGCGCCACTTGCCGTCGCCGGATTTTGTGTTGCGGTAGAAGCGGATATTGCCGGGGTCTGTGTTGCCGTAGAACGATTCGAAGATGTAATAATCGAACATGTTGTCGATGTCAAAATTCGCTTCGACCTCGGCCAGCAATTCGGGGTTGCTGTTCAAATCGGCGTCCTTGACCTTGTTGTAGAGCGCCTTGTAATCCGCGTTCGAGCCCTGCTTGACCTGCGAGGAAGAGAGGCCGTCGGATTGCAGCAGGTCGATGTCCTTCGATTTGAGCCAGCCCTCGTGCTGCGCCACCATGTCCACGCCAGCGCGCTCGCGCATGTTGTAATGACCCCAGTATTGGCCGTTGATGTAGACGATGACGGGCTTCCATGCCTGCGTGGCCAGCGTGCTTCCGGATTGATCGATCAGCCGCGCTTCAAGGCCGTCCATCACGCGGGTGAACAGGCCGTCCTGACCGCCGTTGCGCAGAACGAAGCTCTTATAGGTCGTGAACGGGCGGTCGTCGAAGAGCGCATAATCAAATTCGCTCTTGCCGAATTGGCCGTCCGCCTTGATGAACAGGCTCTTCTGCGGCATATCCAGCGAATACTGACCCATGACGCGGAAGCGAATGCCCTGCGAAATCTGAAGCTGGCCGTTTTCGTCGCTGTATTCCAGCCACGCGGGGAACCAGTTCTTCTGGCCGTAGGTCGCGATCTTGATCCACGGCGTCGGCTTGGATGTATCGACATTCGGGCCGTAGGCGAACGCGCCGTATTCCTCGTTGGTCAGGTTATCCGGGTCGGTCGTCAGACAGACGACCGGCATTGTGTGATACACGGAAATCAAATACGTTTCGGAGACGATCTGCGAGGCCTCCACGCCGTCGCGATAGGTGCGCGCGCGGATGACCGTGTTGGTTTCGATCTCGATCGGCTCGGTGTAAATCGGGGAGGATTCGTTCGGGTCGGTGCTGTCGAGCGTATAGCGGACGGTGCTGCCCGCCGGAACGTTGATCGTGACCGCGTTCTCGCCCGTCAGCGGCCGCACGTACAGGCCGCCCGCCACATTGAAGGTCGGCGGCTCGGCATAGCCGGTGAAGCCCTGCCCGTTCGCCGCGCCCGGCGTGGGGGAGGAATAATAGAACAGCCCCGCCTGCCCGAGCGTGCGCCCGTAGGAGGTATCGTCGTAAAGCTGGGGGACGACCACCTTATCCAAAATCTGCCCGCTGGGGGTGGAAAGGCAGACCGTCTCGCCCGATTTTTTCAGGTTGTAATTGGTGAAATAATAAACGCCGTCTTTGCTCGTCTGCGTGGTATCGCAGTAGATGACCAGATAGCTGTTGTTTTCGATGGTGATGTCAGGAAATTGCCATTTGCGGGGTTTTTTAATGTTATCGGACAGGCCGTAACCCTTGAGGTTTACGGCCTGCCCGCTCATGTTGTAGATTTCGATGTAGTCGTAGTAGTAGTTGACGTTCGGTCCGTGCGTGCTTTTGTTGCCGGTCATCACCTCGGTGATGTAAAGCCCGGAGGTGTTGGCCAGACACATGCGCGTGTCCATCGCCGTCATGCCGGCGCGCGTGTTTGGCAGCCCCGGCGTGGGGCTGGTAAAGAGCTTGAAGCTGCCGTCGCCTTCCTCGTCGCGCCCCCAGGAGGTATCCGCCGAGAGCAGGTCGTAGGTGACCATGTCGATCATTCGCCCCTGAATATCCGACAGGATGACGGTTTCACCGTTGGAACGCAGCTTGAAGCTGGCGTGCGGCCAGCTTCCCTCCGCCGCGGCGCGATCCTTTTTCGAGGCGAAGACGACGAAATAGCCGTTCGGCTCGATCACGCAGCCCTGCGGGAAGCGCCACTTGACGAGCTTATCCGTGCTGTCGCTGAGCGCGTAGTTGGAAAGGTCGATCGCCTGATTGGTCGTGTTGTGGATCTCGATCCAGTCGGGGTAATCGCCGTCCTCGTCCTTGAGCGTGGTGATGGAGGACGCGCAGATTTCGTTGATGACCAGCGCGCCGCTTTGCAGCACCGTGCTCGCGCGGAACGCGGCGTAGCCCTCCTGCGTGTTGTCGTAGCCCGGCGTGTATTGGTCGGTGATGATGTAATCGCTGCCGCCGACCCACGTGTAGCTCATGTTGGAATCCATCGCGGGGATGTCCAGCTCCTGGAAGGCGATGCCGTCGCTGCCGAAGAGGAAGAGCTTGTCGCCTGCGGAGGAGAGCTTGAATTTCGCGTGGAGCGCCTTTCCGGCTTCGTTCTGCGTGCTGTCCGACGCAAAGACGATGACATGCTCGCCCGCGGCCAGCGTCATATCCGGAAAGACGAAGGTGATCTTGTCCGCGCGGTCGGAAAGGCCGTAGCCCTTGATGTTGATCGGGCTGTCGCCGGTGTTGGTGAGCTCCACCCAATCCGGAAACGCGCCGGTTTCATCCGGGAACGCGCTGCGGTTGGAGGACATCGCCTCCGTGACGCGCAGATTCGTGTTGCCGCTGGAAACGGCCTCTGCTTCGATCTCCGTGCCGGAGACGTTGGCGGCCGGGGTCTGCGCGATTTTCGGCGCGAAGAGAACCATCAGCACGACAAACACGCTCAGCGCAATCAGCAGCGGCAGGGTGCCGCGCTGGGGCTTGACACGTTTGACGGCGCTGCGCTTTCTGCGCGGCGGACTGGTGTTTTTCATCCGGTTGGAACGCATGAATTGACTTCCTTTCAAGATTCGACAAAATAGCTTGACTTAGTATAACATAAATCTCGCATAAACGGAAGATCAAGAAAAAATTTCTACGGATTCTTTCCGCCGCCGCGCGATTTTTTCTGCGTGTTTGGCCTGCGAAACGCATAGATTATCCCTGTGGAAAACGGGAGGAGGGCGAAGGAATGCGGCTTGGCGTTGTGCTCACGGGGGCGGGCGCCTGCGCGGCGGCGAGCGCGGGCGCGCTGACATGGCTGCTGGATGCGGGCGTCTCGCCCTGCGCGGTCTGC